>Ga0334883_1002780_pt1 | contig 20558 bp, 14 predicted proteins | sample GraSluR1_MG_6_FD_207230 | JGI IMG/M metagenome (GOLD analysis project Ga0334883, IMG submission 207230) | Sludge microbial communities from methane-producing bioreactor in Wageningen University, Netherlands - Granular Sludge_09_05-R1 | ecosystem: Engineered > Bioreactor > Anaerobic >...
CCTTTCCATTTTCCCCGATTTCACTTCAACCCGGTAAATATGCTTTTCCAGCGAACTTTCTTTGGTTGCTTCCACAAACAGGTATTTCTCTTTTTCATCGAATCCCAGTAAATTGGTTACTTCCCATTCCCCTTTTGTTAATTGCTGAATAAGTTTGCCAGCCGTGTTGTATTTATATACATGAAACCAGCCGTCTTTACGGCTCAAAAGGTAAAACTCGTTTTCGTTCACTTTTGAAAATTGAATGGAATAAAGCGGTTCCACATATTTGTCGTGAATTTCTTCGAACAGTGTGCGTACTTTTTCTCCTGAAGTTGCATCGTAACAGTTCAGGTGCATGTGGTCCTGTCCGCGGTTCAGTTCGGCCAAATAAATGTGTTTTTCGTCGGGCGACCAGGCTAAATTGGTCAGGTAATGTTCCGGGTCGCCACCCGTTTTCAGGAATCGGGTTTCGCCTGAAGAAATAGTGTAAACGCCAACGGTAACATGCTCGCTGTTCATACCAGCCATAGGGTACTTTATGGAATTATGTTCCGCAACCCGGGTCATATAATCCACCAGCGGATAATCTGAAACCCTTGTCTCATCCTTCCGGTAAAAAGCAATGTAATTCCCTTTGGGCGAATTGAAAATGCCGTTTGTAATTCCGAATTCGCTGCGGTGAACCGTTTTACCATTCACAATGCCGTTGCCGCCATCATCAGTTACCTGAATGGTTTTTCCATTCGAAAAAGTGACAAACAAATCATCATTTACGGTATAAGCCACAAATTTTCCCGGGTGGTTTAACACTGCATTTTCGGCTTCGCCAGGTAGTTTAATTTCGTAAATCAGTTCTTTTTCTTCAGGACTAAAAACAAAATACCTTCCGTTATTCTGAACCATCAGCAATTTTCCTTCAATCCAGGAATAACCGGGAAAACGCCGGAAAGCAACTTCATCGCCGGCATTTACGTATGTGTTCAGTTCATCGCGGGTTGTGATTATTGTCTTTCCGCCTTTTTTGGCCGTTTCAGCCCAAAGGGTATCATTTTCAATGAAAGTAAAAACCTCATCGTTTTGCCAGGCAAGTCCTTCCATTGACTCGGGCCGCAAATACGAGAATGCGCCGATAATGGCGTCTTCGAGGGTCATTTGTTTCTGCTGGGCAATGGTTTGAAAAGAAGCAAACAGCAGGATATAAAGTAAAACTTTCCGCATGGGTTCAATTTTTTATTTTTAACGGCGAAAATAGCGAAAGCATTCAAGCTTAAAAAGAAAATTAAACAGGTCTGATGAAAAAACTGAACTGTTTTTCTTCTCTCGTCAGAAAACTCTAAATTTGTAATTAACAGGTTTATTTAACGCTGTCAAGTCCGTGGACGTTGACAGGTTATAAAAGAAGAAAACTTTTACCACATTTTTAGACTTGTCAGTGTGCACAGCACCTGACAACGTCGAAAAATGAATTATAAAATTAACTCGACATTAAACTGCTGAATTACATTTTAACCATATCAACATGTCCAAAAATATTATCGTAACCGGCGGCGCCCAGGGAATTGGGAAAATTATTACGCAACACCTGCTGAATGAAGGATTCAGTGTGTCTGTATTTGAAATCGACTCGGAAGCTATCGGGGAATTTAGGGAAGAAGAAACTTCGGAAAAGCTGGCTTTTTTCCCGTGCGATGTTTCCAGCGAAAACGAAGTAGCAGAAGCCATAAAACACTCGGTTGCAACCTTTGGTCGCATCGACGGGTTGGTAAACAATGCTGCCATACTAAACAACAAGCCGGTTACAGAACTTACCCTGGAAGAATGGAAACGCGTGATTGATGTAAACCTTACCGGAACCTTTCTGTGCGCCAAACATGCAGCACCCTATTTGAAAACCACAAAAGGCTCTGTCGTCAATCTCTGTTCCACCCGCGCATTTCAATCAGAACCAAATACCGAAGCCTACTCGGCCAGTAAAGGCGGTGTTTTTGCCCTCACCCATGCGCTGGCAATCAGTCTGGGTCCGGAAATCAGGGTGAACTGCATCAGTCCGGGCTGGATTGATGTTTCAGGCATTCGGAAAAAATCGGAAGCCCACCCCTACCAGATTACCGATGCCGATAAAAGCCAGCACCCTGTCGGGCGGGTTGGAACCGGTAGCGACATTGCCCGGATGGTTTTGTTTCTGCTCAATCCCGAAAACAGCTTCATCACCGGCCAGAATTTTGTGGTAGATGGCGGAATGACAAAAAAAATGATTTATGTGTGACCCTTAACCCTGACGGGGCTCAGAGCTCCGTCAGGGTTAATCAACTTTTATCAAACTTGTTAATAAATTCAAAGCCAAACATTTGCTTAATTTAAAATCTTTTTTATACCTTGAGCAAAATTTTTCATCCGCGCACAAATGGAGGAATAAACAACATAAAATGAGGTTCAAAATTGCCCTGCAAAACATAGGAAAGCAGCGGATGCTGCCCATAGATAATCAATATTTTCTAAGCGCCTGGATATACAGTGTTATTGCCAATGCAGACAAAGAATTTGCCCGTTTTCTGCACAATCAAGGATACGCACTCGGAAACAAACAATTCAAATTATTCTGCTACTCTCCGCTCCTCTTTGAAAAGTATCAAATATGGAAAGAGAAGGCTTTAATCGAAGTTCTCTCTAAACAGGTTGTTTTTCAGATTTCTTTTTGTCTGAACGAAGCCGCCGAAAAATTTATCATAGGGTTGTTTAATCGCCAGCAATTTTACCTGGGCGATAAATTTAACGGCATTGACTTTTTTGTCACTCAAATTGAAAGGCTCCCCGACCTAATTCACCATAGTGGTGATTCGACTGTTATACATTCTGTCACAAACTCGCTAACAAAAAACTACCAGGCAAAATCACCGGTAGTCATCAGTTATAAAACCGAAAACGAAAAATATGCCCGGTACCTGTCGCCCGAAGAAGAAGGATACGGCGAACTGGTAAAACAACACCTTTTGCAAAAATATCAAACGATTCCGGATGCCGAACCCCTTCCTGAAAATACCGAAATCGAATTTCTACCGGGAAATAAGCCCAAATCGAAACTGATAACCATAAAACCTTATACGCCACAGCAAAGCAAAGTGCGTGGTTTTTTATACCGTTTTTCACTTACCGCCCCGGAAGAAATCCACCGCCTTATTTTTGATGCGGGGTTTGGTGAGAAAAATGCACAGGGGTTTGGATGGGTGGAAACGTGTGGTGCAGAAACTGCGGATTGATGAGAGAGGAAGGAGATTGATGGGATTGGAAGAAGATTGATGGGATTGAAAGGAGATTGATGGGATTGAAAGGAGATTGATGGGATTGATGGGAGATTGATGGGAGATTGATGGGAGATTGATGGGAGATTGATGGGAGATTGAAAAAGATAAATAAAGCACAGGATAAAACAAAAACGAAAAAAAATTGCGGGAGCTAAAAGAACGAAAACTTTATGAATAAAAAATGATTATGCTTTGACATTAAAGACCTAAGAGTTGGTAAAAACAAAAAACCGAAAAGATAAACGCCCTTTGGGGGCACATGTTAAACCAAAAATTCAATGAGTTATGGCAATTAAATTTAAAGTCATCGAAAAAGGCCAGCCCGGAGTTCCCGGAGGTGGCGAAAAGAAGTTCTATGCATCCGCCAACATGAGCGGAGAAATGACCCTCAACGGACTGACAAAATCCATTGAGAAAATCAGTACCGTAAGCGGCGCTGACATACGCGCCGTATTGTATGCCATGGTCGATGTGATGCAAGATGCACTGGCCAACGGACAAATTGTACGCCTGGGAGAACTGGGCAGCCTTCGCGTAAGCATTAGCAGCGAAGGAAAAGAGAAACCCGAAGAGGTAAACGCCGCTGCCATTAAGGCTGGACGCGTGGTGTTTACCCCCGGTAAAAACATCAAATTCATGCTGAACAACCTTACCTACGAGAAGGAAAAATAGGCGCTGAAATTTTGTGCCGTGAAAAAAAATTTTTCACGGCACAAAAAAAAATTTTCACAGCAGAAGATTACAAACCTGTAAGCACAGGATTTTGAAACGGAAGCAGGAGAAATTAAATTCATTACAAAAAATTCCGTAAACCTTAAAACCGGAATCATGAGCATCAGCTTTAAAGCAGTGAAAAGACCCACACCTGGAATTAAAAACACAGGAAAAGGCTTATGGTACCCTACTATTTGCGACCGGGAGAAAATTGACCTTAACCGGATTTTGGACGATCTGCAAACCCGGCACAACATACATCGGGCTACCACTATTCATGTATTGAAAGCCCTGGAGTATTATGTTGCCGAAAAGTTAAAAGATGGACACAGCATTCACCTCGATACATTCGGAATTTTGGCGCCAACACTGGAAGGCACACCGTCCGAAACCGAAAAAAAAGTAACCGCAAAGAATATCCGGAAAGTAAATATCCGTTTCCGTGCCGGGAAAACATTACGGGAAGCGTTGCAATCGGTTTCTTTCCAAAAAAGAAGGGAATAGACAGTGAAATATTAAAAAAAATATGAAATATGAAACAAAACATTAAAACAATGGAATACAAACGGCTGACGAGCCAACCGGAGATGCACTTGAGGAGGTAATTGAGAACTAAAATTTAATATACTTATGATACGAGAAATTATAAATTTTACAAACGACCTTATCGAAGACATTCCTGACATTATGGAATGGAAGGTACAGCCAAGTAAGGGGCTGCATGTTTTTATAGACATTGACGACAAAGGTCAATGGGTTAATCAAAATCTTCAAAAAGGGAAAGACTATGAATATTATGATGGTAAAAATCAAGACATTTTGATGTGGAATGATTGTATACGCTACCAAAATGTTTCGGATTACATTACAATGAATAAAGTACAGAAATTTGATTCGAAACAAAAAATTCATTCTTGTTCACCTTTTGCATTAGCTTTTAATTTCAATTTTAATGATGTTGATAAAAGAGAATTAGGTATTAAAAAATGGAGAAAAGGAGAAAGACCAACAGAGGAAGAAAAAAATGTAAATGATGATTTAATTCGATCAAAAAGAATTGAAATTATTTCATCAAGACTTAAAGATTATAAAAGTAATGCTTCAAAAATGTACTCTGAAGCAGATATTGAATTTCGCCAGATTTTAAATGGATTCTATTCTCAAATGCATAATATTTTCAAACAAGTCCAAAATATTCATGAATTCAAAACTCTTATTGATAAAGATTATTTAAGAATATATTTAAGGACAGTACCTTATGAAAAGCAACAGTCATATTATGCGGAATATTTAAAAAGTGAAATTTTCAATGATGAAAAACTTTCATATGGCGAATTGGGAGTTGTAGGCTTTCAAACAACATTTCCAAGTAAAAAACCATTTGTTAAGCATAAAACAAGTAGCTTAATTAAGGGAATAAATCAACGCTTTTCAAAAGATGATGCTTTAGTGCTTAATAGTTTTGAGAAATTGATTAAGCGTAAATCAAAATGCCTTCCCAATCCATTACCAATTGTTGTAGATAGAAGAGAAATAAATAGAGAGATTGTTAAATTATTTAATTCTGAGAATGACCCTATACCTTATAAGGAATTATTGAAAAGACTATTTGAAAAAACAAATGAGAAATTTTTATCTGATTACTATTTGATTAATTATTCGCCTACGAAAAATGGATTGAAAATTAATGATTTTGATTTTGTCCCTTTATTTAGGTTCTATATTGACAAAAACCATGAGATTCAAAATCTAACAAAAGCTGGTATTGTAAAGGATAAAGTATATGAGCAATTTCCCAATGATAAAATAGAAACCATATTTGATTTTGAAAGAATTGTCGTAAGAGAAATTTTCAACAACTCATTAGTTAAAATCAAAGAAAATAAGTATTCAACTAATTATTTTGGAGATATTGATCCTACTTATGTTTATGGTGGAAATACTATATATCAACAAATAATGAAATATCGTAAAGCATTTTATGACTTTATCTATAAGTCAAAACGAAATGCAATCAATACAATCATGTTTGATGATATGATGTATAATTCAATTTTAGCAAACATACAAAACGATGAAGTTAAAGGAAGGTTTGAATGGAATAATACCATAAAAAAGAAACTAAATATTTGGTTCAGTTTATTTAACTTTTTTAACAACAATAAAAATGAAATTATTATGGCTTCAAAAGTAACAGAATTAATGTCAAAAATGCGCGGTGTCGCTAAAGGAGAATCAAGTTTTGAGATTCCCGAAGATTTTGCCTTCGGTGCAGGACAAATTGTTTCTTATTTAATTGACCGGAGTGCAGCGGCAAACAAAACTTATGCAATGCTGGAACCCTATTTACAAAAGAACAAATCCAACCATTTACAGGACGCTATTGCCCAAACAATTGCAATTTATAAACACGACATTGATGTTTATAAAGGAAAATTTGAACGACTTGCATCGCAAGTACTTACAGATGATAGTAATGTGGAAATGAAACCTTTACTAAAATATTTTTTGGCAGGGTGTTTCTCTCCATGCGTCATTTATGAATCAGAAAAAAAATAAAGAAATTATTAACAATAAAAAATAGGAGATTATATTATGACAGAATTTAAAAACAGAGTTTTTGGATGTGCAATAGTGAAAGCAATAAACTCAAATTACAATGCTGATTTTTCGGGACAACCTCGTACTTTACCTACTGGTGTTGTATACGCAACAGACAAAGCATATAAATACACAGTAAAGAATTATTTGAAAGATGTATATTCTGATAAAGAATACATACTTTATTTTAAGAGACTGAAAGCTGAATTTACCCCTGACGACTTAACGGATGCATATAAAAGAAAATTTAAAACAGAGGTAAAAAACGACAAAATCGGCCACATTGCTAAGAATTTGTTATCCTGTATTGATGTCCGTTTATTTGGAGCAACCTTCGCGCCTAAAGGAGATGGAATAAAAAATAAAAATGTTTCAATTCATGGACCTGTTCAAATAAATCACGGAGTAAATATTTGGAAAGAAAATAACATATTCTCTGAGCAAATTATGTCACCTTTTAGAAATCCAGGAGAAAGTGGCTCAGAGGACAAACAAGCAACAACATTAGGCCGCCAATCCAAATTAGAAGAAGGACATTATTTGCATCATTTCTCCATTAATCCTAAAAACCTGAATGATGTGACTACATTAGCTGGAGATGAAGCCCAAAGACTTTCAATGGATGATGTTTTGAAACTTAAAGAGGCCATGAGCCGCGGCGTTACTTGGTATGACTCAGCTTCAAAAGCCGGTTCGGAAAACGAAGTGCTGGTTTGGGTTCAATTGAATGATAGTTCTAAAATCGTATTGCCGAATTTCACTTCATTGATAAAATTGGAAGACAAAAAGACTGACGGAAAATATTTATATGATTTTGCAATCCTTACAGCAGAATTAAATAAATTGAAAGGAGAGATTCAATCGATTGAAATATTCTACAATCAACAGTCTTGCAGTTTGAAGAATCTACCAGTAGGAACCACAGAAAACGACTTGTGATATGAATACAAATCAAAGATTAATATCATTTGATTTGAATGCGGAGATGGGTTTTCTGAAGAAGCCAGATATAAACGATGGCATTTATTTAACTTACAACATGCTTCACAAACCTGCATTACTTGGAATACTGGGCGCAATTGCCGGCATGAAAGGTTATCAGGCAAATGGTGTACCTCCTGAATATTATGAAAGACTTAGACATTTAAAGGTTGGAATCAAGCCGCTTGATAGTGATAAAGGAAATTACACCAAAGACTTAGTAAGTTATAATAATAGTACAGGATTTGCAAGTAACGAAGAAGGTGGAAATCTTATCGTTACCGAACAAATTCTGATAAAACCATCCTACAGATGTTTTCTGCTTTTGAATCTTGTCAATTCAGATGAAAAAGCTTTATATGATAATATATTATTCTATAAAGCAGAATTCTTGCCCTACATGGGCAAAAATGATTTTTCAGCCTGGTGGACAGAAGCAAAGGAATATGATTCTTTTGTAAAATTTGATTTCAGCCATGCCTATAAAATCGCATCCATATTTGCTAAAACGGATGCAGTAAGTGAGTATGTGGCTCGTTCAATGTCTATGTTTTCTGAAGAATCAAAAGAGGTTCCATTTCTTTATTTTGAAAGGCTTCCAATTGATTTGGATGGGAAAGATAAAAACGGAAAAAAACTTTTTCAGTATTCTTATGCCGATTTTGTGTATTCAAACGCTTCTTTTAAATCCGAAATGAATATGAGCAAAGCAGGTGAATTTTATCAGATTAACAAAGATTACATCATTCAATTGTTTTAAACACTATGCAAAGTTTCCATATTTCATTCTTTGAAAAACTCATTCCAACGGTGAATGACTATTTTGCCCATCTGCCAAAACCTGAACAAGTCAACAGAAAGCCGGAATTGCTGGCAGAACATTCTGAAATGGTTATGGTTTATGCACAAAAGATTGCTGAAGCACATCATTTGAATGGAATAATTGAGAGACTAATAAATGATGCAATACCTGAAAATTTAAAGGATAAGCAATTGCTTGCCGAGACAATCAACAAATTGTTTTGGCAGGCAATTGCACTTCATGATTTTGGCAAGTTGAATTGTGGATTTCAACGAAATAGAATGCATAATGAAGCTGACCTTTTAAAAGTAAAGCACCCATTTCAAAATCAACATTCGGCAATTAGTGTTTACCTTTTTCTTGCTTTGTTTTTTGCTGATTTTCAAAAAATGCGACTTTCAGAGGAAGAACAAATCTTTATTTGCAATGTGGCATTGTATTTAAGTTATCCTATATACAAACACCATAGTTCATCTATTGAACATGCACAAGATGAGAAAAATTGGTGCAATTCTGATTTGTTTACATTAAGTCCTTATTTATCGTTGTTTAATCATTCTTTAAATGATGTGCAAATAGAATTATTTCATACTTATTTTTTGGGAAATGCCAATTTTAATTTTCTTTTCGAACATTTTAATGAAAGCATTTTTAGAAGAGAAAATGCCTTCCCACTTTATGCACTTATTAAGCTCAATTATTCATTATTGACTGCGTCCGATTATTTGGCTACAGCTCATTATATGAATGACTGGAAAAGTATGCTGTCAGATTTTGGAATTATAAATAATGACCTCAAAGAAAAAATTATTACGAATTCGCAAACACACAAATACAACAAGAAAGTCTATAAAACAATCATGAATGGAATTGACTTGAATCCGGATAATTTCAGGGAACAAAGCAATGATAATTTGAATGTACTTCGTCGTTGTATTGCAATTGAAGTCGTGATGAATGTAAGGAAAAACACCGATAAAAATTTGTTTTACATCGAAGCGCCTACTGGTGGTGGAAAAACAAATGTATCTATGTTGGCATTAGCCGAATTACTAAAAGCAGACAAATCATTGCAGAAAGTATTCTATGTGTTTCCATTTACAACTCTAATAACTCAAACCTACAAATCACTAAAAGATACGCTTGGGTTAAAAGAAGAAGAATTAGCGGAAGTACATTCTAAAGCTGTATTTCAAACGGGGAAGTATGAGAATGACTATTTGAACTACTTGGATAATTTGTTTTTGAATTACCCGATAACGCTTCTTTCTCATATACGTTTCTTTGATGTACTGAAGACCAATTATAAAGAAACCAATTATCTATTGCACCGATTATCCAATTCAATTGTAATTATTGATGAAATTCAATCGTATGCTCCCAAGACATGGGATAAAATCATCTATTTCATTGTGAATTATGCCAAGTATTTCAATATAAAATTCATCATTATGTCGGCAACCTTACCGAAAATTGGAAATATTATTGAGAATAAAGAATTGGCAAATGACTTTGTTTACCTGATTTCAGACAAAAAAAAATATTTTCAAAATCCGAATTTCTGCAACCGTGTCAAATTTGATTATTCCTTACTTGAATGGAAGCAACCAGATAAAGATGAAATAACGAATTATTTGGAACGACTTTGTGAAACAGTATTAGATAAGTCTGTTCAATATGCGCAAACAAATAAAAAGTATCCCAACAGTGTATTTACAATCATTGAATTCATCTTTAAGAAAACAGCAAGCGAATTCTATTCGATAGCCAATAGAAAAAATAAGTTTTTTGACGAGATTCTGTTATTATCGGGAACCATATTGGAACCACGAAGAAAACAAATCATAGATAAACTCAAATCTGATGAAACAAGAAACAAAAAGATTTTGCTTATTACAACGCAGGTAGTTGAAGCTGGCGTTGATATTGATATGGATTTAGGTTTCAAGGATAAATCCATTATTGACAGCGAAGAACAGCTGGCCGGGCGAATCAACAGAAATGTAAATAAATCCGCGTGTACACTCTATTTATTTGATTGCAATCAAGAAAAGGTATTATATGGTGGAGATGACCGATACCGGATAATGCGTGAACTTGATAATGAATATGTGTCAATTTTAGAGCAGAAGGATTTTGACAGATTGTATCAATTAGTAATTAAAAAGATAAAACAATTAAATAATACTCGATTTATTGTAAACATTCAGGAATTATTTGACTCAATAGCCACTTTGAATTTTAGAAATGTAAATAATTCTTTGAAGATTATTAATCAACAAAATAAATCTGTATTCGTTCCTTTGGAGGTTGATATTAGTCTTGTAAAAGATTATATCAAAGCACTGAATGAACTGGAAATCCCATATTCAGAAGTTATAAAAGGGACAGATATTTGGACCAAATATTCTGCTATTATTAATGATCAAGATGAGGATTTTGTTAAGAATAAAATTCAAATGAAAAAATTACAATCACTCATGTCTTTATTTACATTTTCGATATTTCCCAGTGGAAATGATTATGAAACAATAAGAACCTATGGAAACGAAGAATATGGGTTCCTTTATTTAGAAGCATTTCAGGATATATATTCATTAGAGAGCGGAATTAATACTGAGCATTTTTCTGAATCTAACTTTTTATAACCATGCAAGTCACAGGAACCCATATCCATTACTATTTCAATTGCCACCGTCAGTTATGGCTGTTTGCAAACGGAATTAATATGGAACATACATCTGATGTAGTTACTCATGGTAAACTAATCCATGAAACAACCTATCAACAACGAACAGACAGATTTCGGGAAATTGAAATTGGTTCAATTAAAATTGACTATTTCGATCAGTATAAAAAAGTAATCCATGAGGTAAAAAAATCCAGTAAACTATTTGAATCGCATGTTTGGCAGGTGAAATATTACATTTATGTTCTGGAGCAAACCGGTGTGGAAGGAGTAACCGGCATTTTAGAGTATCCTAAAGAACGAAAAACCGAAGAAGTTTTTTTAAGCGAACCCGACAGGGAGTTTTTAAAAGAACTACTTGTAAAAATTGATCAGTTGATTCACTCGGAAAATTGCCCGCCGGTAATTAATAAGCCCAAATGTAAAAATTGCTCCTATTTTGATTTTTGTTACGCGGGAGAAGGGATTGAAGGGATTGAAGGGATTGAATGAGATTGAATGAGATTGAATGAGATTGAATGAGATTGAAAGGATTGAAAAAAATGGAAAATAAAACAATAAAAATGCGAATCAATACATCAATCTCCCATCAATCTTTTATCAATCTCCTATCAATCTATTTTCAATCTCCCATCAATCTCTCATCAATCTCCCATCAATCTCTCATCAATCTTTTATCAATCTTTTATCAATCCATAACATGAAAAAAACCTACTATCTCTTTAATCCCGGCCGGCTGCAACGCCGCGACAATACGCTGAAGTTTACGCCTTACGACGAAGAAGGGAACGAACAAAAACCGCGTTTCCTGCCTGTGGAAAATGTGGACGAACTCTACTGCCTCGGGAACCTCGATGCCAATTCGGCATTGTATAATTTCCTGGGGCAGCAGCAAATCCCCATTCATTTTTTCGACTATTACGAAAACTACACAGGTTCGTTTATGCCGCGCGATGCACTTTTGTCGGGAAAGGTATTGCTGGCCCAAACCGATATTCATAAAAACAAAAAGAAACGCATCGACCTGGCACAGCGAATCCTTACCGGCGCCGCATTCAACATGGTAAAAAACCTGCGCTATTACGATAACCGGGGCAAAGATTTGGCGGATATTATTGCAACTATTGAGTTACTGGCCGAAAAAATTCCGCACACTACGGCCATTGACGAACTGATGGGTATTGAAGGAAATATACGCCGGAACTATTACGAAGCTTTTAATCTGATATTAAACGATTTTGATATGGGAGGCCGCAGTTACCGTCCGCCACTGAATGAAATCAATGCGCTCATCTCTTTCGGGAATATGATGTGCTACAGTCAGTGCCTGCGTGCTATTCATCAAACGCAACTCAACCCGCTCATTTCGTTCCTTCATCAGCCCGGCGAACGACGCTTCTCCCTGTCACTCGATTTGGCCGAAATATTCAAACCCATTCTGGTTGACCGTGTAATTTTTAAAGTGGTAAACAAACGGGAAATCCAGCCGTCAGACTTTGAAACCGGCCTTAACTCGGTCACTCTGAAACCCAACGGGAAAAAGAAATTTGTGCAGGCTTTTGAAAACCGGCTCGGCGAAACCATCAAACACCGCACCCTGAACCGGAATGTGAGCTACAAGCACCTGATAAAACTGGAATGCTACAAACTGGTGAAACATGTGCTGGGGATGGAGGAGTACAAGCCGTTTAAAATCTGGTGGTAGGAAAAGATTGAATGAGATTGAAGGGATTGGATGAGATTGAAAAGGAAGATTGAAGGGATTGAATGAGATTGAAAGGGAAGATTGAAGGGATTGGATGAGATTGAAAAGGAAGATTGAGGGGATTGAATGAGATTGAAAAGGAAGATTGAAGGGATTGGATGAGATTGAAAAGGAAGATTGAAGGGATTGAATGAGATTGAAAGGGAAGATTGAAGGGATTGAATGAGATTGAAAAGGAAGATTGAGGGGATTGAAAAGGAAGATTGAATGAGATTGAAATAAAGATAGAAAGGATTGAAAAAATGAAAAATAAAAATGCTACACAACATATCAATCTTCCATCGATCTTCAATCAATCTTCTATCAATCTCCCATCAATCTTTCATCAATCTATTTTCAATCTCCCATCAATCTTTCATCAATCTATTTTCAATCTCCCATCAATCTTTGAAAACGGAAAAATGAACTTTAACACAAAATAAAATGGAAAACACTGAATGGCTGAATTACAAAATTCAAATCAGAGACAGGTTGCGGGTTTTTACACTGAAAATTTTAGAACTTTCGGAGATGTTTCCAAAATCTGAACGGGGGAAAATTATTAACAACCAGCTCACCCGTTCAGGTTCGTCAATGTATTCCAATTACCGGGCAGCGCTGAGAGGAAGGTCAAAAGCGGAATTTTTCAGCAAATTGTCCATTTCTGTGGAAGAGGCCGACGAAACCGAAATGTGGCTCGACTTAGCAACTTCAGCCGGAATAGTAAAAAATCGCCTGGCGCAGGAAATGCACGCAGAAAGCCTGGAATTATTAAAAATCCTCGCTTCCATGCGAAAACGTACCAGTAACTAAATCAATCTTTATTCAATCTATCATCAATCTTTTTTCAATCTATCATGTACATCATCGCAGTTTACGACGTAGGACAAAAACGGGTTGGCAAAATGCTGAAACTTTGCCGCCAATACCTCAACTGGATTCAGAATTCGGTTTTTGAGGGCGAAATTTCGGAGGTAAAACTCGAAGAACTGAAAATACGGGCCCGAGAAATTATGGATTTGGAAGATGACAGTTTTATTATTTTTAAAACCCGTCAGGAAAAGTGGCTCGACAAGGAAATAGTAGGGAAAGAACGCAGCAGCCTCGATAACATTTTGTAGAAACAGGTTGTCGAACCGGCCACTGCATTTAAAAATAACAGAAATAATAATCTGCAAATGCAAATAAACGTTCTTTGACATACTGAATACCAAAACGATACTATATGTTGTCGAAACCCCGGCTTTTTCAGATTTTTGGATATCGACAACTATTTGCCAGTTAAAACCGATTGTTTAAATTTGTAATCCGTTCAAAACCAAATATTTTTTTTGATTTTCTGACGGGGTTTTTATCGTACCAAAGTGGAATTGAAATAACAAGGAGCCGTGAAAATGTCGGCCTACAATGCATGTTTTTATCGTACCAAAGTGGAATTGAAATAAAATCTCCGACTCTCGACAACCGGTATGCCTTAAGTTTTTATCGTACCAAAGTGGAATTGAAATTAATAACAGTTTGATTAGATAAATAGAGGATGCCGTTTTTATCGTACCAAAGTGGAATTGAAATAACCTAACGGAAATTTGCAAGGTGCAAGTGAAGTGTTTTTATCGTACCAAAGTGGAATTGAAATAACGATTTTTAGCTATCTCTGCATCAAGTTTGGCGGGTTTTTATCGTACCAAAGTGGAATTGAAATATGGTAACTCGTGACGGGACGGCAGGAGAGGCCGGGGTTTTTATCGTACCAAAGTGGAATTGAAATTGTTGTCGGAAAAACAAACTGGTCGCCAACTCCCCCGTTTTTATCGTACCAAAGTGGAATTGAAATAGAAATAACACTTTCGGAAGTTTATGCAATCGCTCGTTTTTATCGTACCAAAGTGGAATTGAAATACGGCTTGTCCGTTGCACTTTGACCTGGCCCGGTGTTTTTATCGTACCAAAGTGGAATTGAAATACTACGGGGGGAATGGCCGTCCGGGAGACCTGTCCGGGTTTTTATCGTACCAAAGTGGAATTGAAATAACAATCCAAAGGACAAACGGAGCCGCGAACAACAGTTTTTATCGTACCAAAGTGGAATTGAAATGAACCAAAAAGCACCGTTTTAACGGCCATTGAAAGTTTTTATCGTACCAAAGTGGAATTGAAATACATTTACCGCCTGTTGGTATCAGTTGTTGGTTTGTTTTTATCGTACCAAAGTGGAATTGAAATCACTATGTTTTGTGGCCTCGTATCCTTTCTCCAAAGTTTTTATCGTACCAAAGTGGAATTGAAATACAGTTTGATGACCTGACACCTCTTGAGTTGAATCTGTTTTTATCGTACCAAAGTGGAATTGAAATAAAATTCCCTTAACGGCTAATCCTGCACCTTTCGGTTTTTATCGTACCAAAGTGGAATTGAAATAATATAATAATAATTCACAACAAATTACGTTTTTGTTTTTATCGTACCAAAGTGGAATTGAAATTACTGTTTTCTTTTGCCTTGCAAATAATCACCGTGAGTTTTTATCGTACCAAAGTGGAATTGAAATGCAGTTCAGGGAATGAAGTCAATGTCAATGGCTGGTTTTTATCGTACCAAAGTGGAATTGAAATGAAATTCATCTGACGTTTTACAGCGTTGTTTAGAAGTTTTTATCGTACCAAAGTGGAATTGAAATGGCAATATACAAGGTTCAGGAGCAATCGCAAAAAAGTTTTTATCGTACCAAAGTGGAATTGAAATATATTTACGGACTGCGTCCTTACCGTTTGCCAAATGTTTTTATCGTACCAAAGTGGAATTGAAATTTGAATTAGGCAGGTGGATTGTTAAGGCCTTTGAAGTTTTTATCGTACCAAAGTGGAATTGAAATAATTTTATTGATTTTACTTCATGCCCCCGGAAAGCGGTTTTTATCGTACCAAAGTGGAATTGAAATTAAGTATAAATCCAAACTATTACAGTGCTGCCTGGTTTTTATCGTACCAAAGTGGAATTGAAATTTCCAAGAATGCACGATAATTCTAAAGACATGGAAGTTTTTATCGTACCAAAGTGGAATTGAAATACAGTTCCGTTCCATCCCGTAAGCTCGCTGCTAAGTTTTTATCGTACCAAAGTGGAATTGAAATTGTTCAATGCCGGTATCTCTTTTATCTCTTTGGTGTTTTTATCGTACCAAAGTGGAATTGAAATAAACTACGGGCCTGCAGGTCTATATCTTTGCAACGTTGTTTTTATCGTACCAAAGTGGAATTGAAATTGATTATAAAGTTTGAATGAATTTTTCGGCCTCCTGTTTTTATCGTACCAAAGTGGAATTGAAATATAATAAAAACCGGTAAAATATATATGGAAGGCACCGAGTTTTTATCGTACCAAAGTGGAATTGAAATCACCATATCCTGATTTGACAGAAGCTGAGAATTCGTTTTTATCGTACCAAAGTGGAATTGAAATGAGAATAAACAAGCATTGGCTAAAGGGTTATTCAAGTTTTTATCGTACCAAAGTGGAATTGAAATACTGCTATTCGAACTTACCGACAAAATTGAGATATAGTTTTTATCGTACCAAAGTGGAATTGAAATGTTGCAACAACGGCATGGATAGGGGCAGTTGGTCGGTTTTTATCGTACCAAAGTGGAATTGAAATTAAGTTCCACCTGGTGCAATCCTTTAATGCGGTTCAGTTTTTATCGTACCAAAGTGGAATTGAAATTAAATTATGTCGGTGTAATTAATGATTTCGATAACGTTTTTATCGTACCAAAGTGGAATTGAAATTCCCTTCCCATTCCGGCAACGTCCACACCAAGGCGGTGTTTTTATCGTACCAAAGTGGAATTGAAATAGCAGATCAAGCAGGTCGGGCTAAACGATGCGGGGTTTTTATCGTACCAAAGTGGAATTGAAATACAAGAAAAATCTTTCGCCAGGAGAATGGCAATTAAGGTTTTTATCGTACCAAAGTGGAATTGAAATAGCAGATCAAGCAGGTCGGGCTAAACGATGCGGGGTTTTTATCGTACCAAAGTGGAATTGAAATACCTCAAATGCTTTGTAGCGGCGTTTGATGTCGGTGTTTTTATCGTACCAAAGTGGAATTGAAATACTCATTATTCTGTGTGTAACGGGTTCCGGTTTCGGTTTTTATCGTACCAAAGTGGAATTGAAATACCTAAAATAACAACACAAAACATTTTTGAAAATGGGGTTTTTATCGTACCAAAGTGGAATTGAAATAAAAGCAATACGTCGTACATCAGGCTAAACTGAACGTTTTTATCGTACCAAAGTGGAATTGAAATAGGGTGAATTGAAGCCGCTTTGAAACGAACAGGAGTTTTTATCGTACCAAAGTGGAATTGAAATCTGGTTGTGCCGGGGCAACATATCCCGGCGTTTCCCCGTTTTTATCGTACCAAAGTGGAATTGAAATTAACGTTCCTGGTTTCTTTTCCATGTTGCCAATCGTTTTTATCGTACCAAAGTGGAATTGAAATACGCAAACGAAAGCGAATTAAATCTGATTGAAATTAGTTTTTATCGTACCAAAGTGGAATTGAAATTTTTTAACTTTTTTGTTTTTGTTTACCGGTTTTATTGTTTTTATCGTACCAAAGTGGAATTGAAATCGCATATTTCAATATTTGCATCTAAGCCGGAAATGTTTTTATCGTACCAAAGTGGAATTGAAATTTTTCAACAGATGCAACCGCACCCGGCCAGAGCACGTTTTTATCGTACCAAAGTGGAATTGAAATGGAGATGAATTCACGTTAACACCACAGAAAGGAAACGTTTTTATCGTACCAAAGTGGAATTGAAATAATTTGGCTACGGCTTTTTCCTTCACTTTTTCAATATGTTTTTATCGTACCAAAGTGGAATTGAAATCAAACTACTTCACCGACAGCGGCCGGCAGTGGCGGTGTTTTTATCGTACCAAAGTGGAATTGAAATGAAATTCGGTTCTGTTCCTCAGATAAACGTTTCGCTGTTTTTATCGTACCAAAGTGGAATTGAAATGACATCTAAACCACTGTTGAGTTGTGGGACATAAGTTTTTATCGTACCAAAGTGGAATTGAAATCTAATAAACCCGGTTACATCAATCGGGGCCATTCCTGGTTTTTATCGTACCAAAGTGGAATTGAAATATGACTGTTTGAATGTTAGGAATATTTTCGGGGGCGTTTTTATCGTACCAAAGTGGAATTGAAATTATAAAGTCAATGTTCGGGGGCTAAGGCTGTAACGTTTTTATCGTACCAAAGTGGAATTGAAATTTATTTGGGAATCGATAATTAGAAGGGGATACAAAGTTTTTATCGTACCAAAGTGGAATTGAAATCCTGATTTTAGCGTAAACAATGCACAGCCGGAAGGTTTTTATCGTACCAAAGTGGAATTGAAATATAACTGATGACGACATAGTTAAAGCCTACTCCGGGGTTTTTATCGTACCAAAGTGGAATTGAAATACATCAATGAGTTGGATAAATGTAGCCGGTTTAAAACGTTTTTATCGTACCAAAGTGGAATTGAAATTAATCCTCGGGGACGTCGGCATTTTTCCATTTAAGTTTTTATCGTACCAAAGTGGAATTGAAATATTTTTTTTTCCGGTTGCAATTTATTTCGATTTTGTTTTTATCGTACCAAAGTGGAATTGAAATATCAACGGAGAGAAAAAACGGCCGCGAACTGCTTGGGTTTTTATCGTACCAAAGTGGAATTGAAATCAGGAACAGCGCGACGCCTGGAATGCCGCCGTGTGTTTTTATCGTACCAAAGTGGAATTGAAATCAAGGAAATTATGAAACTGTAAAATGCACACCAGGTTTTTATCGTACCAAAGTGGAATTGAAATTCAACAATTGCACCCGTAGCTGCCATTGCCAGTACCGTTTTTATCGTACCAAAGTGGAATTGAAATATCCGACCAGATAAGCAGCTTCTTTGTTTTTGTTTGTTTTTATCGTACCAAAGTGGAATTGAAATATCCTCAATCTTATCATTGAACGGTGAGTTCATCAAGTTTTTATCGTACCAAAGTGGAATTGAAATAGCGGTTGTGAGACTTGTTTAACTTCCCGTCCCGAGTTTTTATCGTACCAAAGTGGAATTGAAATAAAATTGTCTGAAATAGGAGAATGGGGCGTGTATGTTTTTATCGTACCAAAGTGGAATTGAAATTTCTAATAATGGACTTAACGGCTGCCGGGGTGTTTTGTTTTTATCGTACCAAAGTGGAATTGAAATGTATGTAGAAGGTGATTTATCTTCCAGCGCAGGAGGTTTTTATCGTACCAAAGTGGAATTGAAATTCGTTTCTTGTTTTTAGTCTGTGAAAAAATTAATCTTAGTTTTTATCGTACCAAAGTGGAATTGAAATCACCGTTCCAAAATACGTTAATAACACGCTGTCCAGTTTTTATCGTACCAAAGTGGAATTGAAATATTTGATGTACTTTGCGGTAGTTTAAATGATATTTAAGGTTTTTATCGTACCAAAGTGGAATTGAAATGAGGAAGTATCTTTGGAGCAAAGAATACACTTACTGTTTTTATCGTACCAAAGTGGAATTGAAATATGGCCCTTTCCGGCAATCCGGAGGGGGTTCGTTCGTTTTTATCGTACCAAAGTGGAATTGAAATGTCAAAGTTAGATTTCTTGCTTTGGCAAGTTCATAGTTTTTATCGTACCAAAGTGGAATTGAAATAACGTTCATTATTCGTATAACTCCCATTATAGGACGTTTTTATCGTACCAAAGTGGAATTGAAATTTCCCATACGGGATTGAACGTTGCGGGATTCTACTGTTTTTATCGTACCAAAGTGGAATTGAAATGTCAAAGGTGTTATGGGAGTAAAAGAAGTTAAATATGTTTTTATCGTACCAAAGTGGAATTGAAATAAGAGTTGGGCTGTGTCCATGTTGTCAATGTCCGGGTTTTTATCGTACCAAAGTGGAATTGAAATTGGTTATTAATTTATGGGCTGGTTGAATACTTGTTCGTTTTTATCGTACCAAAGTGGAATTGAAATTTGACTACTATGGAGCAAGTGCTCCAATCGCTGGAGTTTTTATCGTACCAAAGTGGAATTGAAATTTTTATGTTGTCTTTGTTGCTGCTGCCCGCAATGTAGTTTTTATCGTACCAAAGTGGAATTGAAATGTAGATATACAGTTGTGAAATCCGGTGCAAGCCTTGTTTTTATCGTACCAAAGTGGAATTGAAATCATGGAAGGTTCCAAACATTACGAAGGAAATGCGTTGTTTTTATCGTACCAAAGTGGAATTGAAATTTTAGTGCCGTTTATTTCGTTCTTTTTCTGGAAAAGTTTTTATCGTACCAAAGTGGAATTGAAATATGGTTTCCGAAGGAACAGACGCAACTTTGGACGTTGCGTTTTTATCGTACCAAAGTGGAATTGAAATTTAAGTATTGATTACCTCACTTTCAGCCCGGCAACTGCGTTTTTATCGTACCAAAGTGGAATTGAAATGCCTATCAGATTGCTGTTCTGAATGGATTTGAAGGGTTTTTATCGTACCAAAGTGGAATTGAAATGACCACATAAGGATTTACAAACTATGAAACAGACGGGTTTTTATCGTACCAAAGTGGAATTGAAATGATAAAAAAAGAGCATGAGTATAGGACCAGTTGAGTTTTTATCGTACCAAAGTGGAATTGAAATATGGTTTCCGAAGGAACAGACGCAACGCTG
>Ga0334883_1002796_pt1 | contig 20419 bp, 10 predicted proteins | sample GraSluR1_MG_6_FD_207230 | JGI IMG/M metagenome (GOLD analysis project Ga0334883, IMG submission 207230) | Sludge microbial communities from methane-producing bioreactor in Wageningen University, Netherlands - Granular Sludge_09_05-R1 | ecosystem: Engineered > Bioreactor > Anaerobic >...
GGCAGGGAACGGCCACGGCAGGGAACGGCCACGGCGGGGAACGGCCACGGCGGGGAACGGCCACGGCAGGGAACGGCCACGGCAGGGAACGGCCACGGCGGGGAACGGCCACGGCAGGGAACGGCCACGGCAGGGAACGGCCACGGCAGGGAACGGCCACGGTCGCGCCAAGCGGGAGCGACGGAAGCAACGTGGCACCCTCCGCGACGGCCCAGCCGTGGCACTATCTAGTCCGCGTACTGGTTGAGGCTGGCCTTGAATAGCAGGTACCTGGCCCGGTACTGATTGTACGCGGCCTTCGACGAGTACTTGAAGCCGAAGGTGTGCCGGGTGTTGCTGACCTTGCTCTGCGTGTCGGCCCAGGCGCGGTAGTACTTCGCCCCCGGCCCCTTCACCTCGACGAAATCCACCTTGCGCGTGGCGCTGGACTGTGTGGAGCGGGAGACGATCCTCTCGCCTTTGGCCAGCGCGATCCATGCCGGGGTGCCGCTCCACTGGGGCGAGAAGACGTAGAACTCCGCGTTCCCGTCGGGCGAGACGAAGCTGACGGCGTCGTACCTGCCCTCGTAGGTACTGCTCTTCTGACGTGGGACTACCTTGAAGCCCTTGGGGTACTTGACGTCGAACCAGGCACCTTCGTAGGTCGGCCAGCCCTCGGTGCCCGCGGCGTGGGCGAGGGAGCTCAGGGAGGCCAGCGCGAGTACCGTGGCGGCGATGATCGGTTCGCGTCGCTTCATGGGCAAAGACTCCTTTCGGGGGTGGGGATTGCGGGGTGGGGGGTGGGTGAACGGCAACGCCCACGTCTCGCGTCCCCGACCCCTCAGCCGGGACTGCTGATGCACGTAGGTCGTCTGGGAGGGGTTGGGGTAACGGCGCCTACGTCTCGCGTCCCCGACCCCTCAGCCGGGGCTGCTGATGCACGTAGGTCGTCTGGGGAGGGTTGGGGTGACGGCGCCTACGTCTCGCGTCCCCGACCCCTCAGCCGGGACTGCAGAGATGCACGCAGACCTGCCAGCATTCGGCTGATCCTGTCCGTGCGCGCCATCAGTTCCTGGAGGGCTTCCTCGTCAAGCAACTCCACCCGATGAGCCAGCATGAGGTGTGTCTCCAGTTCCTTCAGCGACCCGCGGGCAATGCTGATGTGGTTGATGAACTCCTTGGTATGCTGTCGCCCGTGTCCCTCGGCCAGGTTCGCCGGCACGGAGCCTGCCGCGCGCCGTATCTGGCCTGCGAGGCCGAACAACTCAGCTCTCGGGAACCGCTTCGTTAGCCGGTAGCAGTGCTCAGCCAGGTCCATCGAGAGCTGCCAGACCTCCAAGTCTCGGTAGTTCTTGACGGACATAGCGGCACCTCGCGGACTTGGCTGGGGGCGAGGTTTCCTGCGAAAGGCCCCCCGACCACACACGCCGTACCCGTTGTGACACTGCGAATCGCGTCCAACTTCTCGGCCGTCCCCCGTCGTCGCCGTCGCCCCGCCGTCGCCGTTCCCCCGCCGTCGCCGTTCCCCCACCCCCCACCCCCCAATCCCCAATCCCCACCCCCTCCTCAGGCCGTTCCCGCTCCGGCCCGCATCACCTCATGATACTCCTGCAGGGGCTTGACCGACAGTCGCCCCTTGATCAGCGACTCGAGGCCCATCACCGCCACCATGGCGCCGGAGATCGTGGTGATCGCCGGGATGCCGTAGAGCACGGCGGCGGCCCGGATGGCCTTTTGGTCTTCACGCGGGTCCTCGCCGGCCGTGGGTGTGTTGATGATGAGCTGAATGCGGCCGTCGCGGATGAGGTCGATGACATTGCGGCCCCGCGGGTCGGAGACGCGGTAGACCTCCTCGGCCTCCACTCCCACCCTGCGCAGCACGCCGGCGGTGCCCCCGGTGGCCACGATCTTGAAGCCGAGCTCGTGCAGGCGCTTGGCCAGGAAGATCACGTCGCGCTTGTCGCGATTGCGCACGCTCAGGAAGATGGTGCCCCGGGTGGGCAGGTCGTGGCCCGCGGCGATGTAGGCTTTGGCGAAGGCGGCGCCGAAGTCGCTGTCCACGCCCATGACCTCGCCGGTGGACTTCATCTCCGGGCCCAGCAGTGGGTCGAAGCCCGAGAACTTGGCGAAGGGGAACACGGGGCACTTCACCGCCGTGTGCGGCGGGTGGATCTCCTCGGTGAACCCCAGGTCGGAGAGTTTGGCGCCGGCCATGACGAGAGCGGCCAGCTTGGCCAGCGGCACACCGATGGCCTTGCTGACGAAGGGCACCGTGCGCGAGGCCCGCGGGTTGACCTCCAGTACGTGGAGTCGCTCGTTCTTGATGGCGTACTGCACGTTGATGAGGCCGCGCACACCCAGCTCGGCGGCGAGGGCCTTCGTCTGGCTGCTGATCTGATCGATCTCGCTCTCGGCCAGACTGAAGGCGGGAAGGACGCAGGCCGAATCACCGGAATGTACGCCCGCCTCCTCGATGTGCTCCATGATCCCGCCGATCACGCAGCGCTCGCCATCGGAGATGGCGTCCACATCCACCTCGACGGCGTCATCCAGGAACTTGTCGATGAGGATGGGGTGTTCGGGGGAGGCCTCCACGGCCAGGCTCATGTAGCGCTCCAGCATGCCGCGGGAGTAGACGATCTCCATGGCCCGGCCGCCGAGGACAAAGGAGGGGCGCACCACCACCGGGTACCCGATGCTCTCCGCCTTGTCGATGGCCTCCTCCACCGAGGTGGCCGTATCGTTTTCCGGCTGGTGGAGGCCCAGCTTGTCCAGAGTGTTCTTGAACAGCTTGCGGTCCTCGGCCCGGGCGATGCTGTCCGGCGTGGTGCCGATGATGGGGACATTGTGCCGCTGCAGAGGTTGGGCGAGGTTCAGCGGCGTCTGACCGCCGAACTGGACGATCACCCCGGAGGGGTCTTCCTTGTCGCAGATGTTGAGCACATCCTCCAGGGTGAGGGGCTCGAAGTACAGCTTGTCGGAGGTGTCGTAGTCGGTGCTGACGGTCTCGGGGTTGCAGTTGACCATGACCGTCTCGTAGCCGGCTTCGCTGAGTGCCATGGCTGCGTGGACACAGCAGTAATCGAACTCAATGCCCTGGCCGATGCGGTTGGGCCCCCCGCCGAGGATGGCGATGTTGCGCTCCGCCCCCGGCCGCGCCTCATCCTCCTGCTCGTAGGTGAGGTAGTAGTAGGGCGTGTAGGCCTCGAACTCGGCGGCGCAGGTGTCCACCAGCTTCACCACGGGCAGCACTCCGAGGTCCTTGCGCAACTGACGGACCTCGTCCTCGCTGCGTCGCGACAGCACGGCGATCTGCTTGTCCGAGAAGCCCGCCTGTTTGAGCTCTCGCAGGTGATTGCGGGAGACCGCGGTGGCCGCCTCGTCCGTGGCCATCTCAGTTCGGTCGGGGCGGAGGTCGGCCAGTTCGTCCTGCATGGCCACGATCTCGCGGATATGGTTGAGAAACCATGGATCGATGCCCGTGATCCGGTACAGCTCCTCGACGCCGGCGCCCACACGCATGGCGCTGCGGAGCTGGAAGAGCCGGTCCGGATGGGGGATGAGGAGCTTGGCACGAAGCTCCTCCATGGGCATCTCGTCATAGTGGCTGCCCTTGCCGTCGGCGCCGAGGCCGAAGCGGCCGATCTCCAACGCGCGGATGGCCTTCTGCAGGGATTCCTTGAAGGTCCGACCGATGGCCATGACCTCCCCGACGGATTTCATCTGGGTCATCAGCGTCGGGTCGGCGCCGGGGAACTTCTCGAAGGCCCAGCGCGGGATCTTGGTCACCACGTAGTCGATGGTGGGCTCGAAGCACGCCGGGGTCTCGCGGGTGATGTCGTTGGCGATCTCGTCCAGCGTATAGCCCACCGCCAGTTTGGCGGCGATCTTGGCGATCGGGAAACCGGTGGCCTTGGAGGCCAGCGCCGAGGAACGGCTGACGCGCGGGTTCATCTCGATGACAACGATCCGCCCATCCGCGGGGTTGACGGCGAACTGGATATTGCTGCCCCCGGTGTCCACTCCGATCTCGCGCATCACCCGGATCGCCAGGTCCCGCATCCTCTGGTACTCATCGTCTGTGAGCGTCTGAGCCGGAGCGACCGTGATCGAATCGCCCGTGTGGATGCCCATGGGGTCGAAGTTCTCGATGGAGCACACGATCACCACATTGTCCCGGGTGTCGCGCATCACCTCCAGCTCGTACTCTTTCCAGCCGATGACGGACTGCTCCACGAGCACCTCGTTCATCGGGCTGGCATCGATCCCCTTGGTGACGGCCTCCTCGAGCTCCTCCATGGTGTGTGCGATGCCGCCGCCGGTACCGCCCAGCGTACTGGAGGGTCGGATGATGAGCGGGAAGCCGATTTGCTCGGCGATGTGCCTGGCCTCGCGGATATTGGAGGCGAAGTCGCTCAGGGGCAGGTCGAGGCCCGCCGCCAGCATGGCGTCCTTGAAAAGCTCCCTGTCCTCCGCCTTCTTGATCGCCTTCCGCTTGGCGCCGATAAGCTCGACGTTGTACCTCGAGAGCACCCCGCGCTCCGAAAGCTGCAGCGCCGCATTCAGACCGGTCTGGCCGCCGAGAGTGGGCAGAAGGGCGTCCGGGCGCTCCAGGGCGATGATCTCGGCGATGGTGTCGGCGTTGATCGGCTCAATGTACGTGCGATCCGCGGTCTCCGGATCGGTCATGATCGTGGCCGGGTTGGAGTTGACCAGGACAACCTGGAACCCCTCCTCCCGCAGGGCCTTGCAGGCCTGGGTTCCGGAGTAGTCAAACTCACAGGCCTGGCCGATGACAATCGGTCCCGAGCCGATGATGAGCACCTTTTCGATGTCGGTGCGTCTGGGCATAGTGTTGGCCTCACGGGTAACGGCGGTCGCGGGTCGCAGGCTGCGAGTCGCGGCGGTCACGGTGGACGGCGGTCGGAAGTCACGGCAGACGGCAGGGCGGCCCTACCCCGGGGGCGCGACGCCCATGGCCTCATCCTTGAGCTGCTGGTTGAATATCTCCCGCGGGTCAGGGATGATGTGCCAGGACTGGAAGCGTACCGGCGCGGTGCTGGGCACGTAGGCCGCGATGCTCTGCGGGTCCACGCGCCAGGTGGTCCCGTCCTGGTATCTCACGGCCTCCAGGAAGATCACCACCGTCCAGGTGCATACCGGCATCCGCATACGCAGCGACCAGCGCCCCTGATCGGTGCCCTGTGGGGCGAGGGCGGCGATGCTGGTGGCGCGGATGGTGTCCAGATAGTCGCCGAAGGCATCGTACGTCGAGACCATGATGCGGTAGGCGTACACGGTCTGGGGGCCGGTGTTCTGGACCTGCAGGAACACGGGCAGTGTGTTCTCGTCCATCGGCCCGGTCCTCTCGGCGTCTGTGGCCCAGGCCGGAGCATCCCAGCCCGCGGCACAGTTGAGTATCGTCACCGGAGGGGCCTGCAGGTTCACCACGCGCACATCCAGATTGGCGACCTGGGCAGTGGCCGTCGCGACGGGGAGTAGGAAGGCGATCGAGGCAATAAGTAGCCGTCTCATGGGACGGACACCTCCTGATTCACACAAATAACGGCGGCCGCAGCGGAGGCGACCACCGTCTCTGACGGGTCCGTGATTCGGCAAGCCAATCAGCCTCCGACCACACACCTCAGACCGTTCTTCTCGACAACCTGTTTGAGTTCCTGCATTTGCTGATCCGTAGGTGGCTCGGTGATGACCTCCGGGCAGGTCAGGCCGAGGGTCTCGTACTTGCCTTCACCGAGGCGGTGGTACTTGAGCAGCTCCACCTGAGGCGGAACCTCGAGCCCGGCGACGACCTGAGCAATGGCGCCCATCTGCTCCGGGGCAGCGTTGTGGTTGGGCACCACCGGCACGCGGATCTGGAGCGCCACCCCCGTTCGGCTCAGGCGCCGCAGGTTGTCCAGGATCAGCACATTACTCTGGCCGGTGGCGCGGAGATGCTCCTCCGGGTCGGCGCTCTTGACGTCGAACAGCACCAGATCGACGAAGGGCAGGACGCGCTCGAAGCGCTCCCAGGGCACGAAGCCACAGGTGTCCAGTGCGCAGTGCAGGCTGCGTGCGTGGGCCTCCCTCAAGAGCGCCTCCGCGAAATCCACCTGCATCAGCGGCTCCCCGCCGGACAGCGTCATGCCGCCGCCCGAGTTCTCGTAAAACGGTCGGTCCTTCTCCACCTCCGCGATGACCTCTTCCACCGTCACCTGCCGACCGTGGAGCACGAGAGCCTCGGCGTAGCACTCCCGTGCGCAGGCGCCGCAGGCCACACACCTGTCGCGGTCGATCTCGATCTTCTCGGGGCCCTTGCTCAGCGCGCCCTGCGGGCAGTTTTGCAGACACTTAAGGCACCCGATGCAATTGCGGGGGAACTGGGCCAGGACCGGGCGGGGGTCCTGGGATTCCGGATTGTGGCACCACGTGCAGCGCAGTGGACAACCCTTGAGAAACACCGTCGTGCGGATGCCGGGCCCGTCGTGAATGGCAAACTTCTTGATATCGAAGATGATTCCAGTGGGCTGCAAGGCCGGCTACTCCCTGTGGGTTTCGAGCTATTCTACCGCCGGGCAAGGGGGGAGTCAACGGCGGACGGGCCCCGTGGCGGCCCGCTTGCGGGAATGTCACAGAGGCGTCGCCATGTCGTCCCCTCGCCGTTGTAGGGCGCGGGCCTGTACCGCGCCGTCTCCTGCCAACCGCGGGCCTTTGCGGCGCCGCGCCGTCTCCTGCAGACTGCGGGCCTGTACCGCGCCCGGCCCGGAAGCCGCCACCGGCCCGCCGCGGCTGTCGTTGGCTACGAGCGACCTACTCCGCCGCGAACTGGAAGGCGTATAGACTGGCGTCTCTGGCGATTCCGCGGACCCTCGTGGGCTTGCCGGCCGGCGCGCTCAGGTCCGCGCCTCCCTTCCACGAGACCACGTGCCGCACGCTGTCACCGGTGATCTCCGCGCAGTCATCCAGCGAGAAACCCGGAATCGGGGCGCCCGCCGCGTCCTGCAGCTCCAGCTTCACGTAGCCTCCGGGACGCACGTCGGCGTTGATCTCCAGACGGTTGCCGGTGAAGACCAGCGGGTGTGTGGTGAACTCCGCCGGCCTCTTGCCGGCGTCCATGGCGACGTAGCCGTCCAGTCTGAGCGTGGACCGCGTGTAGGCGCCGTCCGCGGACACCAGATCGGGGTACACCTGGTTGTGCCGGGTCCGCGAGGCGTGGGTGTACATGGATAGCTCATCGCCGGTACGCAGCACCCCGACCCCGGCATAGATCGTGGCGTCATCCATCTCCCCCGGATTGCCGTTGGCCAGGTACGGCCGTCGCTCGGGCCTTGTCCAGTGCACGCCGTCGCGGCTCACCGCCAGGTGCACGTCGAGATTGTCGCCGGTGTGGTGGTACATGCTGGTGAAGATCAGATAGGCGTTCTCGGCGTAGGGGTACTTGATGGCCGCGTTGTTGTACAGGTCCGCATCGGCCGGGTCGCGCTCGTCGCAGGCCAGAACCTCCTCGGCCGGAGGGAAGCTCAGGAAGCTCTCGCTCTCCGAGCGTCCCACGGTCCGATCAGGCGTCCACAGGCGACAGTAGGTGACATACCTTCCCAGGCGCTCGTCGAAGAAGCACACCGTCTGCGTATCGCTGCTGACCTCCAGGATCGGGCCGCCGGGGCAGGGCGTCCAGTGCAGGCCATCAGGGCTCACGGCCCCGTGCACCGCATACTGCTCCTTGCCGACGGGGCCCAGGTACACGAACTTGTACCTCTGCGCCTCCGGAGCCGTCGGGTCCTTGAACACCGTTCCGCCGTGCACACCTTCGCCGCCGAGGCCGTTGAAGAGGATGTTGTTGTCCGTCGAGCCGTTGAAGGTCTCGATCCCCAGAGAGGGCTTCGTCCAGTGGATGCCGTCGGTGGACTCGGCGTAGCAGTAGCGGGCCTGCAGGTCGCTTGTGTAGCTCTTGTCGTAGGCCTCGTACCACATGCGGTACCGGCCGTCGTCCTCCATCACCGTGCACCAGGCGTTGACGAGGAAGTCCTCCCACGGCTTGTCGGCCACCAGATTGCGCTCTCCGGTCTTGCGCGGGGGGCAGATGCGCCACCACAGGCCGGTGTGGGTCTCGAGGAAGGCGTCATCGAACAAGAGCTGCTTGGCGGAGCCCACGTTGCGAAGATATGGGTAGTCCACGACTGCCTCCTTCGGCCGCTCGAGGCTCAGCACCTCGCCCTCGCCGGCGGGGCCGGTGAGGGTGATGTCGTCCCACGCGGAGACGCCGACATTGCCCACGCTGGAGTACAGCAGAACCACCGCGTACCTGGCCTCCGGCGGGCAGACCTCCGATATCTCGATCTGCTCCCATTGGCCCGTCACGCCACAGCCTCGGTGCACCTCGGAGATCCTCCGGGTGGGCGAGGCGTAGAACTCCAGGTAGAGCCAGCCGTCGCCGGAGCCGTTGTAGACCCACGCCGAGGCCGTGTACTGCCGGCCCGCCACCGCGGGGTAGAACCTGGACTGCAGGGCGCAACTGCCGTCGGGTAGCGAATCGGAGATCCGCACCGCCCGGGTGCCGCCGCGGGAACGGAGGGTGTCCACCTCGATGCTCGTGCCGGGAGGCAGCGGGGGCTCGTACAGGTGCCAGCCCACCGGCGCGCCGTCGGGGCCGACCTCCGGAGCCTCGAAGTCGCCGTTGAGAAACTCCCAGGCACCGGGGAGAGAGGGTGTGCAGGCGGTGCAGGCCAGCAGCAGTACCAGGCTCAATGGGCGCATCGCGTCCTCCGGCGGGCTGGGTGAGTCGGCGGTGGGAGGCCTTCCCCGCCGCGAGCCGTGCGGCCTCCTGCTCTTCGCGGCCTGGAGGTAGTCTCGGCGGCTGCGCCCAACATCCCCTGCAGGAAACTCCCGGCGGACCACGACCCTCCTGCGAGGTGAGCTTCAATGAACGACTCCGTACAGAGAGCCCGAGACGTGGCGCTGAGCCATCTGAACCCCACGAAGGCCGAGCTGGACCGCGGCCTTCGGCTGCATGCCGAGGCCGTCGTGTTCGATTCGTACGGTTTCTCGCCGCGCGCCGCCATCGACGGTGAGGCGCTGGGCGCCGAGATCGAGGCCGGCGCCTCGGACCTGGAGATACAGGACCTCAGCGAAGAGATGAGCATGACCCGCATGGCCCGGGACGAGAGGGAGCGGGCGGAGTTCCAGTGGGCCTGGGAGCAGGCGGGAGTGGACTGCATCTTCCAGAATGCCGGAGAGGAGGGCCAGGACCCGGTGCGGATGATGAAGCGGCTGGCGCGCTTCACCTACGTGACCGACTTCATGTCCGACTTCATCACCAAAGCGGTCGTGCCGCAAGACATCGTCCAGGCCAAGGCCCGGGGGCGCAGGGCCCTGTACTTCACCGCCAACGGTGTGGCCCAGCCCCAGCAGTGGGTAACGGTGGAGGAGGAGTTGGGCCTGATCCGCATCTTCTTCCAGCTCGGAATCCGCATGATGCACCTGACGTACAACCGCAGGAACATGATCGGCGACGGCTGCGCCGAGCCGGCGAACGCGGGGCTCAGCGACTACGGGCGGGCCGTGGTGGCCGAGATGAACCGCGTGGGGGTGATCGTGGACACCGCCCATTCTGGGTGGCAGACGAGCCTGGAGGCGGCGCAGCTCTCCACCGTGCCCATGGTCGCCAGTCACTCCGGCTGCGTGGCCGTCAACAAGCACCACCGCTGCAAGCCGGACGAGGTGATCCGCGCCATCTGCGACACCGGGGGCTACATCGGCATCTGCTGCGTTCCGGCCTTCCTCGGGCGCAGCGGCGACATCAGAGCCCTCCTGGACCACATCGACCACGTGGCCCGGAGCTTCGGGGCCGACCACGTGGCCATCGGCACGGACGTGGCCTACACTTCCTCTCGCTACGCCGAGGAGGCCCGCAAGCTACCCTCGCGACGGCGTTCTCGCAACCCGTGGCGAAGCTTCTGGCAGCCCGATGACGCGCTGTTCTGCGCCGACTGGCAGAAGCCCGAGATGCACCAGAGCCTGGCCTGGACCAACTGGCCGCTGTACACAGTGGGTCTCGTGCAGCGGGGCTACACGGACGAGCAGATCCGCAAGATCATCGGCGGCAACGTTCTTCGCGTAGCGGACGCCGCGCTCCAGGCGGCGGGGCACGGACGGGCGGCTAAGTAGCTCAGGCCGCCACCGGAGGCCCGGCTCCTCTCGTCCGGCCCGTGGTCGTCGGGATGGAACGCCATCGGAGCCCATAGCGCCCGCGCCATACCTGGCGCGGGCGCTATGGGTCCGGGCTGACGGGCAACCGGCACGGTGGAGCCGGTCTAGCCTGCCTTGAGTGCCTTCACTAGCACGTTGTCGAAGAACACCGAGCGCAGCCGGTAGTTGCTGTGGGTCGAGTGCTGCAGGTAGAGGTAGCCCTTGTCGAACTTGGCGCCGAGGTCTTTGACCTCAAGGATCACCTTGTCGTTCTCGGTGATGACGAGGTTGTCCCTGTTCACCTTGATGCTGACCTTCTGCAGCCCGATCTCGCGGCCCGCCTTCTCGTTGGGCCAGCCCTCGGTCATGAGCCGGCGGTTGATGCCGCCGGTCGTGGCCGTCACCCAGCCGCGAGCGGTCTTGCCCGGCGGCACGCCGATGTAGTTGAACTCGATGCTGTCCTTGGCGTCCCGGGGGTTGTCCTGCTCCGTGGGGCAGATCCAGATCCCGGCGGTCATGTAGCAGCCGTTGGACTGCTTGCCCCAGTCGACCTCATAGTTGATCTGGGTCCCTTTGGCCATGTCGACGACCGCGTCCTTGGTTCGCACTCCATGGAACTTGACGGTCTTGTCATCTGTGCCGACACTGGAGGCGGCCAACTGAAGCCGACCGTCCTTGGGAGCTGCGACCTCCTTCTCGAAGTCGTTTTGCACGGTGTGGACCCACTTGGCCTCATCCAGCGTGGCGGCGGCGAAGTCGTCGGAGAAGACGGTGTCGCCCACTCCCGCGGGCAGCGGCGTGGCTTCCTTCGGCGGCTCCTTGTCCTTGTCTCTTGCCTCCGGGGCGGCGAAGTCCTCCGGTTTGGGCTCCTTCGCAAGGTCCTTGTCCGCCGCCTTGCCCTCACCGGGCTTGGGTGCGTCAACCGCCGTTCCGGCCTGAACCGGAGCCTGCGCCGATGGTGTCTGGCAGGACGCCAGCGGCACCAGCAGGACAAGCAACAACGCTCCCAACAACCTGGCCGATGTCCGCTCCTCAGGGCCTGCCATGCACTTGTCAGCTCTCATGCGGTCTCCCTCCTCGTAGGCTTGACCCGGGCAGGACGTCGCAGAGCGCGCCTGCGCTCGGGCACGGATGACCTAGTCTCGGTCCCCACCCACCGGCACGATCCTAACGTTGTCCACGTAGAACTGAGCCGGCACGGTGGCCATGCTGACGAAACCCAGCCAGTTCAGACTATTGAAGCTTCCTCCGCTGACCGGCAGGTTCTCGAAACGCCTCTCGGGGCCGTCCTGCGGCCCGATCGCTACACTGAACCTCCGCCTTGCGCCCTCCCCGAGTTCCGCCCGAATCTCCACGTGTACCCACCGCTCGTGGGGCAGGACGCAGAGCAGTCGGCCTCCCGCCCTGAGCCCCCCGTCGGGCTCGAAGCTGATGCTCGGGCCGGTGCGGCCGGGGGATTCGCCACCGTCACGCCATTCGGTGAACAGTGTCGCGCCGGGCATGAGGTAGATGTCGAAGCTCTGACAGACCTCGCCCTTGCGGAAACCCGGCGTGTAGTACATGTGTGGCTGCCAGGCGTGCGGCAACCCCTCGGCATCGATGAACTCAAGGCTTCGTGTCCCCGCCGCGGCCCGCTTGTCACTGACGCGGATCGAGGCGCCCCGCTCCTCCCCGCTCACCGTGGCTCCCCGCGGCCGCTCTCCCACGGCGGTGTCCTCGAATCCATCGTCCACCGCCACCGGACCCGGGGGCAGGGGAGCCGGCGGGAGCACCGTGGGTGCATGGGCGTAGCGCCCCGGCTCGGCGACCCATTCCGGGTCGCCGTAGAGCCCGACGCCGGAGGTGTCAAGGCTGCGGATACCCAGCCGGGCCGCCGGCGAATCCGGGCCAAAGCGGAAGTCGTAGCTCTGAGGGTCGGCGAACCGCGGGTCGGCGATCAGCGAGTGGCGGTCCAGGCCTCCGCTCTGCCACTGTGCGAAACCCTCGTCGAAGAACGGTACCTCCGGGTCCCTCGGGTTCCAGTACAGATTGTGGTCCCATTCGCCCAGAGGGTCACCGGCCGCGATGCGGGCGTGCAGTGAGTTGCGGGCCATCGGCATGAACAGCGTCCCCTGGGTGAGATAGACGATGTTGTGGGAGAACGCGTTGGGGCGCCGCTCCCAATACGGCCACAGCACCTGTTGGGCCGTGAAAGCGAACACGTTGTTCGAGATCGCGTTCTGATGCCCGCCGTTGTTGTACATGAGCCCGCCGGTGAGGCAGTTGTACACCACATTGTCTTCGATGGCGAACCCGTTGGATGTGGCGTCCAGGTAGATGCCCCAGCCCAGGCCGCTGTAGGGCCACACGTCATGCAGGACGTTGCCGCGCAGGATGCTGCCGGGCGAGTCACCCAGCGTGTAGATCGCCCCGCCGTCGTTGAGGTGGCGGTTCATCACATGGTATACGTGGTTGCGCTCCACAAGGTTGCTGTGACAGCGATTGTAGCCGTCCGACCAGTTCCAGCCCAGCGACATGCCGGAGTACGTGGTATCGTGGATGTCGTTGTGGCTGATGCGGTTGCCGCTGCTTTGGGAGACCCAGATCCCCACTCCGCCCGCATAGACGTGGCCGGTGTCGCAGATGTGGTTGTTGTCGATGAGGTTCTCTGTCGACTCCTCGGCGTCGATCCTGGCAATCGCCGTCTCGCCGATGCGGATGCCGCCGGTGCCGATGTCCCGGATGCGGCACCGCTGTACCCGACAGCCCGTGCAGCCGCGCCGCAGCCACAGGGCGTAGCCACCCACGTGGGAGACCTCGCAGTCCTCGAAGGCGCAGTTGAGTGCTCCATCCAGCGTGATGGCGGCCGGCAGGCCGCTGGAGGCCTGGTGGTCGCTGTGTCCCTCCGGCTCCAAGACCCAGTCCTGATGGCTGAAGGTAAGCCCGCGGAAGGTCACGTTCTGGACGGGCAGCCCGATCGCGGTATCGCCGACGATCTCGACCAGTGAGGTGAGCCGCGGCGCCACCACCTCGGCGGTGCGCATGTCCTCCCCCGGAATCGGCAGGTAGCTCAGTACACCGCTTGCGGTGTCCAGGTACCACTCCCCCGGCTGATCCAGTGCTTCCGGCAGGTTCTCCACATAGTACCTTTGCCGGGGGCCCCAACGCTCGAACGGCCACACCGCCTTCCCGGTGAACCGCACGATCCTCTGGGCCTCGTCCACCGACTCGATGCGGTGGCGGGAGGTCTCCCACGAGTGGTACACCACCACACAGATGTCGCTGAGGTTGTCCCAGTTGCGGAGGTCCTCGTTGGCATAGCGAAACGAGCTATTACCCACCTCGCTGCTCTGACCGGTGGAGGGGGCCAGGGCACCCGGAGCGGGACCGGCCGTGTACATGTACCCCTCGTTGGGTGTTCTGGCGCGGGTGCGGCGCCGACCGTTGACGAAGAGCTGGTTGAAATGCCAGCGACCGTTGGCGACGGAGGGGATCTGGGCTTTCCACACGCCATCCTCGCCCCGGCGCCAGCGCCCGATGCGGCGTCCGCCGCTGAGCACCGGTTTCTCGCCGGGGTAGGCCGCGTAGGTAACGGCGGCGCCACCTGAGCCGTTGTCGGCCAGGGTCAGGCGGAGAGGCTCGCGCATGCGGTAGGTGCCTGCGCGCAGGTAGACGATGGCCTCCACGCCACCCAGCCGCCGCAGGGCGTTCCTGGCGCCGAGGATGCTGGCCAGCGGCCCGTCGGTGAGATCGGCTTGCGGTGTGCTCAGCCGGCCCGTCCAGGTGTCGTCGCCATCGGGCGAGACGTACAGCACGGCCGGCGCGGTCGCACCCGGTGCCGCGAAGAGGTTCAGGAGCGCAAACAGAAGCAAACCGGCGGCCATTGCGACAATCCTCCACCGAAAAGTAAGGCGGGGGCCGAAACCGGACCCATCAGAGTATTCGCCCTGAGCATGATCGCCACCTGTGGGGTGGAGCCGTTCGTTACCTTCGCTCCAAAGGTCCTCCACTGCCTCGGCGGGAAGAACTCTCCCGGTACCACCCGGGCCCACTTTCCCCGGTGACCATGCGCCGCCCGTGGAGGGCAATCATGCGACTGCTACCCGCTCTCGCTCTCATAGCGACCCTTCTCTGCCTGCCTTCCCTGGCCCAGGACGACGGGGACGTTCTGCCCGCGGCCGTGGAAGATGTGCTCGGTACCTCCCCGGACTTCGCCGAGGAGCTTCAGGATGTGGGGCGCTTTCCGGCCACGCTCACCGAACGGCCGGAGCTGGATGTGGTGGGCGTGGACTTCGGCAATGTGGCCACTGACCGCTGGCTGTGGGCCATCCGCTTCGCCGCGCCCTACAGCTTCGAGAACTCAAGCCTGATCCTCTACATCGATACGGACAACGACCCGAGCACCGGGCGGCAGGGCATGGGCTGCGAGTTCATGCTCGCCCACAGACGAGGCGCCCCCGGTGTCACCGCCTTCTCCGCGGATGGCACCAACCTACCCGCACGCGCCCCGCGCATCGCGATCCACGACGGCATCCTGTACATCTGCTTCGACTGTCAGATCGCCCAGGAAGACGGGGCCTCCGTCTTCCGCTACACCGTGCTTTCCGAGATCGCCGATCCCCATGAGAGCGCCGACAGCACCGGATGGCAGCAGGCCCGGGGACCTGCCAATTCGCAGCGAGAGAGGGTGGTTGGCCTGGAAGACATCACTGGGGACGAGAACTTCCGTGTCACCGAGGGTCTGGACCTGATCTGGCAGTTGCAGGCGGACCCCGGCAATGTGGTGATCTCGCCGGTCACCGCCGAGCTTGAGGGCCTCAGGTACTACGACGCCGAGTACCGCTGGCCCGCGGTGACGGGCGGCTCGGGCAAGATCACCGTCACAGTGCCCCGGGCCGGCACCTTCTACCCGGCGGTGGTGGTCTACGACGGCGGTGGCAGGGAAGCCTACGAGCTCTCTGTGGAAGGCAGGCGCCTGGGGCGCTTCGTGGCCAATGAGAATGACCGCCGCCAGCGCATCCACTTCCTCAGCAGTCCGGTGACCTTCGAGGGGGGCGAGGGGCTGTCGGTCCGCGTGGGGGGTGAGGGCAGTCACATCACCGAGGACATCCTGCTGCTGGCCAAGGAGCCCCCCATCCGTGGCCGGAGGTTCGAGCTGTCCCAGGTGGAGGCCGGCTTCGCAAGTGTCGACGGTGTCGACCAGGAACGCATCACCTGGATCACCACCTGGCCCACGGCCTGCACCGTGGAGTACGGCCCGCAGGGCGGCCCACTTTGGCAGGTCACCGAGGAGACGCCTGTGGCCAATCACCGTGTGCACCTCGCCGACCTGCAGCCCGGTCAGACCTACCACTTCACCATCCGCGCCCCCAGACCGGACGGCTCGGTGCTCCAAAGTGAGAGCCAGAGCTTCACCTTCGAGGCGCCCCGGCCCTTCAAAGGAGCCGTGACGCGCGAGCACCTCCCCCTGAATGTCGAGAACCCGTACTCCTCTGCGGTGGCGGCCTTTCCGGTGAACTCCGGGGTGCCCTTCTCCGCCGGCGAGCTGGGCGACCCCGCCCACGTGCGCCTGCTGGCCGTAGACGGCGCCGAGGTGCCGCTGCAGACCAAGGTCGGCGCTCGCTGGCTGGATGGCAGCATCAAATGGCTCCTGGTGAGCTTCATGGCCGATGTGGCCGCCTCCACCACCGCCACCTACGCCCTGGAGTACGGCTCCGATGTTTCGGCGACGCCGAGCGCCTCGCCTCTGCGCCACGCCTGGGATGGCGACCTCCTGCAGGTCGACACGGGCCCTCTGCGCGTGCAGTTCGACCGCCGCCAGTCCGGCTTTCCCAGTCAGGTCTGGGTCGACGCCGACGGCGACGGCACCTTCGCCGACAACGAGGCCCTGGCTCCGGAGCGGCTCATGGGCGTCCAGCTCTACCGGGAGCCCGGAGATCCGTACAGCACCAACAACCCTCCGGAGAGCATCCAGATCGAGGAGGCCGGGCCGGTGCGCACGGTGGTCAAGGTCACCGGCCACCACCTCAGCGAGGGCGGCGAGCCCTACTTCGCCTACACCAACCGCTTCGAGTTCTACTCCGGCTCCCCCTTCGTCCGGGCCTACACCACCTTCGGCGTCGACCACGAAGGGCCCGAGTTCACCACCCTGGAGCAACTCGGGCTCCACATCCCGCTGGATCGCGGCAGAGACTGGACCTGGACGGTGGGCATGGGCAGGGGCCAGGAGCTCAGCGGCCGCGAGCCCCTGAGCCTGATGCAGCTTCACGATGACGCCTACAGCATCGACCCGTACCCCGAGCAAGAGGCCCACACCGAGCGAGCCGACGGCTGGATCGACCTCTCCAGCGAGGACTTCGGCCTCACCGTCGCGGTCCGGGACTTCTGGCAGCTCTACCCCAAGGGCTTTCGCGTCGCCGACAATGAGCTCATCGTGGACCTGTGCCCCGACTTCCCCGGGGGCACCTACGACGACTGCAGCAAGCTGGACGAGATCAAGCTGTACTACTACCTGATGGGCGGGAAGTACAAGCTCAAGCGCGGGATGCAGAAGCAGCACGAGCTGATGCTCTACTTCCACCCCGGCCGCATCGACGAGGCGGCGCGGCGGACGGCGGAGCTGTTCCAGGAGCCCCTCATCGCCGCCTGTACCCCGGAGCGGTACTGCACCACGAAGGTCTTCGGCGAGGTGCTTCCCGCTACCGCCGGGCGGTTCCCCGAGTACGAGGAAGTCTGCGAGAAGGTGTTTGGCAACTACACCCGGCATCAGCAAAGCAGTCGCGGCTACGGGATGCTGAACTACGGCGACCAGTTCGGGGAGCGCAGGGTGAACTGGGCCAACGGGGAATACGACCACCACCACGCCTTCCTGATGCAGTTTGGCCGCACCGCCGACCGCAGGTGGTACTTCCTGGGAGAGAAGGCGGCCCGCCACGCCATTGATGTGGACACCTGTCACTACGGCCCCCGCGCCGGAGGCGTGTACATCCACTCCATGGGCCATGTGGGCGGATACTTCACCGAGAAGTACGAGGGCGAAGGCATCCCCGGGGCCGGGTTCACCCCCAGTCACACCTGGACGGAGGGCTTCTACGACTGGTATGCCCTGAGCGGGGATCCCACCTCGGCCAGGAACGCCGCCGAGGTCGCCGACTATTACGGCGGGGCGTATCTGAACAACTACGACTACTCCAATTGCCGCGACAACGGCTGGCACCTGCTCCTGACCATCGCCGCCTTCCGGGCCACCGGCGACCCGTACTACCTCAATGCCGCCCGCATCATCGTGGAGCGTACCCTGGAGCGCCAGACCCCCGGTGGCGGCTGGCACCGCCAGATGGTCCCCGGCCACTGCCACTGCATGCCCCGCCACCGCGGGGAGGCCAACTTCATGCTGGGAGTGCTGGCCAATGGACTGGAGGAGTTCTACAACGAGGTGCCCGACCCCCGGGTGGCCGAGGCCGTCATCGGCGGCGCCAAGCAGGCCGTGGCGGAGCTGTGGGTCCCGGAGGTGGACGGCTTCCGCTATACGTCCTGTCCCGAGATGAAGGGCTACATCGCCAACAACGACATGACCGCCGAGGTGCTCTTCTTCGCCTACCGCCTGGGCGGAGACCCGCAGTACGGAGAGATCGCCATGCGGGCCATGAGGGCGGCCTTCGATGGCGGCATCGGCTCCATCGCCCATCTGCGCTGGACCCACCATATCATCTACAACATGGACCTGCTGCGCCGCGAGGGCCTCGGCCTCGACGGCGAAAAGCAGGCCGCGCTCTATCTGCTGAAGGATGATGACCACCCTTTTGACTTCAGGCTGTGCCGCCTGAGCGTCGAGCCCGCCGACCTGACCGGTGCGGCCACGGTGATCCTGCCCACAGGGGAGCGGGTTGATTGTGATGCCCTCGGCGGCTTCCCTCTGCCGGAGGCGCCGGCGGGGCTGTACTCGGTGCAGGTCCGGGCCCTGGGCGAGCCGTGGCTCCCGCTCACGGAGCTGCGGCAGTGCGCCCTGGCCGTCGCCACGCCCTGCTCCCTCCGGCTGGGGAGGTTTCCCGGCCTGCTGAACCTCCTCCCGGCCCCAGGGGCGCCGCGGCAGACGGTGAGGGTCAAGGCAGAGGGCTCGGTCAGAGCCGAGCTGCGCAGTGGGGAGGAGGTAGTCGACCGGGCCGAGGGGGCGGCGGGCGAGGTCATCACACTGCGCCACGAGGCGTCCGACGGCGGGCCGCTACGGCTCAGCCTCGCCGGTGAGGGCGTCGCGCAGGTGCGCCTCGGCGGGATGCGGCCCCATGTGGCGTTCTATCCGGCGCAGCCCTTTGACCCCTCCCGGCCGCGGGTGCGGGTCGAGGGGCCCCGCGCCCTTGCTCCCGGCGAGAGCGATGTGACTCTCCGGGCGGTCGTCTCCGATCTTGAGGGCGATGTGGAGACCATCGTCTGGGAGTTCCCGGACGGAACCCGGGAGGAGGGCGAGCAGGTGACCCATCGCTTCGTCACAGGCGGGGCGCAGGTTGTACGGGTGACGGTCACAGACCGGCGGGGCCATCGATCCGCGGCCACCCACGCCATCGTTGCCCCGCCGCCGGAGCTGGCGAGCATCCCGGCCGACCGGGTCACCAAGATCGAGGCCGAGGACTTCTCCGAGCAGGGCCTGGCGGAGGTGAAGGTCTACGATCGCATCGGCAATAGTGGGCGGATGATCACCTACTGGCACGGAACCCTCGGCCACTGGCTGCAGTGGACGGTGCCCGTCGCCATTGAGGGCGACTACCGCATCTATCTGCGCTACGCCACCGATTCGGAGAACACCCGGCGCTGCCTGACCATCGACGGTGCCTCACCGGGGAGGGCCTTCGATGACATGGCGATCCCCGCCAGCGGGGGCTTCTGCACGGAGCGGGACGACTGGGCCTACTACTCCGCCGGTGGGGAAGCTACGGTGCCTCTCACCGTCGGCGAGCACACACTGCGCATGGCGAACCTGGGCGATGGTCTTGCGCTGGATTACCTGCTACTGGTGATGCAATAGCGCCGCTCGACCGCTCCACGCCGTCCACGGGGAGGGGCCTGCACGGCCCTGCAGCCACCCCTCCCCTCGCCGTGTCCAGCCGTTCGCCTTCCCTCGCCGTTCTCAGGTGTTCTCGGCCGTTTTCCGTATTGAGTCATTCGCCTTTCCTCGTCGTTCTCCGTGGAACTCCGTGCTCTCCGTGTCTCCGTGGTCTGACGTTCGACGTTCGCCTCCCCTCGCCGTTCTCGGGTGTTTTCCGGTGTTCTCCGCCGTTTTCCGTATTGAGTCATTCGCCTTTCCTCGCCGCTCTCCGTGGAACTCCGTGCTCTCTGTGTCTCCGTGGTCTGACGTTGGATGTTCGCCTCTCCTCTCGTCGCCTCTCCTCTCCTCTTCTCTCTCTCTTCATTTCTCTCTCATCTCGAAAAAGTATTGACAAGCTCCGGGGGGGGCGTAGACTATGAGCATTGCCGCACCCATGCCACATCGTCGCACGCGACGGGCGGGTGCAGGGCGCACATTCCTATCATTGCACACCGGCCCGCCGTGACTTCGCTCCGGACGCGAAGGAGGCGGGCTTTGTGTTTCGTGGTTCCGCGGTCCCCGCAGTCGTCCTCGCTCTGCTCGTATGTTGCCTCCCTTGTCGCGCCACACCGGTCTTCACCGGCTCGCAGATCGCCGTTGCCATCGTTTTGCCCCACGTGCCGGAGGAGGCAAGGATGAGTGTCACGCTGGATGGCGCGGGAGTGGCGGAGTTCTCAGTTGGCGAGGGCGGCGCCGTGATCGCGATGCCCGCGGACACGAAGGCGCCCCACGGCATTGGCGTCTCCGTCTACGATCCCCAGGTCCACTCCCGCCTCCTGTATTCCCGCTCCGTGAGCTTCACCTGCGCCGAGGCGGCCGCCGCTGGCCATACCCGACTGACCTTCGGCCTCGACGGCGTCCGCTGGGAGCCCGTGGCCGGGAAGGCGCCGGAGCAGGTGGAAGCGAGCACCTGGGACCCCCGGGCGACCACAGAGGCCCTGCCGGGAAGGGAATGGCCCATGGGCGAACCGCGGGCCACGGTCTCCCTGCCCGCAGAGGCTGCGGCGGGCACGAAGGGGACGCACGTCATCGTCTCCGTGCAGAACCCAACCGAGGCGCCGGTACGCGTTCTGGCCGCCGGACTGCGCCTCGCCCTGGCAGGCAACGACACCACGAACCGGTTCTTCGTCCTTCCCGCTTCCGCCCTGCCTGCGGCCATCCCGCCCCAGGGAAACGCCGGGCTGCGCTTCCGCCTGG
>Ga0334883_1002806_pt1 | contig 20292 bp, 16 predicted proteins | sample GraSluR1_MG_6_FD_207230 | JGI IMG/M metagenome (GOLD analysis project Ga0334883, IMG submission 207230) | Sludge microbial communities from methane-producing bioreactor in Wageningen University, Netherlands - Granular Sludge_09_05-R1 | ecosystem: Engineered > Bioreactor > Anaerobic >...
TATGCTTTCGATATGGAGCCTTCGCCCCAGTATTTGTAAAGAATATTTCCCGCATTTTGCACTTCGTCGTTTACCTCCAGGTCGTACCCTACATCGGAATATGGTGTTAACCCCAACGAAGTAGCCAGCCAGTTTGTAAACTGAAAATTCATTGCAAAATACCTGAAATTGATGTCGTTGGCATTCATGCTGGCAATCTCGTTTGAAAATTGGGAGAATTTACCGTACACTCCAAACTCGAACATAAACCCCAGTGAATCGACTGCGGTGTAGGAAGCAGGGTTGGACAGGTTGATTTGCTGACTGTTTCGGCTTGCAAGGGAAGCACCTCCCATTGCCGTAGTGCGTCCGAAGCTGTATGGCTGAAGGTCGCCCAGACCAAACCGTGAATACGGTGAAGTGGTGGCGTTGTTAAATTGTGCAAACAAGAAAGCCGGCAGCAAAACCAATCCGGCAAGTAAAATTACTTTTCTAAATATCCCCATTATATTCTAATATGCGGTTTAATCCTATGGCTACTAAATTGAAATGTACAAAGAAAGAATTTTTTAATTTCTTATCAAAAAAATCGGCATCGCCGCCGGTAATAATAACGATTAAATTTCTATAAAATTCCTTAAATGTATCGATGGCTTTATCTGCCTCAAAAACAACGCCATGCTGTACTCCGGCCAGAATGGCTTCCTTTGTGGACTGTCCAAACAACCTCGGAAACGCCTCTTTCTTTACCAATGGCAACCGGCCGGTAAAGGTATGCAGTGCTTTAAAACGCATCTCAATACCGGGTGAAATGTTGCCGCCAAGGTACTGTTTTTTTTCGGTTACCAAATCGTAGGTAATGGCAGTGCCGGCGTCAATGATTAAGACATTATTCCCGGGGTAAAGGGTTGCTGCGCCAACTGCCGCTGCTATTCTGTCTTTTCCCAGCGTATCTTTTGAATGGTATTGGTTTTCCAGCGGAAGGAGAGTGCCGGCATTCAGTTCCACAAAGGGCTTAAACCGCTCCCGAAGATATTCTTTTAATTCCGGTGAATAGTCTCTAACAGCCGAAAGAATGGATTTTTGAATGGAGGGGTGTTCTTTTAACAGCACATCGACGTGGGAAGGTAAAAACTCATCCACCGGCACCGAAATCATTTCTTCGCCGTTATGAAATACCGAAAATTTGGTTCGGGTGTTTCCTATGTCGATCACCAGGTTCATGGTTAGTCAATAATTCTTTGGGTGATGTCGAGAGCTCTGACCGAATGGGTTAGGGCGCCTATCGATATGTAGTTAACCCCGGTGGCCGCAACTTTCCTGATTCTTTTCAGGGTCATATTTCCCGAAGCCTCAATTTTTGCCCTGCCATTAATAAGTTCAACTGCCTCTTTCATCATTTTTGAGCTCATATTGTCGAGCATAATAATATCCACATCGGCTTCGAGCGCTTCCCTGATTTGGTCAAGGGTGGTTGTTTCCACCTCAATTTTTATGCTTTTCGGAATTTTGGAACGGATGGCATCCACCGCTTTTTTTATACTTCCTGCCACCTGAATGTGGTTGTCTTTAATCATCACCATGTCGTACAGGCCAAACCGGTGGTTTGAAGCGCCGCCCATCCTAACGGCATATTTATCCAGGTAACGGTATCCGGGCAGGGTTTTTCTGGTATCCAGAATCTCCACGTTGTGTCCTTCAATTTCCTTCATGCATTTATTTGCATAGGTGGCAATGCCCGACAAACGCTGGAGAAAATTGAGTGCTTTACGTTCTCCTGTCAGCAGGGCGCGAAAAGTTCCCCTGAATTCGGCAATTACATCGCCAGGGCTTACTTTGCTGCCATCGGGCAATAATTCTATCCACTCAATATTTTTGTCGAATTTTTTAAAAACCATTTCAGCCACCGGCAGCCCGGCAATCATTCCTTCCTCTTTGGCAACCAGAATGGCGGTTTTGCTAGATTCGGGCGGCACCAGGTTGTTGGTGGTAATATCGCCGTCACCAATATCTTCTGCGTAGGCCATTTCAAATAAAACTTCGGCCGACTTCAATGTTTTTTCGTCCATCATTGTTTCTCTTTTCTAACAGGTTGAAAGTTAATTTTTTTGTTTTTTTGTTGTACTGAATGTACATTAAACCCGGGGTTTTCGTTCGGAAAGTCGGTGCGGATGTGTCCCCCCCGGCTCTCTTCGCGTGTCAATGCCGCCTTCGCAATCAACCGGCTGATGGTGGCGCTGTTTTTAACTTTCAACAGGTTGTATTCATTTTTGCAATTTTCATATTTTTTGCCTGTTTCTTTAAAAACAGCAAGCGCTTTGTCCAACCCGGTTTTGTTTCTCACAATTCCCAGGTTTTTCATCATTTGAGCTGCCATTTCATTTTGAACATCCAGAAACACCTGTTCGTTTTTAACGTCAACGGTAATAGGGTGAATTGGCGGCAGGTCTTCCTGCGACCACGGCAATCTGGCCGATTTATCGCTTGCACGTTTGCCAAACACAAGGCACTCGAGCAGCGAGTTGCTGGCGAGCCTGTTGGCGCCCATAACCCCGGTACTTGCTGCTTCTCCACAAACAAACAACCCTCTAATATTGGTTTCGGCATCGAGGTTTGTTCTGATGCCGCCAATCATGTAATGTGCGGCAGGCGAAACCGGAAGAAGGTCTTTTGTTAAATCGAACCCCAGTGCTTTCACGTTTAAATCGATGTTTTTAAAACGGGCTTTGATTTTTTTTTCATCCAAATGTTTCAGCGATAAAAATACATACGGATTTTCCGATTGCTGAATTTCCCGGAATATGTGGTAAGCCACCACATCGCGAGGGGCCAGCTCGGCCAGCGGATGAAATTTTTTCATAAACCGCTCTCCCTTTTGGTTAAGCAGCCACGCGCCTTCACCGCGAACAGCTTCGCTGATTAAATAGGCTTCCCCGCCCGGAACATATAGCGCCGAAGGGTGGAACTGGATAAATTCGATATCGGAAATTTCAGCTCCTGCTTCCCAGGCAAGCGCAATTCCGTCGCCGGTGGCCGTGTGTGGGTTTGTGGAGCGGGCAAAAATGCGGGATAATCCCCCGGTGGCTAAAATCACGGCTTTTGTCTTAAAAAGCATGTTTTCACCGGTTTTAAAATCCAGCGCCTGTACCCCGGCAATATTTCCGTTGTTTTTGAGCAATTTTACGGCGGTGGTGTATTCAAAGGGTGTAATGCCAGTCTGTTCCTGTACTTTTTTCAGAAAAAAGCAGGTAAGTTCCTGCCCTGTGGCATCTCCCCCGGCATGCAAAATGCGGCGTCTGCTGTGGGCGCCCTCCAGGCCAAGCACCAGTTCACCGTTATTTTTGTCGAACTGCATGCCCATTTCAATCAGTTCAAGTACCCGCTCTTTGCCTTCGGCTACCATAATTCTTACGGCATCCTCATCGCACAAACCTCGTCCGGCAGCTACTGTGTCGTTAAAATGAAGTTCTGTGGAATCGTCGGAGGCAATGGCTGCTGCAATTCCGCCCTGGGCATAGTATGAATTGCTGGTATCGAGCTCCGATTTGGTGACAATAGCCACCGAACCGTTTTTTGATGAATGGTAGGCAGCAGTGAGCCCAGCAAGTCCACTTCCAATTATAACTGTATCAAATTCAAGTATTTGCATGAAATAGTTTCTCGTAAATGCGCGGCAAAGTTACTATTTCTTTCAAGTAGTTGTATTTTTTTAGTCAAAGCTTTTTTTATTCGGGAAGATAATCGGGCCGAACCGGATTAAATATTTCCAAAACCACGGAATCCTCAAGTACCTCAACTTCATGCTCAGCATTTGTAGGGACGCTCCATCCATCTCCCGGTTCGGCAAGGTGCCATGTGTTTTCAATTCTGAAATTTAATTTTCCTGATACAAGCGTGCCTGTTTGTTCGTATGGATGCCGGTGTGAGGGCAGCCTGTGTCCTTTTGCGAGCCTGAATTCGCAGAGATTGCCTTTTTCTCCCATAGCCACCGGTCGCATGGTAACTCCTTTCATCAATTCTCTGTATTGGTATGTATTGCTTTTAGAAAACATATTGGTGTTTCATTTAAACGTAATCCATAATTCTTCCGGCTATCTGTAACAATGAAATTTCGGCCAGCTTTGTCTGAAACTTGATGGAGATTAACCGTTCTTCTGCGTCGAGGAGGCTTTTTTGCACTTCGCGAAGTTCGAGTCCCGAAAGAGCTCCCAGTCTGTATCGCTCCAGCGCAATTTCAAGATTCTCGCGTGCCACATCCAGATTTTGTTCCTCCATTTGCACCAGTTTCAGGTTGTTTTCGTAGGCATAATACACGGTAAGAAGGTCTGCTTTAATTTCCTGTTCAATTTCATTAAGCCTGTACATGCGGTTTTCCACCTCAATTAAAGCATTTGTTTTTTCGCGCCGCCGGTTAAATCCGTTAAAAATTTCCATGCCCAGTGTTAGCCCGTAGTTCAATGTGCGGTTTTGCTGGTTGCTCAGGGCCAGCTCGCCGTAATCGCTTATGGTTCCTGTACCATACCCCCGGTAAGAATAATTATATCCCGACGACAGGTTCAGGTAAGGATACGACCTCGATGCAATGATTTTGTAATCGAGTTCAGAAATGAGTTGGGACTTTTGGGCAATCTGCAGGCTGGTATTAAAATCAAGCGTCGAAGCCAGCAGTTCGTCGTAAAGCAAATCGGGGTTGAAAACAATAGAAGAGTCCAGCAGCTGAATTTCCTCTTTCAGGTTTTCCAGTGCCATCAGTTTTTTTAATCTGATTTCCGATTCGAGGATGGCTTCATTTTGCCGGGCAAGCCGCGAACTATCGGCATTGAGGTAAACGATTGACTGCAACAGTTCCAGTTTGGATGAAGCTCCCAGCAGATAACGCTCCTCATCAATCCGCACCCGCTCCCTCGAAAGTGAAACGGCGTATTGCATATTGTTGAAATAGTTGTGCTGCTGAATGTAGTAATAGTACTCGGCCACTATTTGTGCTACCAGGTTCTCCATCGACATCTGGGTATTCAGTTCACCCATTTCTTTCAGTTCATGTAATTTTTGCCAGGTGGTTTGCACATTAAACCCACGGAACAACGTCATATCGAGATTCAGGGCAGCGGAAGCTGTGGTGTTGTGAACTCCGCTTGAAACGTTTTGCGTACCGTTATTCATGTTTTGAGTGGTTGTGTTGATGTTCCCGCCAAAACGGTTTGTTGTGGTCACAGTGGGCAAAAACCCTGCATTTCCGCGGGTAACATTGTTTCCGGCAATTTCTTCCTGGTTGCGTACAACTTTTACCGAAAAGTTTTGTTCCAGTCCGGTAACAATGCACCGGCTCAGATCATAAATATCCTGCGCATGCATCTTGCCGGGCATGAGCAGTAATAATGCTGCCGGTAAAACAATTTTGATTTTAAGCAGGTGTTTCAGTTGTATTAAGTGCAGTTGCATCTTGTTTTATATTTTTTGATTCACTTGAAATAAACAGATAAATTCCCGGAACAACATATAAGGTAAGGAAAGTGGCTATAAGAAGTCCTCCCACTACGGCGGTACCCATTGCCACACGGCTTTGGGCGCCTTCGCCCAGCCCCAGTGCCAGCGGCATAATGCCGAGAATGGTTGACAAACTGGTCATCAGAATTGGCCTGAATCGGGCAGCCGAGGCAAACTTAATGGCTTCAAACTTATTCATACCGGCAATTTTCCTTTGGTTGGCAAATTCCACAATCAAAATTCCGTTTTTTGAAACAAGCCCGATAAGCATGATGATGCCAATCTGGCTGAAAATATTCATAGTAATATCGAAATACCACATAAATAGCAGTGCGCCGGTTAGTGCCAGGGGAACAGTCATCATTACAATGATGGGGTCTTTGAAACTCTCGAATTGGGCCGAAAGCACCAGGAAAATAAGGATGATGGCCAGCACAAAAGCAAACATCAGGCTCGATGAGCTTTCCATAAAGTCCTTGGAATCGCCGTCGAGCGCTGTGCGGAAGCTTTCGTCGAGCACTTTTGCGGCAATTTTGTCCATCTCTTCAATTCCCGCGCTGATGGTAGAACCGTCGGCCAGGTTCGACGAAATGGTGGCCGAAACAAACCGGTTGTACCTGTATAGCTGCGGCGGTGCGGTGGTTTCCTTCAGCGTAACAAAATTGTCGAGCTGAACCATCTGTCCACGGTCGTTTCTCACATACAACGATTTCAGGTCGAGAGGCTTGTTGCGGTCTTGCCGGTGAAGCTCTCCCAAAATCTGGTATTGTTTTCCGTTCATAATAAAATAACCGAACCGTTGTCCGCTGAGCGCGAGCTGCAGGGTTTGCCCAATGTTTTGGGTAGAAACACCCAACAGGTTTGCCTTGTCGCGGTTAATTTCAATCTGAAGTTCAGGCTTTGTAAATTTCAGGTTAACGTCGGCTTGCACAAAAATCGGATTGTTTTGAACTTCGGTCATAAATGCAGGTAATATTTCCCGCAATTTTTCAATGGTTGGAGCTTGCAAAACGTATTGGATGGGCTGACGTGCACGCCTTCCGCCAAATGTGGATTGCTGAACAACTCCGGCCCTTGCCTTTGTTTTTTTTAGAAGTTCAGCAGAAAGGTCGCTGACGATATCCTGTTGGGAACGTTCGCGTTCTGAGGGCTTGACCAAAGCAGTGCGTACAAAAGCCCAGCTACCCCTCACAAGGGTAACAATGTTTCTGGCTTCTGGCACTTCGTCTTCCACCAATTCGCGTATATCTTCCACATAATCGTAATTGAATTCATAAGTGGCTCCTTCGGGAGAAGAAACATTGACGTTGAATTGCGAACGGTCTTCCAGCGGAGCCATTTCTGCCGGAATAACGCTCCATAAAATAGAAATAAGGACCCCAGCCCCGATAAGGATAAATAAAGAAAGGTATCTGCGCCTGAGAAACGATTCAAGTGAATTTTTATAGATGTTGTTCAGCTTAACAAAGTACTTTTCTGACCAGTTGTAAAAACGGTTATGTTTCTGTCTCGATTTTAGCAGTTTGGTCGATAGCATAGGTGTAAATGTAAGTGCCACAAAAGAGGAAATCATCACGGCTCCGGCAATTACAATACTGAATTCGCGGAAGAGCCTTCCCGTCATCCCTTCGAGAAAAACAATCGGGAAAAAAACGGCAACCAGTGTAATGGTGGTGGCAATAATGGCAAAGAATATTTCATTTGCGCCTTCAAGACCAGCCTGGCGGGGTGTCATACCCCGCTCAATTTTCACATAAATGTTTTCCATCATCACAATGGCATCGTCAACCACCAACCCGATGGAAAGCACAATGGCTAAAAGTGTAAGCACATTTATGGTGAAGCCTGCCAGATACATGATGAAAAACGAACCTACCAGCGAGATGGGAATAACGAGCATGGGAATAATGGTGGTCCTCCAGTCGCGCAGGAAAAAGAAAATAATTACTACCACCAAAAAGAAAGCGATATAAATGGTAGTTTGTACTTCCTGGATGGAGGAACGAATATAATCAGTATTGTCGAAACCGATTTCAATTTCCACATCGTCGGGAAGGTCTTTTTTTATGAAGTCTAAACGTTCATAAACATCATCAACAATATCAATATGATTGGCCCCAGGCTGGGGAATAATTACAGTGGCTATCATAGGAATGTTGTTCATTTTCATAATACCACGCAAATCTTCCGGTCCAAGTTCGGCCCGACCAATATCTCTGACCCTGATAAGCTGGTCGCCCTCTTGTTTTAAGATCAGGCTGTTAAATTCTTCAGGAGTAGTCATCAATCCCAAAGTTCTGATGGTCAGCTCGGTTGTATTCCCCTCAATGCTACCTGCCGGAAGTTCCACATTCTCGCGCATGAGAGCATTGCGAACATCGAGCGGAGTCATCTGATAACCGGCAAGTTTAGCAGGGTCGAGCCATATACGCATGGCATACCGTTTCTCTCCCCATATACCAACTGAACTTACTCCCGAAACAGTTTGAAGCTGCTCTTTGAAAGTTAGCTCAGCGATTTCAGAAAGTTCGAGCAAGGAACGTTTCGGGCTTTTAACGGCAACCATCAAAATAGGGCTGGCATCAGCATCAGCTTTTGAAACAGTTGGCGGGTCGCAGTCGCGGGGAAGAAAACGCTGGGCCTGCGAAACTTTGTCGCGCACGTCGTTAGCGGCTGTTTCCAGGTCAACCGAAAGTTCAAACTCTACGGTAATCCGGCTTCGGCCCTGGCTGCTGCTGCTGGTAAGTGTGCGGATTCCCGGAATTCCGTTGATGGATTGTTCCAGTGGCTCGGTAATCTGCGATTCAATCACATCGGAGTTGGCTCCCGGGTATGAGGTGCTTACCGAAATAATGGGCGGATCGACACTGGGAAATTCCCTTACTCCGAGGAAAGTCATCCCGATTCCCCCAAACAGCAATATAACAAGGGAAAATACGGTTGCCAGAACCGGCCTTTTTATACTTAATGATGAAAGACTCATATTATTCGTTCACATTTTGCTGGTTTGTAACTAACGTGTCAAGCTGTACCGGAAGATCTTCCCTGAGCTGCAGAATTGCTGTGGTGAGCAGTGTGTCGCCAAAATTCAAACCTTCACGGATTTGAATGTGTGATTCGGTGCGAAGTCCGGTTTCAACTTTAATTTCTTTTGCCTTGCCATTTTTGTAAATGAAAACTTTTTCACCCGACATTTCAGCAATTAGTGCTTCGGTGGGTATTGAGACGGCATTTTCAATTTGCGAGAGCCTGGCCCTGATGCTGGCATACCGGCCCGGTTTCAGCTCTTCATTTGTGTTAGGGTAAAGTGCCCGCACAGAAATGGTTCGGGTGTTAATATCCACTTTCGGATCAATGGCATATACTTTTGCTTCAAAAGACTCGGGAAAACCATCAATATTAAAGGAGATTGGAAATCCCGGTGTCACTTCACCTGCGTACCTTTCAGCTATAGAAAATTCAATTTTTAAGGGGCGAATTTTTACCAAACGCACAATTTTGGTTTGGGTGGTGGCAAACGCTCCTTCTGAAATCATACGTAAACCCACAATTCCATCGAATGGCGCCCGTAATTCGGTTTCTGCAATACGTGCTTCAATGAGCATTATGTCGGCTTCTATGGATTGAAGTTCAGTGGCTACCTGGTCGTAGCTTTCGCGACTGATGGCGTCGCGGTCGAGCAACTGCCGCTGACGGAATTCACGTTCCTGCACAAGTTTCTGTTGTGCTTGTAGTTTTAGCAACTGGGCCTGCAAAGGCCTGTCGTTTATTTTAGCCATCAATTCGCCTTTCTTCACTCTTCGGCCTTCTTCAAAATAAAGGCCTACTACTTTTCCCGAGGTTTCAAAAGCCAGATCAACTTCCTCGTCGGGAAGCAACGAACCGGTACTGTATATCAGTTCGTTCATGTTGATGGGAACCAGTACATAACCACTTGCAAAAAGCGGCTGACCCCCACCCATGGCTCGCATTCCCGGCTGTGGCCCGCCTCCTTCGTCTGAAGTGAATATCGGTTTTAACTTCGGATAAAAAATAATTGCTGCCAGAACCAAAAACAGTAAGATGGTAATGGAAACTCTGAAAATGTTTTTACTTGCCACGTTTTTATATTATTAAAATGAATATTCAACTTGGTTTACACCTTTTCTAAGCAGGTTTGACTAACGAAGTTTAAAAAGGTTAAATCAGGGAAACGGCAAATTTAGAAAAAAGTTTTGGGAATTATTCCGTTTTTACAGCAACCTCCCCAATCATCTCCTCCAAAATATACCCGGCAGTTTCCACGTTCGGAACGTTGGAAAACGTTAGAGTGAGTTTGTGATTTTTCTCGCGCATTTGTCCTTTGGTTTTGCCTTTTTGCACATACTGCACAATTTGCATAAACAGTGCCGACTGGTAAAACGGCGACTGCTGGTCGGAAATGAAGTAGCAAATCATTTTATTTTCCTTTAAAAAGATTTTCTCCATCCCCAGTTCAATCGCTTTCCAGCGGAGTTTCACCACTTCGAGCAGCTCGCGGGTTTCCGGGGGAAGTTCACCAAACCGATCTTCTATTCCAGTGCGGAATTGTTCCAGTTGTTTTTCGTTTTCAATGTTGTCGAGTTCCCGGTACAGCAGCATCCGTTCCGAACTTCCGGGGATATAACTTTGCGGAAAAAGCAGTTCCATGTCGGTATCGATTTGGCAATCCTGCGCGAAGTTAATTTTCAAAAAAGCTTCTGCCTGTTTATGACCACCTTCTTTGAACACGCCCTTAAACTCTTCCTGTCGAAGTTCCTGAACCGCCTCGTTAAGAATGCGGTGGTACGTTTCAAACCCGATGTCGGCAATAAAACCGCTTTGTTCGGCGCCCAGCAGGTTTCCTGCCCCGCGGATGTCGAGGTCCTGCATGGCAATGTTGAAGCCGCTGCCCAAATCGGAAAACTCTTCGATAGCTTTCAGCCTGCGCCTTGCTTCGGGACTTACTGTTGCCAGCGGCGGGGTAATCAGGTAACAAAACGCCTTTTTATTGGAACGCCCCACGCGTCCGCGTAACTGGTGCAGGTCGCTCAACCCATAATTTTCGGCATGGTTGATAATCATGGTATTGGCGTTGGGAATATCCAGTCCCGACTCGATAATGGTTGTTGCCACCAGCACATCATAATCGCCGTTAATAAAACCCAGCATCACCTTTTCCAGTTGGTGTCCTTCCATCTGGCCGTGCCCCACAGCAGTGGAAACGCCCGGCACAATACGTTTGATGGTGTTCTCCACTTCCACAATATTTTGCACCCGGTTGTGAATAAAAAACACCTGACCATTCCGGGCCACTTCGTATAAAATGGCCTCACGTATAAGTTGTTCGTTAAATCCGTGCACCTCGGTAATAATGGGATAACGGTTGGGCGGCGGAGTTTGAATGATGGACAAATCGCGGGCACCCATCAGCGAAAACTGCAACGTGCGCGGAATGGGTGTGGCGGTCAGCGTCAGTGTGTCCACGTTCACTTTCAGTTTTTTCAGTTTTTCTTTTACCGAAACCCCGAACTTCTGCTCCTCGTCGATGATAAGCAATCCCAGGTCTTTGAATTTTACATCTTTGCTTACCAACCGGTGAGTGCCGATGAGAATATCCACCTTTCCTGTAGCCACATCGGTCAGCGTTTCTTTTATTTGGGCTGAAGATTTAAACCGGCTGATGTATTCCACGCGTACCGGGAAATCGGAAAGCCGTTCAGAAAACGTTTTGTAATGCTGCAATGCAAGAATCGTGGTGGGCACCAGCACCGCCACCTGTTTGCTGTCAGTTACCGCTTTAAACGCAGCCCGTATGGCTACTTCGGTTTTGCCAAAACCCACATCGCCGCAAACCAGCCGGTCCATGGGAATTAATTTTTCCATGTCTTCTTTTACGGCAGCGGTGGCTTTTTCCTGGTCGGGCGTGTCTTCGTAAATGAACGAAGCTTCCAACTCGGTTTGCAGGTACGAGTCGGGTGTAAAGGCAAAACCTTTTTCGGCCAGGCGTTCGGCATACAGGGCAATCAGCTCTTTGGCAATGTCCTTCACCTTGGCTTTGGTGCGGTTTTTCATTTTCTTCCAGGCGCCGGTGCCCAGTTTGTTCAAAGTGGGTTCTGTGCCGTCTTTGCCTTTGTATTTCGAAATGCGGTGCAGCGAGTGAATATTCACCAGCAGCGAATCGTTGTTTTTGTAAACCAAACGAATGGCCTCCTGCATTTTGCCATTGGTTTCAGTACGTACCAGTCCTGCAAATTTCCCGATACCGTGGTCGATGTGGACCACATAATCGCCAGGATGCAGCATACTCAGCTCCTTCATGGAAATGGCCTCGCGCTGGGCTTTCCGGGTTCTCAGTTTAAACCGGTGGTAGCGTTCAAAAATCTGGTGGTCGGTGTAGCAGCAGATTTTCAGATCGTGATCCACAAAACCTTCGTGCAATGTAAAATTCACCGGGGAAAAACACACCGTTGCCTTGATGTCGCGAAAAATGGCCTGCAACCGTTCAATTTGCTTTTCCTGGTTCGAGAGGATAAAAACCTCGTATCCATCGTTTTGGTGTTCTTCCAGGTTTTCGCCGAGTAAATTGAAATTTTTATTGAAAACCGGCTGGCGTGCAAAAGAAAATTTAAAAACCGAATCCGGTTCAAAACAGAGGTCGGTGCCCCAGTCGCACACGGTTTTGGGTTGCAGTTGTTTTTTTAACACGTCGCCCGTCACAATCATTTCCAAGAGGTTCTCTTCTTCGGATTTGACCAGGATAGTTTGCCGGTGAATGTCGTTTACCAGGTGAAAACACTGGTTGAGATTGTCGCCAAACCAGAGGGTGTTTTCCGGAAGAAATTCAAACAGCGAAACCCGTTTGCCTTCCAGCTTTTCATTTTGAATGTTGGGGATAATGGTAATTTTTTTGAAGGTTTCTTTTGAAATCTGGTTGTCGATGTTGAAACTGCGGATGGATTCCACTTCGTCGCCAAAAAAGTCGAGCCGGTATGGGTCTTCGTTGGAATAGGAAAACACATCCACGATGCTTCCCCGCACTGCAAACTGGCCGGGTTCATACACAAAATCCACCCGTTCGAAACCGTATTCATACAAAAATTCGTTGATGAACTCGATGGAAATTTTGTCGCCGGTGGAGACCTGCAATGTATTTTGTTCCAGGTTGGTTTGTGAAATCACGGTTTCAATCAGCGCTTCGGGATATGTTATTACAATATTTGTGGTTTCGGTGTCGCGCAGTTTGTTCAGCGTTTCGGTTCGTTGCACAATGTTTTCCTGCTCGGGCTGCCCGTATTGTATGGAACGTTTGTAGGACGACGGAAAAAACAGGATGAATTCCTCCAGTCCCAGGTTGGTTAAATCGTCGTAAAAATAAGCGGCTTCTTCGCGGTCGTTGAGCAGGAGTACCATGTTTTGGCGGAGTTCCTGAAAAAGGTTGGCCGATAAAATGGTTTTGGCAGAGCCAATAATTCCATGCAGGTGAATTTTCTCACCCGGGGGGGCTGCCAGTTTTTTTGCCAGTCCGGCAAAATGTTTCTGCCCCTTAAAGTTTTTCAGAAACGTTACAGGTTCCAATTTTTCCTGAAAATTTTGGCAAAAATAAAAAGAAAGAATGAATCGGTGACTGTTGTACTCATTTTGTTTGGATTAAAAAAAATGAAGGTTGATTATGTTTCTGGTAGTGTGAAATATTGGATAGGTTTGGATTACAACCAACAGATTTGGCAACAAGCTAAAAAATAAAACCACTGCAAGTATGATTGAAGTATTTAAATATTTTCAACAAACTTTCAATCATAATTGAAGAAAATACTATATTTGTTTGAAATTTAAAATATAGATGAAATGATTGAATACATCGAAAGACCTCTTTATATGGATAGATTGAAGCCCTTTATTGGTAAATCATTGATAAAGGTGTTGGTTGGGCAGCGGAGAGTTGGGAAAAGCTATCTGTTAATGCAAATAAGAGACGTCATTAAAAAACAGAGTCCTGATACCCAAATTATATACATCAATAAAGAGCAACATGAGTTCTCAACAATAACGAATTCAGATGACCTGTTTCAATATTTGAAAGAAAATGTAAAGGGGAACGGCAAAGTAGCGCTTTTTATTGACGAAATACAAGATATTGAATCTTTTGAAATTACATTAAGAGACCTTGCTACGAGAGGTAATTACGATATCTATTGCACAGGAAGCAATGCTAATTTACTTTCGGGCGAACTCGCGACATTTTTAAGTGGCAGATATATTGAAATTAAGGTATTTGGACTAAGTTATACTGAATTTTTAGTATTTTATAAATTACAGGATTCAGTAGCTACATTTCAGAACTATTTAAAATTTGGTGGATTACCATACTTAATAAATTTGAATACTGAAATAGAAGTTGCATACGAGTATTTAACAAGCATTTATAATACCATATTGCTCAAAGATGTAGTTGCCCGGTTTAAAGTTAGAAATGTAAAGTTCTTAGAAAATTTGATTGCATTTTTAGCAGACAATATGGGTAGTGTTGTTTCCTCAAAGAAAATCAGTGACTATCTAAAATCTCAAAAAATAAATATATCAACCCAGGTCGTAATTGACTATCTTGGATATCTTGAAGCATCATTTTTAATTTTCAAAGTAAAACGAACCGGGATAGAAGGTAAAAAAGTATTCGAAATAGGTGAAAAGTATTTTTTTGAAGATATTGGTATTCGTAATGCAATTGTTGGTTATAAAACAAGTGATATACATAAAATTTTGGAAAACGTTGTATATCTGCACTTACGAATGGCCGGATATTCGGTAACAGTTGGTTTAGAGGGGAAAAAAGAAATCGATTTTATCGCACAAAAGTCTGGAGAAAAGATTTACGTTCAGGTTGCTTACATGTTAACAAATGAGGGAACAATAAACCGTGAATATGGAAATTTACTTGAAATACCAGATAATTTTCCAAAATATGTTGTAACAATGGATGAACTGACCGAAGTATCAACACATAAGGGAATTAACCGAATGCATGTTAAAGATTTTTGTTTAAAAATGGTGTAGTGCGTAGCAATATTCATTGAATTACCAAAGTGTTTAACCGTATGTTTGGATTAATGAAAAAATTCATAATTTTAAACGCAAAAAACTATATGAACTGAAAAACCAAAAATGAAACTGCCGCACAAAATAATCAGGAGTTACCGAAACAAAGACTCTTTGGGCCGCAGAAAATTTATACCGCATATTAATAAAGAATTTAAAACGTTTGCAATTCGATTGGGGAATGGGATTTATTGGATAGCGGAGGATAATAACATTTACGAAATGAAGAAATATTGGATAGTTTTGGGTTACAGATTTTATAATTACCGTAAGGTTGAATGACAACAAAAAGCACTTATGTCAGAAATATCTTCCATGAAAAAAGGTGATACTTTCGAGGAGAAAGTTTTTCATATAATTAAAGATTTGGTTGTTAATGAAGAATTCTTTGTGAGTGGAAAGAATAGTAAGGTATTTTGGAAAAAGAAATATTCTTCTATTAAAACCAATAGTCAAGTTGAAGTGGATATTTCAATAGAAACATATCTAAAAGGAGCAGAAAAATATTCATTTCTTATTGTAATTGAGTGCAAAAATTATAAAGGTAAAATTCCAGTTAATGATATTCGAGAATTGGGCTCTGTATTAAATGAAATCGGTGAACATAACACTAAAGGAATTTTAATTTCGAATTCTGCATTTCAAAAAGGAACAATTGAATTTGCAAAATCCACAAAGATTGGATTAGGTAGAATAAATTTCGCAAATGAAATTGACTGGATTAATCATAGACTAGACCAAAAAGAAAAAGTCCTTAGCTTAGAAAAATCAAATCAGCAACTAACCTCCGAATATTTGGAGAATACAAATTTTATTGCAATTAACAATAATCATGTATTTAATAGTTTGCCCGATTTTTTGATAAATGCTGGTGTTTTAGATAGATATTATAATCTTCCCAAATACATTAATATCCCCTATAAATCAGAAGAAAATATTGAAAATTCTGTAATTGAGATTTTTGATAGGTCACTTTACAATAATGGACAATTAAATATTGCGAAAGCGTGCTTGAAACTAACTGATTTGTATAAAGTTGAATTTCTTTTTAATGAGAAATTACCAATTCATATTTTAGGAAAAATTGAATTTAATCCATTAAAGATTTTTATAACCAAATCCTTGCAATCTGATATTAATAGATGGCGATTTACTGTTGTACATGAATTTGGACATTTAGTTCTCCATAAGCAATTATTAAATAAATATATTGTCAAAAAGGTGGATAATGTTGATGCACTATCATTTATTCAAAGTGATACTTTTTCAAACAACAAAAGATTAGAAATACAAGCAAATATTTTTGCAAGTATTGCATTACTTCCATACAATCCCTTGTTGAAATGTGTTGAAGAATTTTTTGAAAGAGAAAATATTTACAAAGGAAGTTTGTTTTTGGACAATCAACCTATTAACCAAAGGCTAGTATTTGGATTTTTAAACGAATTAAAAATGAATTTTGGTGTGTCAAAAGATGTTGCAAAATATAGGTTAATTGGATTGGGACTTTTAAGAGATACAACTGATATTTCAATAACAAATATTATGAGAAATGCATGAAAATTAGACGATGTATATGTGTAATATTCATAGAGGGGTTGATGTGTCATTTTAGGAAAGTAAAAACGATTGAGATTGATAAGGAATGAAATAAAAAATGAATCAAAAAGTATTACTGTTTCTTGCACAAGGATTTGAAGAATACGAAGCTGCCGTATTCACTGATGTTATCGGCTGGAGCAGAGTATTGGGTACAGAACCGGTTGATTTGATAACAACAGGACTTAGACCCGAGATAAAATGCAAATGGAATTTTAATGTCCAGCCCGAAATTGAATTTGATAAAATCGATACCAGGGATTATGCTGCATTAGCCATACCAGGTGGATTTGAAGATGCCGGGTTTTATGAAGATGTTTTTGATGAACGGTTTCTAAACCTGATACGGGAGTTTAATAAAGACGGAAAGATAATAGCAGCGGTTTGTACTGCTGCAATACCTGTTGGAAAATCAGGAGTTTTAAAAGGAAGAAAAGCAACCACATACGATTTATCGGATGGTGTGAGAAGGAAGCAACTGGCAGGTTACGGTGCACATGTTAAGGATGAACATATTGTAACAGATAAAAACATCATAACATCTACCGGGCCGGCCACAGGATTAGATGTTTCCTTTAAATTACTGGAGATGTTAACTTCGGTAGAAAATGTAAATGCAGTTAAAAAACTTATGCGGTTTACAGAAAAATGATAATATGATTCAGGAACAAAAATATCAGGGTTTGATTGCAGCATGTGGCATGAACTGCGGATTATGCATTGGATATTTGCGGGAAAAGAAACCCTGTGGTGGATGTTTTAAAAAAGATGATTTGAACAAACCCAATGTTTGCAGAAGTTGTACCATCGTAAATTGTGAGTTATTAAAGAAAACAGAATCCGGATTTTGTTACGATTGCGATAAATTTCCATGTTCAAGATTAAAACAATTGGATAAACGTTACCGGACAAAATACAGCATGAGCATGATAGATAATCTCAATTTCATTAGAGCGAATGGAATGGAAAGATTTCTTGAAAATGAGCAAAAGCGATGGACTTGTGATGTCTGTGGTTCAGGGATTTCAGTACACCGGGATTTTTGTTTGAACTGTAAAACAGAATTAAGGAAATAACGCGTGGTAGTAGCAAAACAAAATTCCATTCACATAAAAATATAACTTTTGGTGAATATGCTCATCAAAAGTTATAATCGTTGCAACAAAAACAATGAATTCCGGAGGAAACCGAAGGGAAAAATTTTCGGATTTTAATTTAAGTGGCAAAAAAAGAAAAATCAAAAATTACCAAAAGCATTTACCACCCGGAACGATGGACTGGAGGAGATTATTTACACGAACCTTCAGTATAAAGCAAATGCCAACCACGTGTAGATAGAAATTTATTTGCACGTGTTTTGATTTTGTATTAGATTTACACTATAAAATTAATTAATTGGAGGAGTGTTAAATGAATACAAAGCTGACACTGACTATTGAGCAGTCAGTTATTGAGAAAGCCAAAAAATATGCTTCAGAAAAAGGAAGAAGCCTGTCTGACATCATTGAGAATTACCTGAAAGTGATAACAAAAGAAGAAGAAGAAAAAAAGGATATTAAATTAACACCATTGGTAAAATCATTAAAAGGGTCTTTTAAAGCTCCCAAAAACTTCGATTATAAAAGTGAACTCTCAAAAAATCTTGCAAAGAAATACCAATAAATTATGAGAAGAGTTCTTGTTGATACCGACGTTATTCTGGATTTCTTTTTTGACAGAAAACCTTTTTCAGATGAAGCTGCTAAGATTTTGGCTCTTTGTGAATCAGGAGACATTTCAGTATATGTTACTTCTGTAATTATAAGCAATGTTTATTATTTGCTTAGACAAACAGCCAGGCATGAAAAAGTTATCGAAAAACTTAACCAACTAATATCCATAGTAGAAGTCCTGATAACAGACAAAGAAATAATAAGGACTGCTTTGAGTTCGGGTTTCAAAGATTTTGAAGACGCTTTACAAAACTACTCTGCTGAAATTAGTGGGGATATTGATGTTATAATTACCCGGAATATCAAGGATTTTAAAAACAGTACATTAGGAGTAATGACTCCGGAGAATTACTTAAAAATAAAAATTGCAGACCAGAAATGAACTCAACTTCTTCTAAAAAGGATCTCCCAAAATTTGGCATCGCTTTAAGTGGTGGCGGAGCCCGCGGAATTGCGCACATTGGCGTTTTGGAGGCGCTGGAAAACTTTGGTATAAAACCGCAGGTGGTTTCCGGCACCAGCATGGGCGCCATTGTGGGCGTGTTTTATGCTGCCGGCTTTTCGCCCAAAGAGATGCTGAAAATTATGATGGAACGCAAATTCCACAAAATGATTAACTGGCACAGACCTTTCAGTGGATTGATTGACATGGGGCAGGTGCAAAAGGTAATGGCCGAAATGATTGGCAAAGATGACTTTACTTCACTTAAAATACCCTTTTACTGTGCCGTTACCAACCTGAACAGCGGGCTGGAAGAAATAAAATCGGAAGGCAAATTGTTTCAGTGGGTGATGGCATCGGCTTCCATTCCTGTGGTTTTTGAACCGCAGATTATTGACGGGCAGACTTATGTTGATGGCGGGTTGCTTAATAATCTTCCTGCCGTGGCCATCCGCGAAAAATGCCAGGTTTTAATTGGCGTTCATGTAAACCACAACGGGCCCGAGGAAGAGGTAAAAGGATTGAAAGCCATTGCCGAACGTGCTTTCAGGCTGGGCATTGCCCAAAATGTGGAGGACAGCAAACGCATCTGCGATTTTGTGATTGAACCGCCCGAGGCACGAAATTACAGCACTTTTGCTTTCAATAAAGTCGAAGAAATTTACCAGGTGGGTTACGATACCACAGTGAAACAGATTATGAAACTTTTTGAAGACATCGATTTGGAAAAAGTGAGGGAGCTGAAGAAGCAGTAAGGCAGAAGCTAATATCGGCGTTACTTTCGGATGTGTTTCAAGGTAAAAACGTCAACCCAGGAACTGAAGCCGTTGCCCAAATATTCCATCCTGTATATTTCCGGTTTTATAGACCTCCCTCCCGTTCACAAACGTAGAAACCACTTTGTGCGAAAACTCCTGTCCTTCGAAAGGTGACCACCCGCATTTATACAATATATTGCAGGATGAAACCTCCCAGGATTGGTTCGGGTCAATGAGAACCAGGTCGGCAAAATAGCCTTCGCGAATGTAACCGCGGCGGTCGATGCGGAACAGGTCGGCTGGTGCGTGGCACATTTTCTGAACCACCTTTTCTTCAGTTATAATACCGTTGTTACTCATTTCGAGCATTGCCACCAGTGAATGTTGTACCAGTGGTCCGCCTGATGGTGCTTTAAAATAAGTATTGTTTTTTTCTTCGCGGGTATGCGGGGCATGGTCGGTGGCAATTACGTCAATTTTATCTGAAAGCAGCGCTTCCCAAAGTGCCTCCTTGTCTTTTACCGTTTTAATGGCCGGGTTCCATTTAATAAAATTGCCTTTTGAAATGTAATCCCGCTCGTCGAACCACAGGTGATGGACGCAAACTTCGGCAGTAATCGTTTTTTTCTTTACGCTGCCCGAAGAAAACAGGCTCATCTCTTTGGCTGTGGAAAGGTGCAGAATGTGCAGCCGGGTGTTAAATTTTGAGGCCAGTTCAACCGCTTTTGAAGAAGATTTGTAGCAGGCTTCATCGCTCCGAATGTGATTATGGCGCGAAACCGGCACATTTTCACCGTATCGCTGCCGTGCAATTTCGATATTCTTTTGAATGGTGGTTTCGTCTTCACAATGGGTGGCTACCAAAGTAGGTGCATTCTTAAATATTTCAGAAAGTGTTTTTTCGTCGTCAACCAGCATGTTGCCGGTAGAGGAACCCATAAAAACCTTAATGCCACACACTTTTGTCGGATCGGTTTTCAGTACTTCATCCAGGTTATTGTTGGTGGCACCCATGTAAAATGAATAGTTGGCCGGCGAAACTTCGGCAGCCCGTTGATATTTTTGTTCAAGCAATTCCTGCGTTACGGTTTGCGGATTGGTGTTGGGCATTTCCATAAATGAAGTAACCCCGCCAGCCACGGCAGCCCGGCTTTCGCTTGAAATATCGCCTTTGTGGGTTAGGCCCGGTTCCCGAAAATGTACCTGATCGTCAATTACTCCG
>Ga0334883_1002812_pt1 | contig 20241 bp, 15 predicted proteins | sample GraSluR1_MG_6_FD_207230 | JGI IMG/M metagenome (GOLD analysis project Ga0334883, IMG submission 207230) | Sludge microbial communities from methane-producing bioreactor in Wageningen University, Netherlands - Granular Sludge_09_05-R1 | ecosystem: Engineered > Bioreactor > Anaerobic >...
AAGCTCCCTGCAGCGTCAGAAGCGGGGAGAGGTAGAACATCGTCACCGGGAGCGAGAGCACGAAAATGACCAATAACGCTTTCCGCAGATTCTGCCGTTTCATTGCGATCCCTCCATCGTTGAATTGACCGCTATTATAGCACAACATACTGCATAGGGGTATATTTTCGGGTTTCCCGACCAATCAAGCATCCGGGCGGATGCTTGAAAAATTTCCCTCAGCATCATGATTGGGTGGAGTGCGCAGCTTTCCCCCATGACCTTTTCGCGCTCAGAGCGTACAATAGTATAAAACGCCCCGGTGCGAGGGGGAAGGGAGGATGTGTGCAATGGAGCATATTTCCAGTATCATCACTGATTTCATCGTGAACAACATGAAGGAGAGAGGCTTATCCCTCTACAGAACCGACGAGGAGAAAATCTTGGCGCTCGACGATCAGTACGAGACATGTTTCAAGTTCGACCTTGTCCTCTCGGACAACGACTTCAGCTGCGCGGTGCTCTCGCAGGGGGAGCACGGGCTCGTGTTGCGCAGACGTTTCAACATCCCATGGACGAACGCCGCGGAAATCAGGGAGTTTATGGAGTTCGTCCGCAGCCTGTAAAGGAGGGAAACTCATGAAACTGACACTTTTCGTTCTCTGCGCCTGTACGCTGCTTCTTTTCGCCGTCCGTGCGCAGGCGACCGCTCCGGAGAGGGTGGAGAAGTCCGAGGAGGAATGGCGGGCAATCCTCACCCCGGAGCAGTTCGAGATCACCAGAAAAAAGGGGACGGAGCTCGCGTTTTCAGGGGCGTACTGGGATCATCATGAGAAAGGGGTATATGCCTGCGTCTGTTGCGGAGCGCAGCTCTTTTCCTCGGAGGCCAAGTATGATTCCGGCTCCGGATGGCCGAGCTACTGGATGACGATCGAGGGAGCGCCCGTCGCGGAGAAGCGCGATGTCTCCTTCGGGATGATCCGCACGGAAGTTCTTTGCGCGCGGTGCGACGCGCACCTGGGGCACCTGTTCACGGATGGTCCGCCCCCTACGGGGCTTCGCTACTGTATCAACTCCGCTTCGCTGACCTTTATTCCTGCGGAGTGATCTGCTCCGGTATTGCTTCTGCAGCCGTCCGCTTCGTCAGGATGCGGACGGCTGTCCATTTGCAGGGAACGCTTCTTGCCCCGGTTGGCGGAGAACAGCGCTTCTTCATGCACGCGTGGGCTGGACAAAGGGGCTTGAAATGTGTTCTTTTCGGGAGCATAATGCTCCATTGGATGAACACGCCCGCAACGCACGCCTGTTCGCCTCAATCGATTCCATGTGAAAGGGAGTTTGTATGCCATGCGCAGGATTTTTGATGGATATGCCCGCTTTTTTTCGTCTGTCGACCTCGACGAGTACCGTGCGCTCGCCGGAGGACAGCGTCCTCATTCGCTCGTCATCACCTGTTCGGACAGCCGGATCGTCCCGGAGGAGCTGTTCGACGCCCGCCCCGGAGAGCTCTTTGTTCTGCGGAACGTCGGGAACCTTGCCAGGCTTGACGAACCCTCGGTCGCCGCGGCTCTCGACTACGCGCTCCTTCACCTGGGGGTGAAGAATGTCGTGGTGCTCGCGCATACGGACTGCGGGGCGGTGAAGGCCTCGAAAAACGTCGACCATCTGGACACGGACGGCTTGAAGCGCTGGCTCGGCGCGGAGTTCTTCGAAGGCGAAGACTCCGAAGAGGCCGGGAAAGCCGCCGGGCTCCGCCAGCTTCGCCGCGTTGAGCAGTATCCGCTTTTCAAGAAGATGGCCGACGAAGGCTCCGTATCGGCCTCCCTCTTGTTTTTCCACATCGACACCTGCGCTCTTGAAGTGTACGAAGACGGGGTATGGAGCGTTCCCGAGCGGTTAGCCGTCAGTAAATAACGCGTTCAGACTCCCCATTTTATAGCCGGAGAGATCGAGGGTGACGAAAGAAAAGCCGAGGGCGAGCACAGCGGGCGCGAGCCGTGCCGCAGTCTCCGGCGCGGCGAGCAGCGAGAGCGCGGAGGGCGGAGTTTCGATTCTCGCCAGCGCTCCGTGGTGACGGACCCTGATTTGCGTATTGGGGGGGCAAAAGGAGCGTACAATCTCTTCCGCCCGTTCTACCTGGCGTAAGCGCTCCGCGGTGATGGGCACGCCCCATGCGATCCGGCTCGCAAGGCAGGCTGCCGCGGGTTTCTGCCACGACGGAAGCCCCCACTGTTTTGAGACGGCGCGTATCTCCGATTTGCTCAATCCGGCTTCGAGAAGCGGGCTCCGTACCCCCTCAAGCTCGGAGAGGGCGCGCATTCCCGGACGGTAGTCGTTCAGGTCGTCGGTGTTGGAGCCGTCGAGCACCCAGCGGAACCCCTCTTTTTTCGCCCACTTGAGCAGCAGCTCGAAACGGAATCGCTTGCAGTAGTAGCACTTCTCCCTGTCGTTTGCGGCAAAGCGCGGTTCCTCCAGTTCCGAGAGCGGAATGCTCACGTGGCGGATGCCGATCAAAGCGGCGTACTGCTCTGCGTCGTCGATCTCCCATGAAGGAAGCGTCGGCGACGCGGCGGTGACGGCCACGGCCCTCTCTCCAAGGGCGCGAGAAGCCGCTGCGGCGAGGAGCGTGCTGTCCACTCCGCCCGAAAACGCCACGGCTGCGCTTCCCATCTCCCATAATAATGCCTCCACTCTCTCCATTTTTTTCATCGCAGCGTGGTACGGCATGCTCTCGATCCTCCCTTGTGAAGAACTTTGTTCTTCTCTATACTACATGAGAAGAGAAGACATTCCAATGCCCGGAGGGAAGTTCCTCATGAACATTCGACCATCGACCGGATTCAGCTCCTCATCGCCCTCCTTCGGCCAGGGCACAGTCGTCGTCCTGATGAGCGGCGGCGTGGACAGCTCCGTGACGGCCTGGCTGCTGCAAAAAGCCGGGTGGCATGTCGTGGGCGTCACTATGAAGATCCCGGGAGCGGACGCGTCGCCCGGAAGCTGCTGCGGACGCGATGCGGCGTCGGTGGCCCTCGGGCTGGGAATTCCGCACTATACGGCCTTTATCGAAAGAGAGTTTGGACAGCTCGTCATCGAACCGTTCGTGGAGAGCTACCTTCGCGGGAGCACTCCCAACCCATGCGCCGACTGCAATGCGCTGCTGAAGTTCGGTCTCCTGTGGGACGAGCTGGAGGATGCGTTCGGAGAGACGCGCCTCGCCACCGGGCACTATGCGCGCGTAGAACAGGAGGGAGAGCGCTTCTTTCTCTCCAGAGGAAAGGACCCTTCCAAGGATCAGAGCTATTTCCTCTATGGAGTGGCGCGCCGCCGCCTTCCGCGACTTCTGCTTCCGCTGGGAGGGTATTCCAAGGAGGATGTGCGCGCTCTCGCGAGGGAGGCCGCCCTTCCTGTGGCCGAGAAGAGCGAGAGTATGGAGATCTGTTTCGCGGGCGAGGGGGATTACCGCCGACTGCTCGACGGCCGTTCGCTTCCGCCGGGACTGATAGTGGACGAGGATGGCGAACCACTCGGCGCGCACAGGGGGATAGCAAACTACACTGTAGGGCAGAGAAAAGGGCTTGGAATCTCCTCGCGGGACGGACTGCACGTGCTGCGGATCGATCCCGGGCGAAACGCCGTCATCGTCGGTCCTCGGGAGAGGGCTTTCAGGCGGCGCGTACGCGCGAGCAATGTGAATATCCTCTTCCCCGAACCGCCGGCGGAAGGGGCGCTCCTTTTCGGCAAGACCCGCTCGCGGGGGGAGCCGCTTCCGTGCGATCTGCTCCGCATGGACGAGAACGTGCTTGAGGTCTTATTTCACGAGCCGCAGTTCGCCCCGACTCCGGGGCAGCGGCTGGTACTCTACGACGCCGGCGGCAGAGTGGCCGCGGGGGGCGTCATTGAATACAGCGAGGAGGCGGAATAATGGATATCGGCATTTCGAAGAGGCTGGCGAAGCTCTACGAAGAAGGAAAAGAAGCGGTGCTCTGTATGGTGGTGGAGGAGAGCGGGTCGACTCCCCGAAGCATGGGATCCTCGATGCTCGTCTTTCCCGGGGGAAAGATAGAAGGGACAGTCGGCGGCGGTATCACTGAGCACCGCGTCATCGAAAAAGCCCTCGAACTTCTCGGCAAAGGAACAGGCAGCATGATGTACAGAGAGACGCTCTCCGCTACCGAGGCCGCGCTCGACGGGGCGGCCTGCGGAGGTTCCATGGGAATATACCTCGAAGTCATCGGGAGAAAGCGCGAACTCGTCATCTTCGGGGCAGGGCACGTCGGGAAAGCGATCGCCCGTCTCGGGGACATGACCGGATTCGCCGTCACCATCTGGGATGAAAGAGCGGAGTTCGCCAACGAGGAGAACATCCCGTGGGGAAGGACCGTCTGCTGTCCGCTTGAGAATTTTTTCGATCATGTCGCCCCTTTCCACGGGGACACCTACGTCATCATCGTTACGCGAGGGCATGTCCTTGACGCGGACGTCGTGAAGCTGGTCGAAGGAATGACTGCCGCGTACATGGGGATGATCGGTTCCAGAAAGAAGATCGCCTTCGTGCGCGAGCGGCTGTTGGGACAGGGAGTCTCCGCCGGGCACATCGACCGGATTTACCAGCCGGTAGGCTTGCCGATACGTGCGGAAACGCCGGAGGAAATAGCGGTTTCCGCTATGGCGGAGATCATCGCCGTGGCCAGAGGGGCGGATCTGCCCGCTCTGCGCTCATCTCTTACACAGTAAAACAGAGAAAATAAAAGGAAAAGAGCGAGCATCGGCATTTTCAGCGCCTATTTGATATTCGCGCCTATTGAGAACGCTAAAAAAAAGTGTACACTATAAAGGTCAGTATTGGTTAGAATTTATTCGGTATGAAAGGCACGGTGGTGGGCATGGCCGTCGCATACAAGGACTATTACGAGATTCTCGGCGTGAGCCGGACGGCGTCCCAGGACGAGATCCGGAAGGCGTACCGGAAGCTCGCGAAGGAGCATCACCCGGATGTAAACAAGAATAACGGCTCCGACGAACGCTACAAGGAGATCAACGAGGCCTACGAGGTGCTCAAGGATCCTGAGAAACGGCAGAAGTACGACACTCTTGGTCCGAACTGGCAGCAGGGGCAGGATTTTACGCCGCCTCCCGGATGGGGCGGGGGCGTGCACATGGATTTTGGCGGCGACGGGGGCGGGTTCAGCGACTTCTTCAGAACGATCTTCGGCGGCTTCGCCTCGGGCGGCAGAGGCGTTTCGATGGATGATCTCTTCCGTTCGCAGGGGCGTGGCGGCGACGAGGAGATGTCTCTCGAACTCTCGCTTGAGGATATTCTCAGGGGAGGGACGAAGACCATTTCGATGGAGCAGGTGGTGCACGGCGCGGACGGACGTCCGTCCCGAAGCCGGAGGACGCTCAACGTGAACCTTCCCCAGGGCGTGACCGAGGGCTCGCGCATCAGGCTCAAAGGGCAGGGAAGCAGAGGCGCCGATCTGCACATCGTCATCCATGCGGCGCCCCATCCCAAGTTCACCGTCGAGGGGTACGATCTTGTCACTTCCCTGAAGGTCTCTCCATGGGAGGCCGCCCTTGGAGCATCCATCCCCGTGACGACGCTCGACGGCGTGGTCTCGATGAAGCTTCCGGCAGGAGTTCAGGCGGGAAAGCGGCTCCGTTTGAAAGAAAAAGGGCTCCCCAGAAGAAAGGGAGCCCAAGCGGGCGATCTTATCGTGAAAGTCGAGGTCGTCGTGCCCGAGAAACTGAGCGACCGCGAGCGGGAGTTGTTCGAAGCGCTCGCAAAAGAGTCGTCGTTCAATCCCCGGGGTTGAGAAGAAGCGGCGGAGGGCCGGATTCGTCCGGTCCCTTCACGCCCGGAGCGTCGACGGTAAACCGCGAAACGGCGGTCCTTCCGGCGGCGTCCACCAGCGAAACGGCGTGTACCCCTTTCTTGAGCGTCCAGAAGAGCGCTTCCTTTCCCTCCTGTTTTCCGGCATATTCTCCTCCCACGAACCAATAGACAGGCTGTCTGGCCCCCTCGGCCTTCAACGCCACCCTCTGATCCCCTCCGAGCGGTGTGAGAATATACCGCGAGCCGGGGAGCGGAGATGTGATCGTCGCTTTCTGCTCCGCCTGGAGCGTCAGCGAACGGCGCAGAGCAAACTCTTCCAGTTCGGCGGGCCAGACTGTCCGTGCCGATCCGTCTCTGATGACGTGCATCGGGCACGGCACGGAGGACGAAATACCCTCAAGAGCGTAGTCCAACCTTCCTACAGGGCAGGCGGGAGCGATCGGCCGGCCCGATAGAGCGCACACCGTGCGCATGATAACCTGCTGCGGAGGGTCGTACCACCCCGAGGGAGGGAGGCCGCGGAGGATCTCGACGATGGCGGGAGCGGCGGCCTGCGAGCCAACGAGCTCCGGGTGCGCTTTCCCTGTGGGATTGCCCATCCAGACGACGACGGTGTTGCGCGGCGTATAGGCGGCGGTCCAGGCGTCCCGGTAGCCGTACGAGGTACCTGTTTTGAAGGCGAACCACTCTTTCCCGTACTCTATCCGCTTGCCGTGCAGGGGGAGGAGCCGTCCAGTGTCTTTGAGGATATCGGCGACCAGAAACGCCGCTCCTTCGGAGACCAGCCTCCTGTGGAATGGAGGTTCGCTCAGGAGAAAACGCGGCGATCGGCGTATCCCCAGCGTTGCCAGCATGACGTACCCCTCCGCCATCTGAAGAACGCTCGTTTCGCACCCTCCAAGAATCAGCGAATCTCCATAATGGGCCGTGCTCTGCGTCAGGCTCAGGAAACCCGCGTTGCGAAGGAGGTCGAGCACCAGCTCCGGCCCCGCCGCCCGAAGTACCCTGACTGCCGGAACGTTGAGCGAGTCCGCGAGGGCTATCCTGGCTGAAACCGGTCCCCTGTAGGTAAGGTCGAAGTTCCGCGGCGCCTGTCCGGAGAAGGCGAGCGGAGTGTCCGCCAGGAGCGACGCGGGGGTGAGGATTCCCTTCTCGAATGCTGCGAGATAGGCGAACGGTTTGAGCGCGGAGCCGGGGGAGCGCGGGCGGCGGGCGCAGTCGATCCAGCTTCCGGCGATCCCTCTTCCAAGGCGTCCGTTGCCCACATAGGCCAAAACATCGCCCGAATCGTTGTCCATCACGATTCCGGCGGCGGTGATCTCCTCGGGCAGGGACTCCAGGGAGACGGACAGCGTCCTCTCAAGAAGCTCCTGAAGCGCGGGGTCGAGCGTCGTCTCCAGTATGCCTCCTTTTTTTCGTTCTCCAAGCGCGGCGAGGGCGAAATGAAACGCCTTCGACGGGAAAGCCCCCCGCGTATCGGGAATCCGTTCGGCTCGTGAAAGGCGATATTGCTCTTCCGTGATCTTTCCCCGTTCGAAAAGCGAGGCGAGTATGGCGTCGCGCCGTTTTCTCGCGGCCCCGGGGTTCCGGTCGGGACGGTAGAGGCTCGGCCCCTTGAGCATTCCCACCAGGAGCGCCGCCTCTCCGAGGGAGACCTCCCCGGCGCCCTTCGAGAAGTAAATTCTGGAGGCGGCTTCGACGCCCCGTATGTTGCCGCCGAACGGAGCGCGGTTCAGATAGAGTTCCAGTATCTCCTCCTTCGTAAGAATCTCCTCGAGCTTCTGCGCGGCGGTGAATTCCACCAGCTTCGTCTTCAGCGTCCGCGGGCGCGGAAAAGAGAGGCGGACGAGCTGACTTGTGATCGTCGACGCTCCCGAAATAATCTTGCCTGCCGAGACGTTTTGCCATATAGCGCGGAGAAGCGCGGCATAGTCGATCCCGCCGTGCTCCATGAAACGCCGGTCCTCTACCTCGACGGCGACGAACGGAAGCCATCGCCCCATCTGTTCGAGCGATACGGGAACCGACCATTCGGATTCCGGAGAGAGAAAAACGGAAAAGACCTCCCCCCTGCGGTCGAGGAGCACGGGGGAGGTCGGCCATTCAAGCACTTCGTCGATCGGAAGCGGGAGGGAAGCCTTCCAGAGAAGACCCCCTCCTGCCGCGAAAAGCAGAGCGAACAGCGTCGCGCAGAGGACGCGGCGGAGGGGGCGTTTCATAATCAGTTGATCTCCACGGTCCCCGGGGTTCCCACGGCCGAGATGTCCGGCGCGTACATTCCCTCCGCCGCAAGGGGCGGCAGCGTGAAGGTTCCCCTGGAAACGGCGCGGATCACGTATTTGTACTCAACAGGTTTCGTCAAAAAGTCGACGAAGAGGATCAGCCTGTCGTCGCGCAGTTCCGCGCGAATACCGCCCTGATCCGGGGACGTCCCTTCGCCGGTGAGCCGGAGGTTCTCGATCTCCATACCGCCCGGCAGCATATCGACGACCACCAGATCGCTCAACGCTGTTGAGGGGGTCATCGTGAGCGTCGCTGTGATCCGGTCGCCCCTGGAAAGAGGCGCGCCTTCCGCGAGCGGCTTCCCGTCACGCCCGCTCCATGTGCGTTTGAGGGCGATTCCGTTGCTCGATGGCTTCGGCGCCTTCATCGGTACGCCGGCCGACGTCCACGCGAAGTAGGCGGTTCCCTCGCCGTCGAGCGAGAGCGTCAGCGGTCCCTGCGGAACCTCCTTCAGGCTCAGAGAAACCCGCTTTCCGTCGGTGAACGAAGCGACCGTCGCGCCGGAGGTATCCTTCACAAGCGCGGTGAACGGTTTGCGCGCCCCCCGCGTCTTCTCCATCCAACGGCCGAGCGCGAGCACGGCCATGCCGTTGTCCTGCGTTGTTCTCCACGTGCTGCTGCGGGCCTCTTCGATCAGTTTGAGGGCCAGATCGGAGGCTGTCGCAGAGAGGGGATCGACCTCGCTCCACATGAGGAGTTTCAGCGCGTTGTTCCTCGACGCTGACTCGAAGGTCGTCGACTCGCCGCCCCGGAGCGAAGGGGCGCCTGTCCCGAGTTTGCGGAGAGGTTCCGATGTTTTGGAAGCCAGTGCGTACGCGCCGGCAAGGAAGATCTTTCCGGACTCGCGGAGCGCATCGCTATGTTCGTTCAGGTGCGCCATCCACCCGAGGGGCGGTTCGCCGCGCAAAGCGAGGATATACGCCGCATACGCTTTCAGGGTCATGTTCTCCCGGTACGCAACGTCGCTCTCGTTCGCAGGAGCCAGAGGCAGCATGCTCCGGACGTTGGCGAGGGCGCTGTCGAGCAGGTCGTCGGGAACGGGAGCGCCGCCCTTCTTCGCCTCCACAAGGAAGTGCGCGGCGTACAGAGAACCCCACATCGAGGGAATCGAGCTCCCCGGCCACATGGCGAAACCGCCCGAGTAGAGCTGCATCGCGGAAATCTGACGGATTCGGAGCGCGAGCGCCGATTTTTGCTCCTCCTCGTTCACAAGGAGAGGATCCACGTCGCGTACGATATCGCCGAGGACGAGGAGCGGCCATGCGCCCGAAACCGTCTGTTCAAGGCACCCGTACGGATACTGCAGAAGGAAGGAGGCCGCGCCCGCGAGATCGAGCATCGGAAGATCGGAGAGCAGAAGCCGCCCCTCCTCAGTTCCGGGGAACCAGTCCCTTGGAATCTCTATCGATCCCTGTCCTCCGCCGCGTACCACGCCCGAACCCGAGAGCGCGATTCTCGGGAAGGCGGGACGCACCGGCAGATCGAGATTCTGTGTGAAAGAGCCGTCTTCCCACTGCGTTTCGACCGTCAGGTAGGTCGTTCCCGCTTCGTCGCCAACCTTGAACGGAACGCTGAAAAGCGCTTCGCCTCCGGCGGCAAGGTTTGCAACGAACTCTTTCTTTCCTGTGAGCGCAAGGGGACCGTCGATCCCCACCTTCACCGAGACCTGTTTCTCGCCGTACGCTGAGGAGAATATCTTCAGCGGAGCGTGGAACGTGTCTCCGGGGGAGACGGCGCGCGGCAACGAAAGTTCCGTGGTGATGTCGCGCGCTATCGCGACGAACTTCTCTCCCTTGCCGAACGATTTTCCAGCGGAGGCGACAGCCATGAGCCGTCCTTTGCCGCTGAACTCGGGCACGTCGAACGTCGCCTCGAAAGCGCCGTTTTCATCGGTCGGGACGCTCCCAAGGAAGAGCGAGAGCATCCTGAACGTCCGTGCGGAGACCGGGGACATTCCCGCGCGAAGCGCCGCCATGGCCTCTTCGCCTGCGCCGCCGCCCGCCTTGAGGAGCGGCGTCTCTCTTGATTCCAACGGGAGCAGCTGGTCGTACAGATCGTAGACCGAAACTCCCTGCGCGCGTTTCGCCATGAAGAAGGCCCACGGGTCCGGCGTCCTGTACCCTGTGAGCGAGAGGATTCCCTCGTCTACAAGGAAGAGGACCACCTCGCCCTTGCGGGGCGCTCCCGAACCGTCGGTCAGCGTGCCGTTCACTTTCAGCGGTTCGTCCGGGAGCGTGCGTTCGGGGCTCAGCAGAGCGATGTCGAGATGGTATTCCTTACGCTCCACCGGGATGGAGAGCGTGCCGATCGCCCGGTGGTTTCCCCACTCTTCACCCTCGACGACGGGCCGGATCACGGAAGCCGTGATATAGGCGTTCGGAATCATGTCGTCGGTGACGGGAACCTGAAGATTCACCTCGCCTTTCTTCAGAGAGACAACTTTTCGGAAAAGTTCCCTGTTTGTTTCGACGGTAACCAGGAGGTTCCCCTCGAAGGGGCTTCGGAGCGTGACTGTCGCCTTTTCTCCCGGTTCGTAGCTCTTCTTGTCCGCGGTCACCACAACGCGGTCGAGCAGCGTGGAGCCGCTTGCGCCGCCGCCGTAGGGAGTCCAAGCGTAGAGCGTCGACGACGCCATGCTGTTGGACGTTTCGTCGGAGATTTTGACGACGTACTCGCCGTCGATCTTCGGTGTGAAGGAGAACGAGCCGATACCGTCCGCGAATTCCACGCCCCCTTGAGCGTGCGGGACAAGTTCCCGCTGCATCTGCATCCTCGTCTGGTTGCCCGTACGGACGAGGTTATAGTGGCGCTGGACAAGGAAAACCTCGGCAACTGCGATTTCGAGATCCGATGCTTTGCCCTCCGGCGTTACTGCCGCAACTCGGACCGCGATCTCCTTACCGGGAACGATATCCCCTTTAGGCGTCTCGATACCCAAGTAGACGGGGTAGGGGTGGAAGGGGAGTCTCACGGAGGTCGGGACCCATCGTCCGCTTTCCTCCATCACCCTGACGAAGAATGAGAGATCGATAGCCGCCGGGGGAAGCCAGCCTTCAGGTCCGGAGAAGGAGAGCGTTCCCTTCCCCGTCTCGTCGAGTGTGCCGGACCCGACGAAGTCCGTCATGCTCTCGAACGTGCGCTCCATATCGCCGAAGGTGAACGCGTTCCACCCTTCGGGGCGGAACGGCGCTGCCACGGCACGCACCTCACCCTCGAAGACGAGTCCGGACGCAGGAGCGCCGAAGAGATACGACGAGGAGACGTCGATGGTCAGCGTATCCCCAGCGGTCAGGAAGGAGGCGTCGGGGACGGCCTTCACTTCGAGGCGGGGAGCGACGAAGTCCTCCACGAAAAACTCGGTTCTTCCAAGAGGCGCGTTTTCTCCTCCGGGAAGGGCTATCACCGCGCTGTACGTGCCTGTGGGGGAGGCGGGCGCAAGACGGGCGGAGAAGGAGGCTATCCCTTCGGAAGAGAGCAGCGCGGTTCCGCGCGCGACTTCGCGCCCAAGAGACGAACGCACGACGTACACCACGGGGAACGGCTCCGGGGGCAGCAGGTCTTTTGTCCGCACGAGCGCGGAGAAGTCCACGTTCTCTCCCGGGCGGAAGACGCCCCTCGGCGCGAAGAGCAGCGCGTCGTACTTGTCGGTCCAGGGGCGTCCGTCGATATCGAAGCCCGTATCCGCCAAAAGATTGCTCTCAAGCTTCAGGAATGAGATGTCGTCTCCCTTTTCGACCGTCACGATGGCCGGAAGAAGCTGATCATCCCAAGGTTCGGCGCCCTGTTTCGTCCACAGACCGTTTTCGTCGGTGGAACCGCTCGCAAGAAGCTGGTTGCTCTTCGAGTAGACGCGAACCGTTGCGTCCTTGACCGGCTCGATCCCGAGGATGGAGTTCACCCACACGGTGATCCCGTTCGCCCAGACCCTGGCGACGATGCCCAGGTCGGTCACGGCGACCAGCTGTTCAGTGTCCGCCCAGTATTCGCCTGAAGACTCGGACGCCGTCAGCAGGAAGACGCCCTTCGCCTCTCCGGCCAGTTCGCGCAGGTCGATGGCGCGCCGCACGGTTTCGTTGAGGTCCCCCTCGGGGCGCGCGGTGCGAGTGGCGACTCTCCGGGCAAGGTCTCTGGGTATGGAGTAGTTCGACATCGTCATGGAGACCGGGATGTTGTTCTCGTACAAACGCCACAGGTTGAGCGTGATCTCCTCGATGTTCACTGATTCAATGGGAATCCGCAGATCGCCTGCGGGAGAGAGGAAGGTCCCTCCGGCCGGGAAGGCGAGGGACGGGTAGTAGTCGGGGAAAATGACCGCCCTCTTGAACTCCTGTTCGAGCGCCTTGCCCTCTTTGGTGGGAAGTCCCTTTTTGATGGTCAATTCCACTCGCTGTTTGGGCTTGAAGTCGCCGAGGATCGTGAAGCCGTTGTACCCCGGGTCGATGGTGAACTCCGTCGCGGGCGAGATTTCGATGAACTTGGAGACGACCGACATATCCGCGCCCACGGAGGTGTTCACATTGATGACGCTTGTCGCGGGATACCGTGTGTCCGCGTAGACGCTGCGGATCTCCAGCTTTCTGGTGACCGCGATCTCGTGCCGGATTTCCTGTTCTATTCCCAGAGGACCGGCGTCGCTTGTCAGCCCTGGAGAGAGGACGAGCGCGATTTTCCCCCCTTCGAAGGAGTTTGTTGTCAGGCGGACTGTTGATGAAGGCGCCTGTCCGGCGGGGGAGTATCCCAGCTGCTGCCGCTGTTCGTTCAGCAGCGAGAGAAAACCGCGCAGCCTGAACGGCGAGACGGGGAGGTTGAACTTCAGTTCGATCACGACATTGTTGCTCTCGGTGAAGTCGATCTGTTGCGCCCTCAGGAGCTTCAGCGGTTCGGTGAAGAATTCGAAGCTCTGCTTTCCGGAGAGCCGCCGCCCCTTCGCGTCCTGCAGCGACTCCTTGGCGGTCGCACGGTATCGCGTCGCCTGCTGGAGATTCGCCACGGGAGTGAAGACGAACGTCTTCTGATCCGTCCATTTGCCCGCTCCGCGTATGGACGGTGAAAACTCAACCGGTATATGCTGCTGCGGCGCGGTCTTGCCGACGAGACTCTTCTCCACGACTGGCTGCGAGAAGGCGATCTTCACCGGCATCCTGCCTTTGACCATTCCTCCCGGAGAAAACGAGAGAATGGTGAAATCATCTGCCGCCCAAGCACCGTACGCTCCGCCGAAGAGCAAGACAATCGCGAGAAGCGCCACAAAAAACTTTCTCATATGTATCATCTCCTTTTTCTCTGGTCTATATGGTAGTGCGCCGTGCATGTCGTTGCTTTTTGAATTATACCTCGAATCGCGGTGAAGAGGGTATGCGAAAGAGACGAATACGAAATACACGCGATCCTCTATAGAAAAACGGAGAGAAGACATTCTGTGCCGGGCTGTTGCGTTCACCCAAAACAATGGGTTTCAGCAATCGCGCAGACCGAGTACGTCCTTCTCCCCGCTCTTCATCCGAGGGGTTTTCGGTGCTGGAGCCTACCCCTCATGCGTATAGTGATTTTTTACTAAGCTATTCCCTGAATTTCAGGCTCGACAACCACTCTTTTACCTGATCTTCGTACTCCTCGAAAGAGTCTGCTGTTACCGACACGTGGATTCGGAACAGCCAAGAATCAGTGAAAAGGAAGAGATCAATGACCTTGCGGGTATCCTCGTTTTCTCCAGTCGTGAACTCAGCCCCGGCGACGGGGTAGGAGTACAGCTTTGCAAAATCGTCAAGAGAGGGGGTAATCTCTATTTTCTCTTCCTCTATCCCTTCAAATTCGGCGACAAGCTTCCCGAGTGTTTCCGGCGTCACCTGTTCGCCTTCGGTGTTTGTAACAGGCAGTCTTTCCACGACGAGTGCAACGACGCCTGCGTCCAGGATGCGCGTAAACGAGGCAACGCCTTCGTCGTTCATCTGGAAATCAACAACTTCCGCTTCCGCGGGGAAGTTAGGAACCTCGATCCACAATCCCTCCACAGCCTCGTCGGAAACCTGTCCCTCATTATCGTAGTACTCTGTTTCCATGCTGAGGATCGCCCAGGTATCCTTGCCGCCGAATTTGTGCGGTTTTGTAAGCGCCTCAAAGGAGCCGAGCAGATCGTTTTCGTCCTCCGCGTTGTAGATCTCCCCGCGCATGACGATCTGTCCTTTTGTGTTCTTCTCCGCTTCGCTGACTCTTGCGTAATACACCGCCTCTCCGTCGGCGCCTTCGAAGTGGTAGAGCTTTCCGTCATAAAAGTACGGCGGGTCCGATTCCGTCACGCTCGCGAGTTTCTTATAGTCGACGTCGAAATACTTTTTGATGGTCTCGGCGACGTACTTCCCTTCAATAACAAGGGATCCCCACTCGCAATCCTTCTTTTTGCACTGACTGATTCTGCTCTTGAAGTTGTTGACGTAGTTGTGCCATATGCCGAAGCGTATCATATCGGCGGGGTCTTTTTCATTCGTCAACTCTTTCGCGTCGAAACTCATAAAACCCAGTTCCGTAAAGTTTGAAAGGAAGGTGCTCATCTTCTTCAGGTCGGCGCTCGAATACCCTTTACCCGCTGCGGCGAGCGCTGCGCCGCAAGAGAAGACGAGGAACGAGCAGACAACCATGATCGTGACCAGCCGCTTTTGAGTGCAATGAAACACGTGAACCACCTCTTTCTTTGAATATGTTCGCATTTCGTTTCGATTCAACATGAATGCGAAGGCATGCCTGCGACTGCCGTTTCCCGTACTCGCTTACTCTATCGAAACTACGAAGAAGACTGTCGCCGCGATGTACGCCAATGCAACACCGCCGATGAACGCGAAGAGAATGCCCGTGTAGAAGCGTATTCTGCTTTTGTTCTTTCCCCCTTTAAAAAAAGAGAACGCCGCCGCCGCGAAAAGGACGAACAGAAGCGCCGCTGCCCAGAGTTGCATACCTTGTGTCGCCGTCAGGGATTAAACGTCAGGGTTGCTACCGCGTCCGTATTTGCGTCTCCCACTTTTTTCAAATTGAGTTTGCGGAAGCCCACCTTCTTGCCACCCGCGATAGGGTCTTCAGGATGTCCGTCGAACGCTTTACTGGGGTGGATAATCACCTGTTTCATGTCGCCTGACCATCTGATCTTTTTCCCGTTTCTCAGTGTTCCCTGCGCATAGAAACCGAAGTCCTCCCATGTCATCGAAGAAGTGGCATTTGCCAGATTGATAACTCTTGAATCGTTGGGTTGGACAACGTACCAGCCTTTTCTCTGATCATCCGCATAATCGAATCCGCTCCAGCAGAAGGCGACCGCTATGTTGTGCGATCTGTTGTTTTTCAGGGTTATTTTGATCCAGGCTTCTGCTCTGGAGGCGCAGTGTACCGCCAAGAGCGCCGCAAGGACGAAAAGCCCCGCTGTTTTTACCAGTGTCTTTTTCATCGTATTCCTCCCTTTTCTTACCCGCTTGACCGGGTATCGACGAACAGCATATATTCCGGCGTCCTCCGAATACCGGAAAAGAAAAAAAGGCGCAGTGCTCAAGATTTCCCTGTGAGCAGTTTTGCTTGGTGCACAGTCGTAACGAGAACGAGGTGAATCAAGAAGCTACGTTTCATCCGGGGGGAACCTGCCCGTTCTGTCCACGAGGACAAGGTCCATGAAGTCGATCGCCGAAATCCTGACCTTCACCGCATCATTCGTCCCGAACGTGATGAAGTTTCCGTCCGTGGAGGCCGTGACGAAGAGTTTTTCGTCTTTCAGCGCGCCGAAACGTATTGTATTAAGCCTGGAGGCGAAATCGAATTCAATACGGGTGTCCGTTGTCATCTCAACTTCGAGCTTGTACCCCGGCAGGGCTTTGACGCTTCTGATATATCCTGTTTGTACCCTCATTTTCTCACACCCCTGTAGAAGAGCCTTTCCCGCAGAGTCCATAAGTATTTTGAAGGAAAACTGCTTGTTCTACACCCCCTCTTTCGGGGGGGAACGGGGGGTGGTGTTCTACGCTCGTTAGAAGTCCATCGTGGCAAGCTCGTTCTTTGAGTGCACTTCCAGTTTGCCGTAAATGATTTTGAGCGCCGATTTGACAGTGTTCTCCGAAATGAACAGACGGGATGCAATTTCGCGGGTGCTGCAGCGCTCTTTTGCAAGCAGGGCGATCTCTCGTTCCCGCGGCGTCAGAAGAGCTGTGGAGGGATCAAGGTGTCTTCGTACGGATGCGGCGCCGGAAGAATGCCTCTTGCAGAGCGCGATCAGGGAGTTCATTTGCTTCATATTGAAGCCGGCTTTCGCGTTCTCCAGAAGAGGCAGAAGCGTCGTCCCGAGCTCCGCGAACGGCAGGTATATCCGGTCCGGAAGCGCGATCCGGAGCGCCCGGGAAAGATGATTCTCCGCCTCGTCCTCGCGTCCTTCCTCTGTGTATGCGGCGGCGAGGCAGATATGCTGACAGAGGCGGGGGAGCTCATAGTTCATCCCGTACGCAAACTCCATGGCCGGTTCCGTCAGCCCGTACAGCTCCGGAAAACGCTTTTCCAGAAGCAGCAGCTTCCCGTAGAGTATGAGGCCGCAGGCGTGTCCCTGGATATAGAGCGTTTTCTTGATGCTTTCAACGTCGCGAAGCCAATCGGGGATTCCCTCGGTTCTTCCCAGTAAGAGATCAAGCGAGGCAAGGCAGAGTTCGACCATGCGGACGACGGATCTTTCGGGGGATTCCTTTCGATATCCGCACAGGCTCTTGCGAGCCGTCGCGTATGCCTCTCCGTCGCCTCGAAGAACTGCAAGGCGCGCAAGCACAAGTTCCGCGCATAAGGAGATGGAGGTTTGACGAGCGCTCCGGGCCTGGTAGAGCGCTTTATGGCTTGCCGCCTCTGCTTCGGTCTCCTCGCCCCGGTACAGGCAGGCTTCGGCCCGCATCACGCTGTCCGCGCCCGCGCCGTGACCGGCGGACAGCTTCACGTACCAGGGCATGCATTCCCCCATAAGCGCAAGTTCCGTATCGAGTTCCCCGCTCTTGCTCCAGTAGAGGCAGAGCACCGACGCAACGCCGAATGTCCACGGCGTCGAGCCGAACACGACGGTTTTCGGGGGATCGGCGTCCTCGGACATGTTCAAATGGAGAAGGGCCTCTCTATGGTATGCGCTCATTTTCGCGATATCGTTGAACTCTGTAAAGGAGAGCAGCAGCGCCGTTTCCCCCCTGATACGCGACACCGTCGATTCCGGGAGCCCGGAGGGAGCGTCCGCAATCGCGCGCAACAGGCGGACCATCTGCGAAAAGAGCGCCCTTTTGCCGCTCTTCATGAATTGAAACGCGAAGGTGAGGAGGGCGAACGGATATTCTTGAAGAGTCTGTTCCGGGCATTCTCCGACGAATCGTTCAAGAAAGCCGACGATGTCTTTTTCCTTCTGTTCGTTCAAATAACTTGTCGTGAGCGGCATTGAGAGAATGGCGCCGTAGTCCCGAACCCTGGAGAAAAACTGCGCGGCCGGAAAGTAGTCCGAAGCGGCGGCGCAGGCTGCGCCCGCCCTGCGAATCATGATCTCCGCAAATTCGCGGGGTTGGTTCTCGAAGCGCTGTTTCAGATAGTCGTTCAGGATGCTGTGGAGAGAATAGACGCCTTTGTCCGCGATGTACGAGATAAAAAAACCGTTTTTCAGCATCTTGAGCAGGTGTTCCGGCAAGGTCGGGCCCCCTGCCATGATAGCCGCCTGTCTGGGGGAGAAAGCGTCGAGGAGAGAGAGCCCAAGGAGGAATTCATGTTCTTCCCCGGTCATTCTGTTCCATATCGCCGTTTCGACGAGCGCGTCCATGTCGCGCGCGTCGGCGAACGCCCCCGTTTCAATGTAGTTTGAGGCCTGGAGCAGGATGGCGGAGACCCATCCTTCGGAGACGCTCTGAATCCGGTCGATTTCCTTCTCCGTCATGCGTGCTCCGGCCGTACGGCAGAGTCGCGCCGTATTCTCGCGGTCGAAGAAGAAATCTCTCGTTCCCAGTCTGTGTATGTTTGCGTCCTGAACCGCGATTTCAAAAGTCGGAAGAGGCTGGGTTATGAAGAGCATGTGGAGATTCGGGTTTGAATGCGCGGAAAAGGCGTGCGCAATATGGTACGGGATCGGACTTTCAAACAGTTGATAGTTGTCGATCACAAGAAACGTCGCGGCGTCGCAGCGGCACTCGCGCATCAGCTCGGCGATATCGGGAAGCGTTTCGACCGTCGGGGGGAACAACTCCTTCAGTCTTCGCGCAACGTCGATATCCACATTCCCGAACAGTCTGCACACACCTTCCCACACCTTCGAGGGGTGTTCGCCAAAGCATGTGTACCAGCTCTGTCTGCTGTTGTGCTGAAGACTCTTTAAAAATTCTCTGACGGCTGTCGTCTTGCCGAAGCCGGACGGCGCTTCCACTATGGTGACCGGGAACGCGGATATTCCGTCCAGGCGTGCCGACAGGCGTTGAGGGAAGACGAACGTCGTCTCGCTACGGGGTAATCGGTTTTCTGTCTCTCGCATGGCGTCTCTCTCCGTTCATCCCGATAGGAAATTCAATACTTTTTGGAGACGCTCCGGCTGTAATGTCGGAACGTCTCCAAAAAGTTTACAGCAAAGACTGGGAATGTGCACAGCCTTCTGATTGTCGCTCGTTGTTGCAGGTGCGCAACGGCGTCGACGCGGAGAAATCGCGGGACTCTTTATCCCGCGGCAGGCAAGGGAACGGATATTTCCCGTTCGTTAATTTTTTCTTCGTCGGCCCAGTCTTTGGAAGAGCGGACCGAAGTTTCCAGGATCGTGATCTTTTCCCCGTCTTCCGAAACAGATACAAACGAGAAGTTTTTTGTGACGGAAGCCTCTTTCAAAGGTATCGTTTCCTCCACGGCCGAATCATACAGGATAACGGACAGTTGCAGACCGTAGGAAAGGCCGGGAAACGCACCCCCCTCGCGAATACCGTCGATCCTGGTAAAGACGATGCGCATTCCGTCGTCCAGCCACGCGATTTCTTCGCGCAGGCCGCTGAACTCGGCTTGTTTCTCCATGCCCTCCGCGTACACGTCGAAGAACATGTCGGGTCTTGCTCCGCTTCCCCGGACGAGGATCAGGCGATCGCCCGCAGGGCTCCAAAGAAGATCCTGGTATTCGTTTTCGTTGTCCAGAGGGATGAAGGTCATAAATTCTCCTTCGGATCCGAAAAACCAGACGCCCGTTTCTTTTTCCGTTACTGCGTCGGATGTTCCCGTCCCGATTACGGCCCAGTTCGCGATCCCGTTGTCCAGTCCGGATGGAATATCGTACACTTCGCAGTCAAGAGGCGTTCCGTCTTTCTGCACGCGGCCGTTTACGAGAGCAAAAGCGTCTGTCCGGAGTTCCTTGCCGCCGGCATCCTCCGGTGCGATCATCAACGTTTCCTCCAGGCACGCGACTATGGGAGCGAAACGTTCCCGCTCTTCAACGGGGTAGACGAGGATGAACGAAGCCCAGTTGTCTGTATTGATACTTCCGTATTCGTGGAAGAGGCGTTCGCTCCCGTCCTTCCCGCCGTCGTCGCTGTAGATCACTCTGTACCAGTCGGGACCGCTTTCTTCGGAGCCGGGCACGATATGCGCCACGTTTTCGAGTCTGCTCCGCAGCCTGCGTTCTCCGTCTTCTTCCAGGACGTTGTAGCCTCCCGAGAGCGTCAGCGCGTACTTCCCTTCCGAAGCGCTCAGCCAGACGCCGTCTCCGTTTTCCGGCTCATCTCTTTCCGTGTAGATATCGGCGTATTCCACAGAGTAGCCGAAGCGCTCGTTGACGTAGGTTGTCCACTGTTCCTCGGTTGCAAAAGCGGGGAGCGTGCACGTCAAAACAAAGAGCAGCGCCGAAGCGCATAACAAGGGTGTTTTTTTCAAGATTCATTTCTCCTCTCGATTATTGAGACGCCCGGGAGCATCCTTTCCAGCGAAACTGGTTTTCTCGGCGAAGAGCGCAGCGGAAGAAGCTCTTTTGATACAACCTCAAAACTACCTATGGCTTCGAACCTGAAAATCGAGACTCCATTTGTCGAACTTGAAATTGAATTTTTTGAACGCCGCTTCGTTGGTCGTCTTCCAGCTGCCGTCATACGGCTTGATAAGTTTATTGAGAGGTATCGTATGTTCGTATTTATACACCTGTCCGG
>Ga0334883_1002813_pt1 | contig 20239 bp, 20 predicted proteins | sample GraSluR1_MG_6_FD_207230 | JGI IMG/M metagenome (GOLD analysis project Ga0334883, IMG submission 207230) | Sludge microbial communities from methane-producing bioreactor in Wageningen University, Netherlands - Granular Sludge_09_05-R1 | ecosystem: Engineered > Bioreactor > Anaerobic >...
TCAACTCAATTACATAATCCCTGACCGATGCTTTTTAATTCGATAGAATTTGTCCTTTTTTTTCCCGTTGTCCTACTTTTGTATTGGAGGCTTTTTAACCGGAAATCGGTTGAACTGCGAAATGCATTCCTGCTGACTTCCAGCTATGTTTTTTACGGGTGGTGGGACTACCGGTTCCTGGGATTAATTCTTTTAAGCTCTGTGGTTGACTTTTGGTGCGGAAAAAAAATCTTTCAGGCCCAAACGAAAAAACAGAAGAGCCACTTTTTAATTCTTAGTTTACTCGTAAACCTCGGCGTACTCTTCTTTTTCAAATATTTCGGTTTTTTTGCCGATGAACTTATTGCACGGTTCAATGCCTGGGGCTATGCTATTCACCCGGTTTCGTTAAATATCATTTTACCTGTTGGAATTAGTTTCTACACATTCCAAACTCTCAGCTACACCATCGACATTTACCGCGAGCGGTTAAAACCCACCAGCAACAGGCTGGCATTTTTTACTTTCGTTGGTTTTTTTCCTCAACTTGTTGCAGGGCCAATTGAACGAGCCAAAAATCTTCTGCCACAATTTAGTTCGTTAAAAACGTTTGATTACGAAAGGGCTGCCAACGGTTTTCGCCAGTTGCTGTGGGGCTTTTTTGCCAAAATCGCAGTGGCCGACTCAGTGGCCCCGATAGTCGATAACATTTTTGCACATTCTGAAACAGCCGATGCCGCATCGTTGGCATTGGGAGCTGTTCTTTTTTCCATCCAGATATTTGGCGATTTTGCAGGTTATTCCAACATTGCTATCGGGTTGGCAGCCATGCTGGGTTTCGACCTGATGCAGAACTTCAACAATCCCTATTTCTCGCGAAACATCCGCGAATTCTGGTCGCGTTGGCATATAAGCCTCTCTTCATGGTTTCGGGATTACGTTTACATTCCATTGGGCGGAAACCGTTGTTCCAAATTCAGGCGCTCAATGAATATTATGGCGACTTTTATCCTAAGCGGTTTGTGGCACGGGGCCAACTGGACATTTATAATTTGGGGAGCAATACACGGATTGTTTTATCTGGTTACACAACCGTTTTCTGTAAAAAACCAATCAGATGAAATCCGATTCAATCAATGGCTCTCTATTGCCGGCACCTTCATACTGGTTACTATCGCTTTTATTTTTTTCAGGGCCGAAAATGTTTCACAGGCCGGAAATATTCTAATGCGTATAGGAGGATTGGCAAATGGCCAAACTATACTTCAGCTAATAAGTATCACCAAAATTTTACCGGCAATCGTTTTTTCTGTTATGTTGATTGCAACTGAATGGTTACAAAGAACAAGGAAGCACGGGCTTGATATTGCTTTCGTAAAACCAGCGATAAGATACGTCATTTACTACTTTATAATTTTTGCTATTCTGTTTTCGTTTCAAACCGACCGGATTTTCATTTATTTTCAATTTTAACACATGAAACTTTTTTCGCGCATACTATCGATCCTGATTTTTCCCCTGTTACTCATCGGAACTACAAATTACCTGATTGATCCGGATTATACCTTACGGAAAGATTACATCCCGGAATCAGCATCAGCTCTGGCAAAAGAGAAATTACTGAGTGGCCCGGTTAATGCAAACGGGCGGCTTCTTAAAAAAGAATGGATAAAACAACTGCCACACCATCCGGAGGTCCTCGTTTTAGGTTCCAGCCGGACGATGGGGGTTACACAGGAAATGTTTGCAGAGAAGATGGTTTTCAATGCTTCTGTTTCCAATTGTACATTCCAGGATATGTATGCTTTTATCGATTTAATCGAAGAAAAACAGGACAGACTTCCATCCGAAATAATCATATGCTGCGACCAGTGGCTTTTCGGTAATTCTTTCAAGGAAAAACGCTGGCTTTACAATCGCGAAAACTTTATAACTGCACTCAAAAAATCCGGCAAAATATCACCCCGTAAATTTTCCAGGAAATGGAATCTTCAAAAAGAATGGATAAAAGAGCTTTTTTCTGTGAGGTACCTCATGCGCTCGCTTAAACAATTTGGAAAAACGGAAAAATTTGAAATTCACGACACTGTCCTTCCCGGGAAAAGCATGTTACTTCCCGACGGATCGCGTTTGTTGCCTTCGGAAGTATCAAACGCAAGTCCCGAAGAAGCTGCCAAATTGGCGAAAAACTATTTTTATTCCAGCCACGATGAAATGTTTAGCCAGTTAGATCCGCTGCAATGCCGGTTATTTGAAAATCTCATCTGTTATCTGCAGAAAAAGAACTGCAAAATTACCCTGTTTATTCCTCCCTATCACCCTTTAACCTGGCAATTATTGCATCAATCTGAAAACCATACCGGCATTTTTAAAGTAGATGATTACCTGCAAAATATTGCAGTAAAAAATAAGATCAAACTCGTTGGCGCAACTAATCCTTTGCTTTTAGATCTTACCCCTGGCAATTTTTACGATGGTGTTCACTTAAAAACAGAAGCACTTTCGCCATTTTTTTGTTCCGGTCTGTTTTCAAATTAATAAATTCAAAATTCCGGTACTTCTTTCAAAAACCGGTAACTGTTTGCTTCGTAATCAATCTCGCATACAAAATGCTTTATTCCATTTGAAACCACTACCCTTTCCACTTTCAGCGCCATGTTGTAGCGCACCACCTGGTCGAAGGTTTCCTGAGAAATTTTTACGCCGGGCGCTTTGAATTCTGCAATGAGCAAAGGCTGGCCGTTTCGGCGGTAAACCAGTAAATCGAACCGAAAAAGTTTTCCGTTCAGTGTAATTTGTTTCTCCACCGCCATCAACGATTCCGGGTATTTTTTTTCTTCGATAAGATAACGCATAAAATGTTGCCGAACCCACTCCTCGGGAGTCAGCAAAACAAACCGCTTGCGCACCGAATCGAAAATATATTTTTTCGTTCCTTCGGTTTTTATTCTGAAATCGTAAACTGGTAAATTTAATTCCTGCATCGGCGTTTTTCAATTCTTTACTTTAAAACAAATATTGCAGGCCAGCCGGAAAAATGTACTTTTGTGTTGGCCTGATATTTTGAACAAAATAAACGATTCTGGTGTAATTTAAGGAAATGAAAACAAAAAAAGAAATTGTAGATAACTGGCTTCCGCGCTATACGGGAAAAAAGCTGGAAGATTTTGGTGAATACATTCTGCTCACCAACTTTGCCAATTACGTAGAAAAATTTTCGCTGCGGTTTGAAGTGCCCATTGTGGGTAGCGATAAAAACATGCCAAACGCCACTGCAGAAGGAATTACCATCATCAATTTTGGCATGGGAAGTCCCAACGCAGCAACCGTTATGGATTTGCTTAGTGCCTTGAAACCCAAAGGAGTGTTGTTCCTCGGCAAATGTGGCGGACTGAAAAAGAAAAACCAGTTAGGCGATTTTATCCTGCCCATTGCAGCCATCCGCAACGAAGGAACATCGTCAGACTACATGCCGGCCGAAGTACCTGCCCTGCCTGCATTTAACATTCAGCGGGCGGTTTCACACGTATTGCGGAACACTGGTCACGATTACTGGACAGGTGTAGCTTACACAACCAATCGCCGGGTGTGGGAATACGACGAAAAGTTTAAAAAATACCTGACCAAAACCCGGGCTATTGCCATCGATATGGAAACAGCAACACTATTTACCGTGGGTTTTGCCAATAAAATTCCAATCGGGGCACTGCTTCTGGTTTCTGACCAGCCCATGATTTCGGCGGGTGTAAAAACCAGCGATAGCGATAAGCTGGTTACCCTGAAATATGTGGATGTGCACATTCAGGCCGGCATCGATGCACTGCTCGAAATCAAAAACAACGGACTTTCAGTTAAACACTTAAAATTCTGATATGGAATTTGAAGCCATCATGCAAAACCTGAAAAAAAAGGTTTACCATCCCATCTATTTGCTTCAGGGTGAAGAACCCTATTTTATCGACCAGGTTTCAAACTATATAGAAAAAAATGTGCTTCCCGAATCCGAAAAAGGATTTAACCAAACCATTTTTTACGGGAAAGACACCGAAGAACAGACCATTGCAGAAACTTCGTGGCGCTACCCGATGATGACAGAAAAACAGGTTGTTATTGTAAAAGAAGCACAGAGCCTGAAAAAAATTGAAAACCTGGCCCCGTATGCCGAACGGCCTATGTCCTCAACCATTCTGGTACTCAATTACAAATACAAAAACCTGGATGCCCGCACCAAACTTTACAAAGCCATCAAATCGAAAGGTGTAATCTTAACCACAAAAAAACTGTACGAAAATAAAGTACCGGCATGGATCGATAATTACCTGAAACAACATAATTACACGATTACTCCCCAGGCTTGTCAGATTTTAACCGATTCGCTGGGTACCGGACTCAGTAAAATAGCCAATGAGCTTAATAAACTGGTGATTGCTGTAAAAGACACCAACCGGATTACACCTGAGCACATAGAGAAAAACATTGGCCTGAGTAAGGATTTCAATGTGCTTGAACTGCAGGATGCACTGGCTACCAGAAACGTACTTAAAGCCAACAAAATAATAAATTACTTCGGCGCCAATCCGCAGCAACACCCCATACAAATGACCATTGCCACGCTGTTTGGCTATTTCTCCAAAATTTTTGCCTACCATTTTTTAGCAGACAAATCGGAACAGGGCGCCATTAAAACCATGGGCGGTCACCCTTTTTATATCAAAAAAATTATCGCAGCATCGAAAAAATTCAATCCTACAAAGTTGTATGAAATTATGGGCATTTTACGCGAATACGACCTGAAAAGCAAAGGAATGGGAGTTTCTACACTCACCGATCAAGCAGAGCTGCAAAAAGAAATGATTTATAAAATTCTACACTGATGATAACATATATAATAATAGGAATAACCGCCGTTGTGTCGTTTCTGGCGTTTCAGAATGTTTCGCTCATGGAAAAACTCCAGTTCAATGCAGCGCAGGTAGTTCACCGGAAACAATATTACCGGTTAATTTCACATGCGTTTGTACACGTAAGCTGGACCCACCTGATTGTAAACATGCTGGTTCTTTATTTTTTTGGAAGAAATGTGGAAAGCTATTTTGGTTACTTTTTCGGGAATAAAGCTGTTTTCTACTTTATCCTGCTCTATTTGGGCGGAATGCTTGCTTCCAATATCTGGAGTCTGATTAAGCACCAAAACGATTATTATTACAATGCTGTGGGTGCTTCCGGAGCGGTGTCGGCAGTGCTTTTCACCTTCATTTTTCTCGATCCGTGGGAAATGCTGTATCTGTTTGCAATCATTCCTATTCCGGGAATCGTTTTCGGGGTAGGTTACCTCATCTATTCCTATCAGATGGGCAAACGCAAATCAGACAATGTGGCCCACGATGCACACTTTCTGGGAGCAGTATTCGGCTTTATTTTTCCTATTATTTTGCGACCATCGCTTTTCAGCCGATTTATCGAACTTTTACCCAACTTTTGAAACCATGAAGATTGAAGCAACCACACCGGAACAATACATCGAACAACTCCCCGACGACAGAAAGGAAGCCATTTCAAAACTCAGAAAAGTTATCCTTGAAAATCTTCCCGAAGGATTTAAGGAAGAAATGAGCTATGGAATGATTGGTTATGTGGTGCCAAAATCAATTTATCCTGAAGGTTACCATGCCAATCCTGAATTGCCGCTTCCGTTCATAAATATTGCTTCCCAAAAAAATCACATTGCGGTTTATCATTTAGGAATTTATGCCGATAAAAATCTGATGGATTGGTTCGTTCAGGAGTATCCAAAACACAGCTCAAAAAAGTTGGATATGGGCAAAAGCTGCCTGCGGTTTAAAAAGACGGAAGAAATTCCTTATGAACTGATTGGCCAACTGGCAGGTAAAATGACCGTGGAAGAGTGGATTGAAAATTATGAGAAAAATTTGAAACGACAAACCAGTCTCTGAAACCTGTTCAAAATCTCTGAAATCCAATGCCGGACAAACTGAAAAAATGGACAACTACGAACAACCTCGAAATTTTGCAGGTTTTCAGCGGAAGAAGCAACGTTTATTTTGTGTGGAATGGTGCAAAAGGTCTTTTAGTTGATACCGGTACAATATCATCATGGGAAAAATTAAACAAAAACCTTCAATGGTTAAAAGATGAAGGAAAAACCATCAATTTTCTGGCACTTACCCACACGCACTATGACCACTGCCAGAATGCTGCAGCAATTCAAGAGCAGGAAAACTGTAAAATTCTGGTAAGCGAAAAAGAAACAGAACTTTGCAGAACCGGATTTACGCCGCTGCCCTCCGGAACTTCCGGATTCTCTCGCATTGTTGTTGGGCTGGGAAAACGGCTTAACAAAAAACAATTCAGCTACAAACCCTTCAAGCCGGATGTTATCATTGAAAATGAATTGGAATTGCAGGAATTCGGCGGACTGGTTCGCATCATTTCAACGCCCGGCCATACAGAAGGTTCTTTAAGTATTTTGGTTGACAACGAAATTGCTTTGGTTGGCGACACACTTTTTGATATTTTCAGAAATTCGGTTTTCCCCCCTTTTGCCAACAATGTTCCTGAACTGATTAAAAGCTGGGAAAAACTTTTAAACACCGGATTCCGGATGTTTTTACCGGGGCATGGCAGAGAAATTTCACAAAAATTGCTGAAGATTGAATATCGAAAATACAAGCAAAAACTGAAAAAGATCCACTAAGACGTTAACATATTTTGAAATTTCATGAGATTGTGGCATTTTTAGGGTGAACTCAAAAAAAAAATCAAGGAAAGCAAGATATGACTTCATTCAAACAAAAAATAAAAAAAGAAACCGCGCATATTCTGGGAAACACAACCTCTCTGAAAAATGAAATATTAACTGAAGAAGAAATTATTCACCTGCCTGCACCAGTTCAAAAGTGGCTGAACGTTTCGGGAGCAGTTGGCAAAGAAAAAGCCCGGACAGTTGCATTAAAACAAAGTTTTTTGATGAAACTGAAACCGGAACAAAAAAAATGGAAACATGCTGTAGCACAACAATTTTTTAATGCCGAAAACCCGGCTTTTATCTGGACGGTTCGTTTGAAAATGGCGCCCTTTGTTTCGGTGCTCGGGCGCGACAAATTTATTGACGGCAAAGGCGAAATGCAAATGACGTTGAACGGACTTCTCAACCTCGGAAAAGAAACCAGCGAAAAAATAGACGAAGGCACATTGCAGCGCTACCTTGGCGAAACCATTTGGTTTCCATCAGGAATGGCAAATCCTCACATTTCATGGGAAGAATTGGACGCACATTCCGCAAATGCAACCATGAATTTCAAGGGAACAACCGGTTCGGGCACTTTTTATTTCAATAAGGAAGGATTTTTTGAAAAATTTATTGCCCTCCGTTATATGGGAAATACGCCCGATGCCAAACGCTACGAATGGGTTATCACAGCACAGAAACATGCTGAATTTAACGGCGTCATCATTCCATCGAAACTGAAAGCAACCTGGATGTTGGAATCCGGTCCGTGGAACTGGGCCAATCTGGAAATTACTGAAATCCAATATAATATTTCCAATGAAAACTTAGATCTACTCTAAAAAACCACAGTTTTTTCCATGAATTGCAATTCCATCTAAATTAAAACTACCAACAGGAAAAAACCAAATGGAATATGGAATAAAGAATGTCGCATTTTTCCAATTTTGATTGGCTCACGGGAAATATTTTTGTCGGGTCAAATCAAAGTCAAATTTTTAAAATTTCAGAAAATGGAAAAACTTATTTCATGGGTGGAAATCCCGGCAGAAAATTTCGAACGTGCAGTAAATTTTTACAACTCCGTTTTTAACCTCGGTTTGAAGGGAATGGATTTCGGTAAAGAAAAAATGGCCTGTTTCCCTTCCGGCGAAGGCGCCATTTCGTTTGCACCTGGTTTTAAACCATCGAAAGACGGCGTGATTGTTAGCCTGAACACTGGAAAAAATCTGGAGGCCACACTCGAAAAAATAGTTAAAAATGGTGGTTCAGTGGTTCAGCCCAAAACAAAAATCGAAGCCGAAGGGCGCGGTTGGTTTGCCCTGTTCACCGATTCCGAAGGCAACCGAATGGGGCTTTACGGGGACGAGTAAATTATGAGTTTACAGACAGCATATCCCTCTCCTTCCCTGGCCCCCTTCGTAAAAAAATACTGGGCTTTGGAGAACTGTTTGCCGGCAGGCGAAAAGCACATTCAGCGCATTGTGCCCAGCGGCCTGCCGGAACTCATATTTTACTTTGAACACCGGCCAAAAACCGTTGGAAATAAAAAGTCAATTCCGGAAAACACTTGTATCTCCGGGCAGCAAAAAGGATTTTACGATTTGGAGGTTTCCGGTAAACTTTCCCTTTTTTCCATCTTGTTTCAGCCACACGGGGCATCTCTATTTTTTGACATTCCCGTAAATGAGTTGTTCGCTCAAAATGTACCTTTGAAATTTATTGTAAAAAGTGAAGCTCCAGAGCTGGAATCAAAGCTATCAGCAGCAGAAACGTTTCTGGAAAAAGTTTCGGTAGCTGAAAAATTTTTGTTAAAAAGGCTGACTAAAAACTACAAACACCACGAATTCAGCAGAATAAATTCCTGTCTTTCGGAAATTAATCGCACGAAAGGACTGGTTTCACCGGAAAGGTTATCGGCACTAACCTGCCTGAGCCGCAAACAGTTTGAACGAAATTTCTCTGCATTTGTGGGAACTTCGCCAAGGCAATTTCTGAAAACAGTCCGATTTCAAAATGCGCTGCACACCAAATTCAATCAGAAATCGGTTTCCCTCACCCAACTTGCCTGCGATTGCGGATACTACGACCAGTCGCACATGATAAACGATTTTAAAAGCCTTTCCGGCTTTACTCCCGGCGAATATTTTGCCTTCTGCGAGCCGTATTCCGATTATTTTGAATAATCAAAAATGAAAGAATTGCCGAATAACAAATGTTTCCCATCTTCGTCAGACAAAATCAGCGATAAACAACAACAAAACTGAAGCCCAAAAGGCAAATTTATGAACCACAAATTATTCATTATCATTATTCCAACTAATTATTTGCCCATAACTACAGTCGCTCAGAGAACCCACAAATCCGGCCTTGATTTTAAAGATTCCGTTTTTCCTGAAGAAGAAAAAGGTACAGATTTTTATTTTCTGTTCTTCACCCATTTCTCCAGCCACTGGTCCTGTTCCCACAATACATGCAAAATGGATTCGCGCGCTGCGTAACCGTGACTTTCCTTTGGAAGAAAAACCAGCCTTGATGTGGCGCCCAGTCCTTTCAATGCATTGAAATAGCGTTCGCTTTGCAGCGGATAGGTTCCCGAGTTGTTGTCGTCTTCGCCGTGAATGAGCAGCAGCGGGGTTTTCATTTTGTCGGCATGCATAAACGGCGACATGCCATTGTAAACATCCGGCGCTTCCCAGTATGAACGTTCTTCGCTTTGAAAACCAAAGGGAGTAAGTGTGCGATTGTAGGCGCCGCTCCGGGCAATACCGGCTGCGAATATATCGGAATGTGAAAGCAGGTTGGCCGTCATAAACGCGCCGTAAGAGTGTCCGCCCACAGCAACCCGGTTCCGGTCGATGTATCCCATTGCATCAACTGCATCGATGGCTGCTTTACCATTGGCAACCAGTTGTTCGCGGAACGTATCGTTAGGCTCTTCATCGCCTTCTCCAATGATGGGAAATGCAGTATTGTCGAGAATGACATAACCACGCGTTACCCAAAATATGGGCGATCCATAATTGGGAGCTGTAAACTGGTGTGGCGATGAAGTTACCTGACCCGCACTGGCAGCATCTTTAAATTCACGGGGATAAGCCCACAGCACCATCGGCAGTTTTTCTTTCTTTTCCATGTCGTAACCGGCAGGCAGATATAGAGTTGCCGAAAGTTCCACACCATCCTCGCGCTGATAAGTAATCAGCTCTTTATGAACTCCTTCGAGACTTTCAAACGGGTTCGGAAAAAAGGTAATCTGCTGCGGTGCAATCCTTCTTTTGATATTCCGGATAAAATAATTCGGAAAAACATTGTTTGATTCAACGCGGGTTAAAAGTACCCCGATATTGGGATCAATCACTTTTACAATCTGTTCCAGTGTCTCAACGCCATCGGCGCGCCACAGTTCTTTCTCCTCCTTTGTTTTCAGGTCAAATTCCCTGAAAAAGGGTCGCGGACCGTCTTCGGAATGCCCCGTCCCGGTTAAATACAACGTATTTTTATTGATGACGAGTGTATTCTCGCCCCATTCATTTTTATCGGTTAAAAACGAACCGGGATCGTTGTAGTTATCCTGGTAATTGCGATCGAACAAGATTTCGGGTTGCCGGCTCGCATCCGATGGATTAAACAGATAAGTTTTGGTATTTCGCGTGTTCCACCAGCGGTCGAAGGCAATGGCAGTTTGGTCGTTTCCCCATAAAATTCCGGCAAATCGTTGAATGGTTTTCAGCATTGACTTTGGTTCTTTGTTAAACGGCGCCTCCCATTCAAACACCTCGTCGCGGAAATCTGTTTCAACAGCCGGATCGCCTTCGTCCAGCGCTTCAACATAATAAATCGTTGCCGGTTTGTCGTTTCTCCAGTTGATGTTTCGCATTCCCTTTTGAGTTGCCATAAATCCTTTGGGCATTTCTTCCAAAAGCGGCGACTCCAAAAGCACTTTTACTTCATTTCCCTTTTTGTCGTAAATAACAGTTTTTGAGGGAAACCGGGAATAGGGAACCAGGTATGAAAACGGTTTTTCGAGTGTTGTAACCAACACAAATTCCCCGTCAGGCGAAATATTTATGCGGGTAATCATGGCGGTTTCTTTCCATTCCGATTTTTCTCCGTTTAAGTTTATTTTGAAAAGGGTGGAACGAACCAGTTGTTCAAAGTTGAACTCATCGGCACGGTCCTGAAGTAAATCCTGGTAAGTCCGGTTTTGTGCCATTTCACCTTCGCTCACCGAAACACGCGGACCGGTTGGTACTGCAGTAGATTTATCGATGAGTGGTTCTTTGTCATCCGGCAACATCTTCACCAAAAAGGATTCGCCATTGGGAAACCAAAAGAACGGACGGCCGGTATTGGCATTTAAAACAGGAGCGGTGAGTTTTCTGGCAGTAGCATTGGCCACGTTCAGTATCCAAAGTTCAACACCGTCTGAGGTTGTATGGGTAAATGCCATTTGCGACTGATCCGGCGACCATGAAAAGGAGGAAAGCCGCGGTTCGGAAGGAAGTCCATTCACTGCAATTTCATCTTTTTCGCCTACTCTCATGAGTGTAATGTTGTTGTAGAAGGTAGTTCGGCTACCAATGTTTGTTACCGGGTTAATACGAAGCCCGGCCAGTCGCATTTCGGTTTCCGACAATTCCACAATGGTTTTGTATTTACTGCGATGTAGCAGAACAATATTTTCATTTTCATCGTCAATAAGTACAGCCGGAGTTTGCGGTACATCGGCCAGTTCCAGAATTTCTTTGGGTGGCTTCTGATAAGTAATATCCACTTGAGCGTTAGATATTCCACACGCGATAAAAAATAAAATAATAACAAATGTTAAGTTCTTCATTTACTAAAAATTTTATGCGATAATTATATATTTATTTTTCAATAATCTCTACAAATCTCTACAAATCTCAATAAATTATTCTTTTACACCAACCTTCTCCCAAACGGGGTTAGTGCCAGTGAGACCATTTTAAAATGTTGTTTACCCCAGGGAATCCCAATAATGGTAATAAATAACAGGATTCCAAACAAAAGGTGTGTCAGGGCAATCCAGATTCCGCCTATTATCAGCCATAAAATATTCATAATTGTGGAAAGGCAGCCCGGTGCATAATCCATATATTCGATTTTCTGACCGAAGGGCCATAAGGCCAGGATTCCCAGCTTAAAGGCCTGAATGCCAAAAGGAATTCCAATGATAGTAACACATAATGCCAGCCCGGCTAAGATGTATTCCAGAAATATGGCAAATCCGCCAAAAATCAGCCAAATGATGTTTCCTAATATTTTCATCTTTATCCTAATTGTATTCAGGTAAAAATAGTTTTAATTTCTGAAAACATGTAGATTTTTTTATGTTTGTAACCTTAGAAAACAATTTGGAGGAGAAGAATGGCGAAAAAATTTAAACCGCTGACATCTGTGCTGGTGAAACCTGCCGGACCGGATTGTAACCTGAACTGTACCTATTGTCATTAAAAAAAGCCCCCCGAAACCGGAAGGCTTTGTATATCATTTTCAAATAAAAACTTTGTTTTACTTTGCATAACTAACCACACGGGTTTCGCGGATAACTGTGATTTTTATCTGTCCCGGGTATGTCATTTCGTCCTGAATGCGTTTCGAAATGTCGTAGGAAAGCTGTTCTGCTTCCTGGTCGCTCATTTTGTCGGAACCCACGATAACACGCAACTCGCGGCCGGCCTGTATGGCGTAGGTTTTGGTGACGCCTGGATACGAAAGCGCCAAATCTTCAAGGTCTTTCAATCGTTTGATGTACGATTCCACTACCTCGCGGCGTGCTCCCGGGCGTGCACCTGAAATGGCATCGCAAACCTGAACGATGGGCGCCATCAGTGTTTCCATCTCAACTTCGTCGTGGTGGGCGCCAATGGCATTGCAGATGTCCGGTTTTTCCTTGTATTTTTCAGCCAGTTTCATCCCGTAAACGGCGTGCGGCAATTCCGGTTCGTCGTCGGGCACTTTGCCAATATCGTGTAACAGTCCGGCACGTTTTGCTTTTTTCGGGTTCAGGCCCAGTTCCGAAGCCATAATGGCACACAAATTGGCCACCTCGCGCGAGTGTTGCAACAGGTTTTGTCCGTAAGATGAACGGTATTTCATTTTCCCGATTAACCGAATCAGTTCCGGGTGCAAACCGTGAATTCCCAAATCGATGGCCGTACGTTTTCCAGTTTCAATCACCTCTTCTTCCACCTGCTTTTTCACCTTTTCCACCACCTCTTCGATGCGGGCCGGGTGAATACGTCCGTCGGTAACAAGCTGGTGCAGTGCAAGGCGGGCAATTTCGCGACGCACCGGATCGAAAGCAGAAAGTACGATGGCTTCGGGCGTGTCGTCCACAACAATTTCGACGCCGGTAGCAGCTTCCAGAGCACGGATGTTTCGGCCTTCCCGGCCAATAATCCGGCCTTTAATTTCGTCGCTTTCAATATGGAAGATAGTAACGGCATTTTCTACTGCTGTTTCGGTGGCTACCCGCTGAATGGATTTCACCACAATCTTTTTAGCCTCTTTGTTAGCCGTTTGGCGGGCTTCTTCCATAATTTCGTTGATGTAGGCCACAGCCTCCGATTTGGCTTCATCTTTCAGCGATTCTACCAGTTGGGTTTTGGCTTCTTCAGCCGATAAACCGGAAATTTGTTCCAGTTTTTCCAGGTTCTGACGATGCAGTTTTTCCAACTCTTCGGTCCTGTGCTCTACCCGTTGCAATTGGGTATTCAGGTTTTCCCGAATGACTTCTGTCTCTTTTTTGGTAATTTCAAAATCACGGATGTTTTTTTGCAATTCTTCGCGCCGCTGGTTGATGGTACTTTCGCGCTGGTTCAGCTTATTTTCCAGCTGGGCTATTTTACTGCTTTTTTCTGTTATGAACTTTTCATGTTCAGCTTTTAGTTGCAGAAATTTCTCTTTGGCCTGAAGAATTTTATCCTTTTTAATTACCTCTCCTTCGCTTTTGGCTTCACTGACGATTTTCCGGCTTTTCTTCTTCAAAGCCTTATCCCAGATATAATAAGCCAGAGTTCCGCCCCCCAGAAATCCGGCAGCGAAACCTATCAGTATTTGTATCCAATCCATTGCATTTATTTTAATTATTAACTAATAAAAAACCCGTAATCAATCACTTTGTTTAACCAAAGTAATTCAATACGGGTCTTTGATAAATATGTAACTTTAAATTCTTATACCTTCACCTTTTCTTTCAGAAAGTCTGAAATATCGTCGTTCAAATCTTTCAGTCCATCCATAAAAAGAGACTTGTCTTCGCGTTGCAACAGTTCGGTATGGTTCAGCGCTATTTGAAATGCTGCCATGGCCAGTATATCCTGTGCCTCTTTATTCCGAAACAGCTCACGGTATTTGCCTACCGTTTCATTCACCGTTTTTGCAGCAATCCGGTGTCTCTCTTCATCTTTTCGATCGATGGTCAGCGGGTAAGCCCGTCCCTCAATCCGAATATTTATTCTAAGTTGTTCTTTATTCACCGTTCATTACTTATTGAGCAGTGCGATACATTTATCAATTTCCCGTACTAAAGTATTTATTCTTTTTTTTGCCTCACCGTCCATGTCTTTTCCGGCAAGTATCCGGTTGGCAATTTTCAATTTTTCATTTTTCTGATCCAAAACCGTTTTTTCCTGTTCGAGCCGGGCAATTTCCTGTGTCAAAACAGACACTTTGCCTTCAAGTGCTTTTATTTCAGCCTTCCGGTTTTCATATTCCTGAAACAGCCCATGCACATTAGCTCTCAATTCATTCAGAAGCAAACGATCTTCGTCGGTCATTTTTACTGCAATTCGTGCACAAAGTTAATATTTTTACCCTATTAAGAAAGGGTTTGTAAAATTATGCAAAAAATAATGCCAGTTGTACCCTGAGTTATGAATCTGATTTTTTTAAATTTGCCTGCTTTAGAAAAATTTAAATGAAGTATTTCTCAATAATTTTCCTCATTCTATTTACGTTTTCCGTATTCGGACAAACAAATGAATATACCAGTCCGGTTAAAATTCCCATTTTTTTAAGCGGCAGTTTTGCCGAACTGCGCAGCAATCACTTCCACTCGGGAATCGATATAAAAACACAGGGAGTTACCGGAGTTCCGGTGTATTCGGTTGCCGACGGTTATATATCACGAATTTTTGTTTCACCATCAGGTTACGGACTGGCGTTATATATCAATCACCCCAATGGAACCACTTCGGTTTACGGGCATTTGGAAAGTTTTCGCGACGATATTGCCCGGTATGTAAAAAATATTCAATACGAGCGGGAATCGTTCAGGGTCGATTTGCAAGTGCCCAAAGAACATTTTCCTGTAAAACAGGGCGAATTTATAGGCCGAAGTGGAAACAGCGGCAGTTCGGGCGGGCCTCATCTCCATTTCGAAATCAGGGACACCCAAACCGAAGAACCGCTGAATCCGCTGCACTATCCTTTCCCAATTAAAGACAGCACCCCACCCCGTATTTATTCGCTGATGATTACTTCGTTGAATGAATACGGCCATGTGGATTTTCAGGCAGAAAAGAAAACGTTTCCGGTTGTTTTTACTGACGGCAAGTACCAAATTCAAAACAATCCCATTATTCCGGTTTACGGCATGGTTGGTTTTGCCATCCAGGCCAACGATTTTTTCGACGGTTCGAACAACCGGTGCGGAGTCTATTCCATTCGTTTGTTCTGGGATGGTGAATTGTACTACTCATTCAAAATGGACCGTTTTTCATTTGCTGAAGGCCGGTTTGTAAACAGCCATACTGATTTTGAGGAGTTCATCCAAACCAAACGCCGGTTTCACAAAACATGGATTGACCCCGGAAACCGGCTGCGGATATATGACTACGTGCGTAATAACGGACAACTCAGGGTAACCGACGGAAACATTCACATGGTGCGGTTCGAACTCAAAGATTTGCATGGTAATACTTCCATCCTCAATTTCAGAGTGGAAAGCAAGGCAGGACAGGTTGAACGAACAAAAACTCCTTTCAGTCAACTGCTGAAATATGAACAGGCCAACCGCTTCAGGGAGGAAAACATTCGCATTGATTTTCCTGAGAAAACGTTTTACGACGATGTTGAATTCAAGTGGAAACAAAAACCCGCATCGGAAAAATTTCTTTCGGATATTCATGTGGTTCACCGGAATACCGTTCCCCTGCATAGTAGCGCCCGGCTTTCCATAAAAACCGAAAAACTGGAAAAACGGCTGCAGGAGAAAGCACTTTTGGTAACCGTAGATACACTGACACAGAAAATATCTGCTGCCGGCGGGCATTACGACAATGGATGGGTTGCCGGTGATATCCGTTCGTTCGGAAATTATGCCGTAGTGCTGGATACAGTTCCGCCGCGCATTGTGCCGCTCAGTATCCGGGACAAATCAGCACTAACGGAATCTTCACGCATCCGTTTTCGCATTTCCGACGACTTGTCGGGCATTAACGAAATTACCGGAACATTTGACAAAAAATGGGCGCTGTTTGAATACGACGCCAAAACCGATATGATTACGCACTATTTTGATGCCGAACGGTTTGAACTGGGGAAACGCCATGATTTTGTTTTAAAAGTGACCGACAACAAAGGAAATGAAAGCACTTATGAAGCCTCCTTCTGGAAATAAATGGCTGGTAGTGGGCGCCATGTCGGGGACATCGCTCGACGGACTCGATTTGGCAGCGGTGGAATTCCGGCGGTCTGAAAACCGGTGGAATTTTTCCATTATGGCAGCCGAAACTGTGAAATATTCCAACGAATGGGAAGAAAAACTGCGAACTGCACCTGAACTGCCGGGAGAAAAACTGATTGAATTGCATAACGTTTACGGAAAGTTTACCGGGCAGAAAATCAACCGGTTCATAAAAAATCACCGGCTTTTGCCCGATTTGATTGCCTCGCACGGCCACACCGTTTTTCACCAGCCGGAAAAAGGATTTACGTTTCAGGCCGGAAACGGCGCCTGCATTGCTGCCGAAACCGGAATTACCACGGTGGCCGATTTCCGCTCCGGCGATGTGGCATTGGGCGGACAGGGAGCGCCACTGGTACCTGTTGGCGACCGGCTGCTTTTTTCCGAATACGAATCGTGCCTGAATTTGGGCGGATTTGCCAATATTTCGTTTGAGAAAACCAAAAAACGAATCGCCTTCGATATTTGCCCGGTAAATTTTATTCTGAACGATTTGGCCCGGAAACTGGGAAAACCTTATGACGAAAACGGTGAACTGGGACGGCATGGAACAATCGACAACCAATTGCTTGAAAAGCTGAACCAACTGGAGTTTTATGCTCAAAACCCACCAAAATCGCTGGGAAAGGAGTGGATGGACCGCCATTTCTTTCCGGTTACCGAACCATCGAATATTTCTATTCATGATAAATTAAGAACAGCTTACGAACATATAGCCATTCAAATTGCAAAAGCCACACCCGTAACCGGAAAAATGCTGGTCACCGGCGGCGGCGCTTTCAACTCATTTTTGATGGAACGGTTCAAACAACAACTGAAATGTGAGATTGTCATCCCTTCATCTGAAATCATTAATTACAAAGAAGCGCTGGTTTTTGCATTTCTGGGATTGTTGCGGCATTTGGGTGAAATAAACTGCTATTCATCGGTTACGGGTGCAAAACGGGACAGCAGTACAGGAGAAATTTATAGCTCAAGTTAAAATTTTACTTTTGATACGTTGGTTGATGCAGGTTTCTACCTGCTTCCATATTTCTAAAAACTAATAATCACCAACCTGATTTGAAAATACCTGTTTGTCCTCAACATAAAAAAAAGGCTGTTCTTCCTTTCCGTGGTCTAAATTTCTTAACCAGTACAATGTATTGGATGGAACATTTTCGAATTCAATATAGTTATACTGTGCCTGCCTGTGACCAGCCGGCAGCCAGCCGTTATTCCAGTAATACAACTCATAGTTGTCGCCTGCCACTATTCCATTGTTGGCATTTCGCGGAGCAATACGTATGCGTTTTATATTTTGAGGAGCACCCAGATCGAGCCCAACCCACTTTTCTCCGCTCCATGTTAGCATGTTCCCGTCAAAAACAGTAGAATCGGGATTTTGAGCAACAATTGTTCCTGTGTATTTATAAGTGTTTTTTTGTTCAGGCTGATTTTTAGAAAAAACAGGCAGGGGAGTTGCATTAACTGTTTTTCCTGATGGTTCTTCAGTCAGAAATTCCAGTTCCGCAATATGCAATCCCCATGATGGTGCATACAGTCTGTAATACCTGTACCGTTTGGTATTACTGAAGCTTATATCCTGCATGTATGGCTGCAAAGTATCGTTGATGGCATACAGTGTAACGGAATCGGAAAAATCAGCAACATGGGCTCCCTGTATTTTTGTGCCGATAATCTCCCCGGTGAAATATTGCATACGGGTTTTAACCGGAAATTTCCGGGTTAAGGTTAAGGTAGTTGTATTGCCATCAGGCCAAATTGTTTTTATTCCCTCACATGTTACTGTAAACAATTCACTGCAAGGTGTGGCTAAACCGTTTTCAAAACTGCAGGCCAGGCCGGTAAGCCCAACCGGAATATCTTTAAAAAGAACACTTTTGCTTTTTTTGTTAACAACTCCCCAGCCCACAGGAACCCAGTTGCCCTGTATAAATACCGAAAACCAGCAAAGGTTTTTCCCAGTTACTTCCTTTGTCAGATTTATTTCCACATCTGCCACAGGCACAAATTCCGCAGTTACATCCCTGATGCAGGGGGTTTCAAAAGAAGGCGGCAATTGTTCATTCTCCATTTTCAGAAAATAAGGACTTTTGGGGTTGGAAGCATAAGTGCGACGATACAATTTGGTAGCCATTGAAGGACTGTGGGGCAGGTAAACTTCGCCCGGATTTTGATAAACTGCCGAGAACAGGGTAAGTCTGTCGCCCGAAGGTATTGCACACCAGCTATGCCCTAAATTGCTATCCCGCCACTTAGGGGTAAACACTTCGGCAACGGGCAAGCCAACCGAACGCATCATCTTTCCCAGAACTGCAATATGTTCACTGCATGTAAAATCCTCCTGGTGCCAGAAGAAAATACTGTAAAAGCCCATGCTCGGATAACTGGAAGGATCATCCCAGTCCCAGTTAAAGTGACTGACCAAATTATTTAAAAACGAAATAGATTGCCAGCCTTTACTTTTTAGCGAATCAGAAGGGTACAGGCCTGATAAGAAACTGCTCAGTTTTGACCTGACCGGATAAACCGGCTCTGTATTGAAACGGTAAGGCAATACAAACTCACAGAATTCTTCAAACGACAACTGCCTGCACCAATCCCGCTCTTTCACCCTGAATGCAGCATCGATGTTTTCAATAATAAAAGAAGCATCAAGCAACAGTAAATCACTTATATATTCAGCTTTAAAAACTGAATTCTTAAAAGCCTTATCTATCAGCATTTTTTTTGCCCCGTATTTATATCCATACAACGCGTAGTCAAATTTATAGCTGTTAGGCTCTCTGAGTAAAGGCCTGACAAGTGAATCTTCCAGCACGAATAAATCCCATAATTGTTCGGAAGGGTTTACTTTAGTTCCATAATGCCAGGGCATATTTTCAATTAAAAAACAAGCGGCCTTGTATTTCAGGCTGTCGGTGGGGTCTTTTTTGTAATGGTTGAGTACCTTTTTGAGTTCCTTTTTGTTTGGGCCTGTCAGTTTTAAAGCGTTTTGCAGGGCATCCCCGTTTTGGTTTGTACAGCTTACTGAAAAAAAGATAAGCAAACAAAAACATTTACTAGGATTCCAGTTTAGTTTGATGTACATCGTTTATTCATTTTAAAATTTATCCGGCTTTTTATTTTATCCTTTTGAAAAAACGGTTGGTCATAAACTTTCCGTCCAGGAAGTTAAATAACACAACCGTTGCCTTTCCGTTAATATCTTTCTCAGGCAGAAAACCCCAGTAGCGCGAATCGTTGGAGTTGTTGCGGTTATCGCCCAACATGAAAAAATAATTGTTTTGGAAAGTATAAAACCCTATTGTTTTTTCATTGTTCCGAAAAACCTCGTTTTTCCAGTTCGCATGCACTGGTTCATGGTCTTTAATCACATTATAGTACAATTGCAGCGCTTCTTTGTTTAACCTGATTTGCATCCCTTTGTAAGGAACTACAATCGGGCCGTAATCATTTAGCGACCAGCGGATATTTGGATGGTAGGGATAAACTGTGTGCGTTGAATCATATACAACCGGAACCATTTTTATGGTGGGCTGTTCATCCAAAAAATCAGCGTTTATTTTAACCTTCCCGTTTATTATCTGCAGGGTATCGCCAGGAAGAGCCATGCACCGTTTGATAAAATAATTGTTTCTCTCACCCCACAACGGATGTGAAAACACAACAACATCGCCGTGCATTATTTCCGAAAAGCCCTTTAAGCGTATCCGCCCGGGGAACGACATCTTTGCTGTGTAAAAATTTCTGTTATTTTAGGCCGGGTATCAAATTGTGCAGTTGATTGGTTG
>Ga0334883_1002822_pt1 | contig 20142 bp, 4 predicted proteins | sample GraSluR1_MG_6_FD_207230 | JGI IMG/M metagenome (GOLD analysis project Ga0334883, IMG submission 207230) | Sludge microbial communities from methane-producing bioreactor in Wageningen University, Netherlands - Granular Sludge_09_05-R1 | ecosystem: Engineered > Bioreactor > Anaerobic > Unclassified...
TGGAGGGCGCCCGCCAGGTCTTCCCCCGGCTTTGCGGCCTGCCGGCCCACCGCCGGGCCGGGATCCTGGACCGGGTCGCCCGGGGGATCCAGGAGCGCTCCGAGGAGTTCGCCCGCACCCTGGCCGCAGAGGCCGGCAAGGCCCTGAAGTTCGCCCGGGCCGAGGTGGAACGCGCGGTTTCGACCTTCCGCCTGGGCGCCGAGGAGGCCTGTCGCCTGGGCGGCGAGGTGGTTCCCCTGGATGCGCTGCCTTCCGGCGAGGGGTTCTTTGGCTTCTGGCAGCGCCGTCCGGTTGGCCCGGTGGCGGCCATCACCCCGTTCAACTTTCCCTTGAACCTGGTGGCCCACAAGCTGGCCCCGGCCCTGGCGGCCGGCTGTCCGGTGGTCCTCAAGCCCGCCAGCGCCACCCCGCTCTCGGCCCTGCTCCTGGCCGAAATCCTGGCCGAAAGCGAGCTGCCTGCGGGCGCCGTGCAGGTCCTGGTGGGGGAGGGGCGGACCCTGGGTGAAGCCCTGGTCTCCGATGCGCGGATCGCCAAGGTCAGCTTCACGGGAAGCCGCGAAGTGGGGCTGGCCCTGACCCGCCAGGTGGGGATCAAGAGACTCACCCTGGAGTTGGGGAATACCTCCCCGGTGATCCTGGCCGAGGACGCCGATCTGGAACTGGCGGCCCGCCGCTGCGCGCTGGGGGCCTTCGCGAACTCCGGGCAGGTGTGCATCTCGGTCCAGAGGATCTACGTCCCCCGTTCCCGGAAGGAGGAGTTCCTCGAGGCCTTCCGGGAGGCCACGCGCGCCTTGGTGGTGGGGGATCCCCTGGACGAGCAGGTGGATGTGGGTCCCATGATCGACCTCTCCGAGGCCCTCCGACTGGAGGAGTGGGTGGAGGAGGCCTGCGGGGCAGGGGCCCTGCTGGTCGAAGGAGGGCGTCGCGAGGGGGCGGTCTTCTGGCCGACCGTGCTCGTCGATCCGGCCCCGGAGGCCAAGGTGGTCTGCCGGGAGGTCTTCGGGCCCCTGGCCAGCGTGATCGGCGTGGAGGATTTCGAAGAGGGCTTGGAGCGGGCCAATGCCGGAGACTTCGGCCTGCAGGCCTCCGTGTTCACGCGGGATCTGCAGCGCGCCTTCGCGGCGGTGAAGGCCCTGGACTTCGGAGGGGTGATCGTCAATGAGAGCCCCGCCTGGCGGGCCGACCACATGCCCTACGGGGGAAACCGGCAGAGCGGCCTGGGTCGGGAAGGGGTGCGCTACGCCATCGAGGACATGACCAGCCTCCAGATGGTCGTCATGCGCACCTCCTAGAGGCCCCGCCCCCTTGGGGGCGGAGTCTCTAGCGCCGCACCAGCCGGATTCCGAAGTCCCGCATCTCGTAGATGGGAAGGCCGTCCACCTTCAGGAAGCCGTCCGCCTTGAGCACGGGCTCGGGGCCCTCGCGCCGTTCGGTCAGGCAGGCCTCCACGCACACCAGGCGGTTGGTGGGAACCACCTGGCCCCGGTAGATCCAGGTGTGCGGCTCTCCGGTCAGGATGCACTCGAAGCGATGGGTGTCGGCGCATTCAGGCCAGATCTGCAGCGCGGCCACCTTCAGCAGTTGCAGGAAGGACTCCAGCCCCAACGAGCCCGGGACCACCGGATCCTGGTAGAAGTGGGCCCGGAAGAACCACTCTTGGGGATCCACGCGGCGGGTTCCCTTCAGGTAGCCCAGACCCGCGGGACCTCCATCGGGCAGCCACTCCACCTCGTCGAGCATCAGCAGCGCCCGGCCGGGAAGATCCAGGCCGCGCGCGGGGTCGACGTGGGGATCGTCCGGCGTGCGGGGGTGCGGATCTCCCAGGGGCAGCAGGTGCCCCTGGCCTTCCGGGGTCCAGGTCCTCTCGGCGGCGTCGCGGATTCCCAGTTGTCGGGCCAGGGACTCGGGAGGGAAGAATCCGAAGGTGGTCTGCCCTTCGTACAGGGGCTCTTCGTCGACTCCCATCCACAGGTCGAAGGACTGGACGATCAGGCCCCCCGCCTCGGAGGCGCGGGTCATGCGCACCCGGATGGTGACGGTGCCGGTCAGGCCGTCCAGCTCGCGGTGCAGGGTGGCCGTCCCTCCCAGGTTGCGATAGTGCAGGTCCAGGGGACTGCGCGCTGACGAGCCGGCGTAGGCCGAGAGCCAGCCGCAGGCCTGCAGCGGGATCTCCAGCAGCACGCAGAAGGGCATGGTCGGCTGGCGGTTGGCCCGGAAATACCAGGCTTGAGCCGGGACGTCGTACTGCGCCTCCACCCACCCTCCGGGCTTCATCTGCAGGAAGGGGTGGTCGACGCAGGTCAACCGGTCCAGGAACTGGTAGGGCGGTCCCGGAAGCCGGGCGATGAAGCGCCGGTCGAAGGCCTGGAAATGGGGCCCGAAGGCCCGTGAGGGCAGGCCCGTGGCGAACTGCAGCAGGCTCTCGCGGTCGTAGAGCGCCGGCAGGATCGCGTCGCCTCGGTGGCCGGCTGGCTTCACAGGGACGCCTGCAGGGGGGGGCGGCATGGCTCCGGGAGCCAGGTCCTCCGGGATGTGTGAGGGCTCGGCGGACAGGTCTGGCGGGGCAGAGGCCGGCGAGGGAGGAGAAGGCGGGCTTGCCCAGGAGGGCGCAGGGCTCGAGGCGCCCTGGCTGCGGGAGGCCCACAGTCGCTCCAACTCCTGCCCTGTGGTTCCGGTCACCTGCATGGAGATGTCCTGGAATCCGACGATGCGCTTCCCGTCGGCGAACATCAGGGCGTCGGCGACCACGTAGGGTTCCGGTCGGTAGCCGATCTCCTTGATCTCGACCTGGTAGCACACCACCTTCGTGTTCCGGGTCACCGGGCCGCGGCACTTCAGGCCGGCATGGACTCCTGGGACCGGCTCGTAGGCCAGGCGTTCGGCCTCGCCGACCCAGCCCAGACGGGTCAGCAGGAAGCGCAGCGCGTGGGCGCAGCATTCGTACATCAGGGTTCCCGGCATCACCATGTCGTCGACGAAGTGACACGTCAGGTACCAGTCGTCGGGGTGCACGTCCGCTTCGGCACGGACCATGCCCAGGCCCCAGCGACCACCGTGGGGATCACACTCCGGAACCCGGTGGATCAGGCGCAGCAGTCCGCCCGGGAGGGCGACGGGCGAGGCCAGCGGCAGCCCCGCGAAGTCCGGCCCGAAGCATGCCAGCAGATCCCCGCGCCGCAGGGCCTCGACCTGTTGCTCGCTGTAGGACCCGGCCCGGAGCGGGAGAAGGTCGCGGACCTGGGAGTCCTTGCGCCCGGGCTTGGGGGCCAGGTCCTCGTCGGTGAGGACCAGTCCGCGGTTCTCCTGGATCTCCTGATGCGTGAAGAAGCCCGCGCAGCCCTGGCGCATGGTCAGGAAGGTCTCTCCGGCGATGGTGGCCTCATACTCGAAGAAGAAGAGCCAGATGTCTCCCTGGTGGACGAAGCGGTCGATGCGGATGTCGTAGCGGACCGTTTCGCCGGGAACCGGCAGCCCCCGGTGGAAGCACACGGTGGCGTCCAGGAGACGGTACACCCGCTCGCCGCGGGTCACCAGGTCGATGCCCAGCCAGCCCGAGAGGAAGAGGTCGGCCTGGCCGGCCTCGACCGACAGGAAGACCGGAGCGCGTCCGCCGTCCAGGTACCACATCCCCGGCAGGACGTCGTGCTCGGTGACCAGTCGCCCCGGCCCCAATGTCAGGGGCTCGCCTTCGATGCTCAGGATCCGGTCCACCAGCATCAGGGGTTCGTCGGGAAGGCGCACCCGGGTGGGGTGGTTGTCGATGGGGGCAAACGCCGGCCCCAGGACGTCGCCGATGCGGCCGACGGCGAATTCGTGGCACTTCTGGCGATCCAGCCAGACGCGGAGGGCGGCCGGAGCCAGGCTGGGCTTGTGCCCGCGCACGTAGCCCCCCGCCGCCGAGGTCGGTGCGTCTGCAACCATCTGGATGGAGAAGTCGGCTCGAGCGAATGGGTTTGGGGTGGGGATGCCCGAGGAACCCTGAAGGCCGGTGCGGGCCACCAGTTCGGCCTGTCGGGCCAGGAGCTCTCCCATGGACTCGAGGGTCTGGTTGGACAGGCGCAACCAGGTCTCGTGGGCCTGGAAGGTGGCCTGGGCCGAACAGGCCAGCTCTCGGGCCAGCATGGCTGCGGGGCCGAGAGACCGGGTCGGGTGCGTCGGAAGGGACGCGTCCGGCAAGCGAGCCGGCGCCAGGGCGGGTGCGGAAGGCACCTCCGCGGTCGGGGCGACCGGCGCCGGGAACGTGGGGGGCATGAGGGCCGGCGGAGCGGTTCGCAAGCCGGCCTCCTGGAGCCGGGACCCGTTGCGGGGAGCCGGGGTGGAGGCCTTGGCCGGGTGGGGCCGTCGGGGCTGCGGTGCCGGTCGGCCCAGCGGTACCCGCACGACCGAAGACGTCTCGGGGATGGGGGGCTCGGGGCGGGGGTAGAGGACGCCGAGGTCCGGGCGGAGGCCCTCGGCCGTGAGGGCGGCCAGCAGGCGCAGCAGCGCGGGGATTTCGCCTTGCCCTCGGGCGCTGGCGCTGCGCGCCAGATGGGGCCGGGATCCCAGGATCTTGCGGATCATGCGCGAGCACGAACCGCGAGGGCCGACCTCGACGAAGAGGCGGACTCCGTCTTCGTAAGCCTGGCGGACCAGGGCTGGAAAGTCGAATCCGTGCAGGGCGTGGCCCAGGATCGAGTCGGCGGCGGCCTCGGAGGACAACTCATAGCCTCTGCCAGCGTGCCCGCCGTAGAAGCGGATGCGCTCGGGCGGTTCGGTGGGCAGGACGTGCAGGGCCCGATACTCTTCGGAGATGGGAGCCAGGGCGTCGCAGTGGACCGTGTCCACGCCCTCCAGCAGGATGGCCTCGCAGTCCAGCTTCCGGGTCAGCTCCGTCACCGCGTCGCGGGGGCCTCCCACCACGCACTCGTCATCGGTGTTGACGATCAACAGGCGGGCTCGGGGGATGGCCTCCAGAGCCTGACGGACCTCCGCTGCGGGCCGGGTCAGGACGGCCGCGACCCACTCGAAGGGCTGGTCGGAGGGAATCTCCCAGGCAGTCCGGGCGGCCCGGCACGGACCCGAGAGGTCCTCCCGGAAGATGGGCGAGCGCTCCAGGCGCGAGAGCATCTCGTCGCGTCCCGGCCAGGCGCGCAGGGCGAACAGGGCCGAGGACTCCCCCAGGCTGTAGCCCAGCGCGGACGAAGGCTCGACGCCCATCCGGCGCAGCAGGTCGCTCATCATCAGGCCGAAGGTGACCTGTCCGAACATCATCTTGTGGGAGTCGGCGGCCAGCTCCTCGGCGGCCTGACGCTGCCAGTGAGGCTCCCAGGAGACGCGCTGCGGGAGGCAGGAGCAGGCCATGAACTGGTCGGCCATGCGCCAGCTCTCCTGGTCCAGGTCGCGCATGATCTCCGGGAATCGGACACCCAGGTCCTGACCCATGCCCAGGAAGTGGTTGCCCGAGCCGGGGTAGACGAAGGCCACCCGGCCGGACTCGGCCAGGGGCTCAGGCGAGTAGAAGACCCCGCCTCGGCCGTCCAGGGCCTGCTCTGGAGCCGTCTGCAGGTGGGTTCGGGCCTGCGCGCAGGTGCGCCGGAGCGCCTCGACCGAGTCGGCCACCATGGACACCGCCAGGCGGCCGCAGCGGCCTTCACAGGACCACCACCAGGCCCGGGCCTGCTCCTGGATCGGGCCCTCCACCAGGCTTGCCTCCAGCCGGCCGAGCTCCGTCGCCAGGTCCTCGGGGGACTCTGCCAGGACCGAGAAGAGCGCGACCCGGTCGGGGCCGGCGGGTTGGCGCCTCTCTTCGGCCAAGGCCAGGGCCTCAGCCCCCTCCAGGACGGCGTGGACGCACTGTCCGTCCCGCGTCATGCTGGAGACCCCGGCTCGACGAGGACCCTGCGAGCGGTTGCGGAACCACCAGGTCGGCTGGATGGGAACGTGGAGTCGGCCCTCGCTCCATTCGGGGCCTTCGCGAGGCTCCCGGAAACCGCGGAGCGGTGGCAGCATCTCCTGGTACAGGCACAGGGCGGCCTTGGCCAGCGAGGCCAGGCCGGCGGCGTTCCCGGTCAACCCCACGGTGGGGGTCAAGGAGCCCAGGGCCAGGGGAGTGCGGCCTCGCGCGAAGTAGTCCAGCAGGACCCGGGCCTCCACCTCATCCTCGCGCGGGTCACCGCTGCCGTGGGCCTCCAGGTAGCTCACCGTGGCGGCGTCCAGCCCGGCGTCCCCGTAGGCCTTCTCCAGGGCCCGACGGTAGACCTCGGCGTCGGGCCCCTCCTCGAAGCGCCCTCCACCGGCCGAACCGATTCCCCGGACGATGGCGTAGATGCGGTCCTGGTCCCGGACGGCGTCGTCCAGGCGCTTCAGGACCAGGGCCACCGCTCCCTCCCCGAGGGCCGATCCGGTCGACCTGCCGTCGAAGGGACGCGGGTCCCCCAGCGTGCGGGAGATGCTGGCCACGCTGCGGACGTCGCCGCACAGGTCGACGGCGCCCACCAGGGCCACCTCCAGTTCACCCCGTTGCAGGGATCGGAAGGCCACCTCCAGGGCCCGCAGGCCGGAGGCCTCCTCCGCGGAGACCGCGTAGGAGGGGCCGCCGAACTGGAACTCCCGGGCGATCCGGCTGGCCACGATGCTGCCCAGGGCGCCCAGGGTTCGCGGGGCATCCAGGGGAGGGCAGGCCTCGTCGCGCAGCTCGGCCAACCAGGCCTGGGTGGCCTCTTCGTCCAGCTCCAGTTCCCGGGCCCACTCGCGTACCCGCTCGGCCAGGGCCCAGCGCAGGTGGAAGTTGGTCGCACCCAGGTCCAGCCCCAGCCCGATCAGGACTCCTGCCTCCTCGCGGCGTTGGCGCAGGGGCAACCCGGCATCCTCCATGGCCTGGGCGGCGACCTGAAGCATCAGGGTCTGCTGGGGCAGGATGGCGGGAAGGTCGGCCGGAGGGATCCGGAAGCGCCCGACCGGGATCTCGACGGCCTCCAGGTACGCACCCGGAGGATCCGGAAGGCTCAGGCCCTCCTCGGCGTGGTGCCAGCGGTCGGCGGGGCGCTCGGCCAGGGCGGTGCCCCCGCCCAGGACCAGCTCCTGGAACTGGCGCAGGGTCGGCACGTTCCCGAAGCGGCAGGCCATGCCGACCACCGCCACGGGCACCCGGTCACTCTCGCCGGCGACGGCCTCGGGGCGGGCTCGGGGAACCCGGACCGGCGCCCGGTCGGGGTCCCACTCCTCCACCAGCACATGGGCGTTGATCCCCCCGAAGCCGAAGCCGCTGACGGCGGCCCGGCGCAGCGAGTCCTGGGAACGACGGTCCCAAGGCTCCGGGGCGGTGAGGATGCGGAACGGGCTCCCCGCCAGGGGGATGTCGGGACCTGGCCGGCGGAAGTTCGCCTGGGGGGTCCGCTGGCCATGGTGCAGGGACAACAGGACCTTGATCAGGCCTGCGATCCCCGCACCGGTCAGCAGGTGGCCGATCATCGACTTGACCGATCCCAGGACGCAGCCGCCCGGTCGGCCGCCGCCCTCCCACATGCGCAGGAGGCTGGCGAACTCCACGGCGTCGCCGGTGGGCGTTCCGGTGCCGTGGCACTCGACGAGTTGCACCTCTTCGGGTCTCCAGCCCGCCGCCCGGTAGGCGGCGCGCATGCAGCGCAGTTGTCCGGCGGAGTGGGGGGCCAGAAGGTTGCCTTCGATGTCGTTGGACAGGCCCGCCGCCCGGATCACGCCGTAGATCCGATCCTCGTCGCGCAGGGCGTCTTCCAGGCGCTTGAGCAGCACCATCCCGCAGCCTTCGCCCACCAGCAGACCGTCGGCGGCTTCGTCGAAGGGCGAGCAGCGCCCGGAGGGCGACAGGGCACGCAGGGCCGAGAAGCCCATCTGGGTATACAGGCAGTCCGGTCGGGACAGGCCTCCGGCCAGCATGGCGTCCGCGCGGCCTGCCAGCAGCTCTTCACAGGCCAGGTGGACGGCGTACAGGGACGAGGCGCAGGCGGCGTCCAGGGTCCAGGCCCCGGCCTGCAGACCCAGGGCCCGCGCCACCAGGCCGCCGGAGAGGCCCACCGCCCCGGTGTTCCAGGCGGCAGGAAGTCGTGGGGGGGGGGCCGAGCCTCGAAGTCGTCGCTCGAAGTCCCGTCCCAGCACCTCCCAGGTCAAGGCGGAGGTGCGCTGGGTGGGCAACGCGATGGCGGCCAGGACCAGACCCGTGCGTCGGAGATTCGGCTCGACGGCATCGGCCAGGGCGTCCCGCGCGGCCTGGAGGGGCATCCGGAAGAGCGGATCCAGGTCCCCCAGAAGGTCGGGGTCGATCTGCAGGCCTTGGGCGTTGAAGGGAGTGGGATCGACGAAGCATCCCCGCAGGGTGGGGACCCGGTCCGGGCCTGGGGTCCGGCTCAGGGCGTCCAGGGGCGACAGGCTCCAACGGCCAGGGGGGACCTCACGGGCCAGGTCCCGGCCTTGGGTCAACCGGGTCCAGAACTCCTGGGGGGTGCGGGCTCCGGGGAAGACCAGGCCCAGGCCGACGATGGCGATGCTCCGGCTCATCTGGCTGCCAGGCTCCCCGCCGCGAACGCGGCTTTGAGCGACGGATCGACGGCCCATTCAAGTCCGCTCCAGGAGGCCACCAGACCATCCTTGTCCAGGAACAGGACGTCGCCGGCCAGGCGGAGCCGGGAGGAAGACTTCACCTGGAAGACCAGGCGCACCTTGGCCGGGAAGGACTCGCGATATTGACGGTAGCGGGCTCCGAAGAGGGGCAGGCTGGGGGAATCCTGGGCCGCTCCGGTCCACAGCAGCCCGGCCTGGAGAGCGCAGTCCAGGATCAGGGGATCCGCCAGCCAGCGGGGTGAGGGCGGGTTGAGAAGCCACTTGCCGGGTCGGGGGGCCCGCGAGGCGGTCGCCTCCAATCCCTGCTCCGACCACCCCTGGATCCGACCCAGACCTTGCAGGCCGGGGCCATGGAAGAGGAACTGCCGGTAGGCCGCCTCGCCCTGCAGCGGGAAGGGCGTGCTGGCCACCTCGGGGGCCTCGATCCCGGGGGCCTGTGGCCAGTCCTGGGCCAGGAAGGCTTCGGCCCGGGCGTGCAGGACCTCACCCAGGCGCAGCTCCACCGGCACGGCCAGGTTCTGGCCGTCAGGGCGCGGGGATCCCGCCAGGAGTCGGATCGTAGGCGCGGGGTCTCCGATCCGGACCGGACGCAGGACTCGCAGTCCGTCCAGGCCGACCAGACGTCGGCCCGGGCAGCTTTGGCGAGCTGCTTCGCCCAACCACTCCACCATCAAGGCCATGGGCAGGACCGGGACCCCGGCCAGCACGTGGTCATGCAGGATGGGGTTGGTCTCCAGGTCCAAGGAGCGCCGGAACATCTCCATCGGTTCAGAGGCCGGGGTTGCCTGGGCGAAGCCGGAGCCCAGGATGACCTCCACCTCGTCGGCGGCCCCACGGCGCAACTCTTCCACCAGGCTGGCGGCTCCGGTCTCGCGGGGGATCAGCCCGACACCGATCTTCTCGAACTCGTGGCGCAGCGAATCGTCCACCATGCCGCCATCCCAGGGCCCCCAGCCCAACGCCACCACCCGGGTGCCGGGTCGGCGGGCTGCTTCCAGCCGGGCGGTCTTGTTCATCACCTCGTTGGCCATGGCGTAGTCGCTCTGGCCAGGGCGTCCGAAGCGCGCGGTGACCGACGAGAAGAAGGCCATGAAGTGCAGGTTGTCTTCGGTCAGGGCGGCCAGCAGGTGGCGCAGGCCCTGGACCTTGGTGTCGAAGACCGAGTCGAACTGCTCGGCGGTCTTGTCTTCGATGCGGCGATCGGCCAGGACCCCGGCGGCGTGGACCAGGCCGCGAATCGGACCCAGTTCGCGGCGGGCCCGTCGGACCACGGCCTTGACCGAGGCGGCGTCGCGGACGTCCAGGGGCCAGTAGTGGGCTCGGGCCCCCAATGCCTGGAGTTGGGCCAGGGTCTGGCGGATCTCGCGGGCAGCCATCACCGCCCTGGCTTCCCGTTCCAGGTCCGCCGGCCGGGGCTGGCGGCCTTCGGTGGTGGCGCGCCGGAAGAGGGCGGCCTTCAACTCGGCCGGACTCTGCGCAGCCTGGACATCGGCGGGCTCTTCTCCGGGTTCCGGCGAGCGGCCCAGCAACACCAGGGTGGGCCGGAAGGCCGCCGCCATGGCTCGGGCGCAGTCGGCGGTGACGCCGCGGGCACCTCCGGTGACCAGGACCACGGCGCCTTCCTCCAGGTCGACGCCCACGCGGCCCTCGATGGGAGAGCTGGCCAGGACCGGGGTGACCCGTCCGCCTGCCGACAGGCCGACTTCCATGGGGCCGGAGCTGCTCAGCTCGGCGGCGATGGCCTCGGCGGCCTCCTCGCCGGACCAGTCCGGGGCGACGTCCAGGGCTCGACAGGTGGCCAGGGGCCACTCCAGGGCCGCGACCTTGGGCAGGCCGGCCAGGCCTCCGGCCACGGGGTTGAAGCCGGCACCCGAGAAGCCGAAGCGGCCGTCCAGGCGGCTGATGGTGGCCAGCAGGGCGGGTTTGGACTTCATGCCAGGAGCGGCGGCGGCGGCGATGCGGAAGCACTCCTTGAGCATGTGTTCGCTGGCGGGGTTCCAGGCTCCCGAAGGAGAGCGGGGCATGATCAGGACCAGGCCCCCCAGCTCCTCCCCAGAAGACTTCGAGGCCGCTTCCGCGGCCTCGGGGAGGGGAACGACCCGGGCGGTGGCTCCCCGCCTCTCCAGGGCTCTCTTCAGGGCGCTGGCCAGGTCGCCGTCATCCACCACCAGGTAGGTGCCGTTCCCGGGAAGCCCGCAGGGGGCCAGGGGCGGACAGGCCTGCATGCGCAGGACCCGCCGCTCGGCCAGGGGGACGGACCGGGCCACGGCCCCGACGAGTTCTGAAGCGGGCTGGTGGGGCACCGAGCCTGCCGGCGGAGGCGCCGCCGGGGCCTTCATCCCGCCCCCGCCGTCGCCTCCCGGGCCCCCCTCCGGACCGCCGCTCAGCCGTTCGACGACCTGGCGCAGGGTGCGCAGGGTGCCGATCTCATCGGGAGTGATGGCGACCAGACCGGGCAGGCGCTCTTCGACGGCGGCCAGGATCTCGACGCGCTTGATCGAGTCGATGCCCAGGTCGGCCTCCAGGTCCATGTCCAGGTTGAGCATCTCCAGCGGGTAGCCGGTCTTCTCGGCCACCACCGCCAGAACGGTTTCCGACACCGAGCCCTCGCGGGCAGGAGTCCTTCCGTTGCGCGGGGGGCCGGAAGGAGGCGTCGCTCCACTCAGGCGCTCGACCACCTGCTGCAGGGTGTGCAGGGTGCCGATCTCGTCGGGGGTGATGGCGACCAGGTTGGGCAGGCGCTCTTCGACGGCGGCCAGGATCTCGACGCGCTTGATCGAGTCGATGCCCAGGTCGGCCTCCAGGTCCATGCCCAGGTGGAGCATCTCCAGGGGGTAGCCGGTCTTCTCGGCCACCACCGCCAGGACGATGGCGGCGACGTCCGAAGTCGGAGCCGCGGAGGGCGCCGGCGACTCGGAGGCGCCCTGCCCCAACCGTTGGACCACCTGTTCCAGGGTGCGCAGGGTCCCGATTTCGTCGGGGGTGATGGCGGTGAGGTCGGGCAGGCGCTCTTCGACGGCGGCCAGGATCTCGACGCGCTTGATCGAGTCGATGCCCAGGTCGGCCTCCAGGTCCATGCCCAGGTTCAGCATCTCGACCGGATAGCCGGTCTTCTCGGCCACCACCGCCAGCACGATGCGCGGGGTGTCGCCATGCGTGGACCGGGCCGAGCCGTTCCCGCCCGCGGCGACCCCGGAACCCGCCAGGCGGTCGGCCACCTGCTGCAAGGTGCGCAGGGTGCCGATCTCGTCGGGGGTGATGGCGGCGAGGTCGGGCAGGCGCTCTTCGACGGCGGCCAGGATCTCGACGCGCTTGATCGAGTCGATGCCCAGGTCGGCTTCCAGGTCCATGCCCAGGTTGAGCATCTCGACCGGGTAGCCGGTCTTCTCGGCCACCACCTCCAGGATCGTGGACGTCACCCCCTCGCCTGCGGCTCCTGGCTTCGGGGCCGGCGCGGGGGGCGGAGTCGCCGGTCTGGCCGCCGGCAGGGGAGGTGCCGCGAGGGTTACGGGAGGCGGAGGCGCAGGAGGGGCCATCGGCGGGGGAGGCGGAGGCGCGGCGAAGGCCATCGGCGGGGGAGGCGCCGGGGCCGTCAGGGGCGTGGGAGGCATCGGGACGGACATGGAGGGAACCCCCATGGTCGCCTCAGCCAGGCGCTGCTGGCCGGCCAGCAGCGAGTGGAAGACCCGTTGCACCTGCTCCTGGCCTTCCAGGAAGCGCTGGTGGGCCGCCGTGGTCTGCTGCTGCAGGGCCTGCATGGCCGACAGCCCTTCCTGGATGGTGCGGAAGGCTTCGCTCAGGGCCTCGGGGGAGGGAGCGGGTGGAGCGGGCGGAGGTGCCGTCCAGGTGTTGGCCGGAGGAGCGGTCCACGGCATGGGCGCAGGAGCGGCCTGCCGGGGAGCGGGCGACGGCGTGGGAAGATGCGGGGCGCCGACCTGGTGCGCGGCGGGCTGCGGTGCCTGGAAGGGAGGCGCGGGCTCATAGCCCGGAGCGGGCCGCTTGGGTTCCTCCCAGGGCGGCGTCGGCCGCGATTGGGGTGAACGGTAGTTGGCTCCCACGATCGGTACCTCCATCTTCTTGGGCCGGGGTTCAGAGGCCGGCTCCTCCCAGCGGTCCAGGTGGACCGGGACGCCCAGGGCGGCCAGTTCGGCCAGGACCCGGGCCAGGTTCTCCAGACCGTTGTTGGTCCCTCGCGCCTCCAGGCTCAGGGTGCGGTGCTCGCGCTCGGCCAGGGTGGTGCGGACCAGTCCGGTCAGCACGGCCTTGGGTCCCACCTCGAGGAAGGTGCGGACTCCGGCCGCGTACAGGTTCTCGACGATCCCCACGAAATCCACGGGGCTCAGCAACTGGTCGGCCAGCAGGGTCCGGCAGGCCTCCGGGTCCTCGGGATAGGGCGTTGCCGAGGCGTTGGCGTAGACCGGGACCGTGCCCGGCAGGAAGGGAAGCTCGGCCAGTGCCTCGGCAAAGGGCTCGCGGGTGGACTCCAAGAGCGGGCTGTGGAAGGCCGCCGAGACCTCCAGTGGACGAGCCTGCCAGTTGCGCTCCTGGCAGATCGCCTCGGCTCGGGCCAGGGCTTCCCTGGTGCCGGAGAGGACCCCCTGGAGAGGGTGGTTGCGGTTGGCCAGGACCACTCCCGTCTCGGCAGCCAGGGCCGCGATCTCCTCCAGGGGAGCCTGGATGGCCAACATCGAGCCTTGCCCCTGGTTGGCCTGGGCCATCAACCGCCCGCGCAGACCCGAGAGGCGGATCAGGGCGTCGGCTTCCAGTCGGCCGGCCGCGTGCAGGGCGACCAGCTCGCCGAAGGAGTGGCCGGCCACCGCATCCGGGCGCAGCCCGAAGCGTCCGAGCACGCCCAGCATGCCGACCTCGACCGCCCCCAGCGCGGGCTGGGCCACCTCGGTTCGGGTCAGGTCCTGCTTCTGTTCGGCCAGGGTCTCTTCGTCGAAGGCGGGCCGGGGGAAGATGCGCCTGGCCGGAGCCTGCTCGGGAGGAAGGAGGGCCTCGGTGTGTTCCAGGGACTCCAGCACCTCGGGGAAGACCGTGGCCAGGGCCCGGCCCATTCCCACATACTGGCTGCCCTGACCGGGGAAGAGGAAGGCGGTCTGGCCAGGAGTGGCCTCCGGCCCCCCGGCGAAACAGTCCGGGGGAAGCTCCCGGCCGGCCCGCAAAGCCTCTGCGGCGCCGATCAGGCGGGCCGGGACTTCGGAGGGCGAGGCCACCACCAGGGCGCGCCAGGGGTCTTCAGCCCGGAAGCACCGGCGTGACTGATCCGCCCGCCAGTTCAGGGTGTCGGGCCGACCTGCCGAAAGCTCCTCCAACCGGTCCGCCACGGCCTCCCGGGTGGCTCCGGAGGCCGCCAGGATCTGCACCGAGCCATCCCAGGCAGGAGCCTGGCGGTGCGAACCGTGCTCCTCCAGGATCATGTGGAAGTTGCTGCCCCCGAACCCAAAGGAGGACAAGGCCGCCCTGCGGGGGTGCCCGACGGGGCTGAGCCAGGGGCGGGTCTCGGTGTTCAGGTAGAACGGGCTCTGGTCGATTCCGAGCTTGGGGTGGGGACGGCGGACCTTCAGGGTCGGAGGCAGGACCTTGTGGTGGAGGGCCAGGGCCGCCTTGCACAGGCTGGCGGCTCCGGCGGCTGCCTTGGCGTGGCCGATCTGGGACTTCACCGTGCCCAGGGCGCACCACTGAAGGTCGCTGGAGTCCTCGGCGTACACCGAGCGCAGGGACTCGAATTCGACGGCGTCGCCGACCTTGGTTCCGGTTCCGTGGGCCTCGACCAGATCGATGCTGCGGGGCGGGGCCCCAGCCTGCTCGTAGGCGCGCACCAGGGCCCGCCGCTGGCCGGAGGCGTCCGGAGCGTAGATGGCGCCGCCGCCGCCATCCGAGGAGGTCCCCATGCCGGTCAGCACGGCGTAGATCCGGTCTCCGTCGCGCTCGGCGTCAGCCAGGCGCTTGAGCACCACGATGCCCACCCCCTCGCCCAGCAGCGTGCCATCCGAGTCGTCCGAGAACGGTCGGATGGTGCCCTCGCTGGACAGGGCCGGGGTCTTGCTGAAGCACATGAACATGAACACGTCGTTGAAGGTGTCCACGCCGCCGGTCAGCACCAGGTCGGAGCGGCCCGAGATGAGCTCAGCCGCCGCCAGGTGGATGGCCGCCAGGGAACTGGCGCAGGCCGCATCCACCACGCAGTTGGTCCCGTGCAGATCCAGCCGGTTGGCGATGCGCCCGGCCACCACGTTGCCCAGCAACCCGGGGAAGGAGGCCTCCTGCCAGGGCACATAGGATTCCGAGATCCGGCGGACCACCCGCTCGCTGGTTTCGGGGTCCACTCCCGCCTCTCGCAGGGCCCGGCGCCAGTGGGGGTGACCCAGGCGCGCCCCCAGGGGCACCACCAGTTCCAGGGTTCCCGTCACCCCCAGGATCACACTGGTCCGTTCCTTGGGGACGGGGCGGTCCTTGGGCCCGTAACCGGCGTCTTCCAGGGCGGCCTTGGCCCCCACCAGGGCCAGCAACTGCGAGGTGTCGGTGGCCTCCAGCGAGTTGGGGGGCAGGTTGAACTCGGTGGGGTCGAAGGGGTAGGGCTCCAGGAAACCACCGACCCGGGAATAGGTGCGGTCGGGGCTGGCGGGATCTCCGTCAAACCAGTCCGTCGCCGACCAGTGGGTGGGAGGCACCTCGGTGATGCAGTCTTCGCCACGGCGCAGGACGCGCCAGAATTCCTGGCGGTTCCCGGCGCGCGGGAACATGCAGCCCATGCCGACCAGGGCCAGCGGGGTGGAGGGGTTTGAGGCGATTTCAGGGTGCAAGTCCGGGTCTCCTATCGCAGGCGAGCGAGTTGGTCTGGGGTTCGGGGAGCGAAGCGGGCCGCCTCGGGCGGCAGCTCGACCCCCTGGGTGCGAAGCCAGGAAGCTCTGGTGAGGACGGCGGCTCCCAGCATCAGGTTCAGGGCCACCACGGCCGCTTGACGCTGGGCCGGGGCCTCCAGGAACGTTCCCTGGACCCACTGGTTGAAGGCTCCCATGGCCGGGCCGCACCAGATCTGGTAGTCCACCCGACGGGTGGGCTCCCCGGCGTTGGCCCAGCGCGACGACTGCCCCAGGTACGAGCGGAAGACCAGGGCCATCCGATGCTTGGGGTCGGCCTCGCCGCGCGCGACCTGGCTGGGATCCCGGCGTTCGAAGAAGGCGCGGGTCGAGGCCCAGGCTTCTTCCAGGGTGCAGCGCAGGTAGTCCTTCTCCAGGGTGTTGCGGACCTCGGGGGGCAGGGACTCCAGGCTGTCGTAGGCGCGGTACAGGTCATACAGCTTGCGGGCCTTGACGGGGAACATGGTCCCCCACTTCAGGACCTGGACCTGGACCCCCATCTCGAACATGTCGGCGGCCGGAGCCATGGTCACGTCCGCGGGCCCCGCCTTGGCCAGGGTCTCGCGGACGAACTGCGAGGAACCGGACTCGACGCAGGCCTGGTTCACCGAGCCGGTCACCACGTAGGCCGCCCCCATGGCGAAGGCCGCCGCAGCCGAGATCGGGGTGGCGATCCCTCCCGCTGCGCCGACCCGGACGGAGTGACCATGCCGGGCCTGCATCTCGTCACGCAGCGCCAGCATGGTGGGCAGCAGCGTGAAGGCCGGCTGGTTGTCGGTGTGTCCCCCCGAGTCGGCCTCTGCCGTCAGGTCGCTGGCCACCGGCAGCGTCGAGGCCCATTCGGCCTGCCGGGCGTCGAGGGTTCCTTCTTCGACCAGCGCCGCCAGCATCTTCGGCGGGGGAGGAGCCAGGAACTTGCCGGCCACCTCCAGGCGCGAGACCTTGGCCATCACCTGGTTGGGAGCCAGGATCGTTCCGTCGCGGGTCTGCTTCAACCCGGCGTAGCGGTAGCGCAGCAGCGGCAGGGTCAGGCCCAGGAAGGCCGAGGCCTCGATGCGGTGGATCCCGCGGCGCAGGTACAGGTCCACCAGGGCGGCCTCAAGAGCCGGTTCGTTGGGGCTGTGGATCAGGTTCAGGCCAAAGGCCCGCTCCCCCAGGTTCCGCTGCAGCCGGTCGATGGCCGCCTCCACGCGCTCCAAGGGCAGTCCTGCGGCCCCGAAGAATCCCAGCATGCCCTCGCCGGCCATGGCCTCGACCAGCTCTTCCGAAGCGATGGCGTTGGCCATGGAGCCCGCCACGCAGGCGTAGCGCAGACCGTGGGCCTGGCGGAAGGCGGCGTCTCCCAGGAGATCTGCTGCCAGAGGCGGGGCCCAGGCGCGCAGAGGCCAGGCCTCGGGGCCGGGGGCGACTCCGCCCAGCACGGCACGTCCGCTCCCGGCCACGGCCGGGCCGGCCGGACCGGCCACCACGAAGACGGGACGGCTCAGGTTCTGCAAAGCCTCGGTCAGGGGGCCGGCGCCGGGCAGGGGGGGCTCGCCGTCGGGCAACCACCAACCGGCGCTTGCCGGGGGGGCAAGTCGAGGGTTCAATGTCTGGCCTGTCGTCATGGGTGTCTGGATGCTCCGGTTCCCCGATGTGCGTGGGGCCCCCGCGCTCCCGGCCGGCGATGAGGACCCGCCAATTCCGGGGGGGGCGCTTCGGGCCGGGCATGCCGAGGCTCGCGCCGCTGGACCCGCGCCGCCTTTTCGGAATGATAGGCGGATTGACAAGAAGGGTCAAGCCTTTCAATGGCCCCTGGATCCGCCGCCTGGCGTGAGAACCGAGGGCCGAATGCCACGGCAGGTGGCGGATTCAGGTGCCCGCACGGGTCGGGGGCGGGGCCGGGGCCGAGCGCCCGCAGTGCCCTCATGGGCGCGACAGGACTTGCCGGCCTTTCGGGTGAAACTGAAGTCCGATGATCCCCTCCGAGACCCTCCGCCGATTGTATCGCACCTACCTGTCCTGGTACCGCATCGGGCACGACCGCTCGCTGGCGGCTCCTCGCTCGATCTGGAGCCTGGAGCTGGCCCTCCAGCCCGCCACGCCTCTCGAGGCCCGCCCGCTGGCAGGGTTGCCCGGGACGGGCGGTTGGAGCGGTACCCCCGAGAACCTCCTGTGGAAGGCGCCTCTCCAGACGGTTGTGGCCTATCCTCGCCTGGATCGGGTTCTGACCTTCCCCGAGGGCACCTCGGGGTTGAGGGCGGTCAAGGTCCAGGTCCAACTCCTTCTGGCCCCCGAAGACCGCGAATTCCGCGAGGACTTCTCGCGCGAGGACGGCTGGATGTGGCTTGTGTCGGCGGGCCGGCTGACCGAGCTCTTCCTGATCGGGGTCCTCAGCGACGAGGGCCTGCAGATTCAGCGCCTGTTCCATTCTTGTTATCGGACCGAGCAGAACCGCGAGGTGTCTGGCGACCTTCTGGGAGGGCTGGAGGCCTGGGACCGCAGCTTCGCCGAGGTTTCGCGCCGGGCCGGACCAGGCGGCGGCAGCGCGGTGGAACCCAATGGGAGCCTGGCGGCTCGTCGGGTTCCACTGCTCCCCTCCCGCTGGGAGCGATATCGCCTGCCCTGCGAGGATGCCGCCGAGGCCGGGAGACTGGCCATCATGTGCCGGGACCTGGGCCTGGAGCGCATGCGCGAGGTCCGAGCCGTGGGCAGCTCGCTGGAGAGCCGGCTGGAACCGCTGGAACTGGCCGACGTGCTGAGCTTCCTGCGTCACGGAGGCGGTCTGGGGCTCTTCCGCTTCTGACCACGCGGACGCTGGTGGGTCGGGAGGCCCCGGGTCTTCGACGAGCGACCTGGGCCATCCGTCCTACTCGGAGTTAACATCCCTGCAACGAGGGTTCGCGGCCGGAGGTGTCATACTGGGAACATCAGTTCACTGGCATTTCTGGAACATTCTTCTCGGGTGGAGGCACCATGTCGACGATTTCCGGTTCCCATCATCTGGCTGCGGGCGCTCCCGCGACGCGTCGGGTCCTGGACCAGGACTCTCCTGCCGAGGCCGCACGCGAGCTTCGTCAGCAAGGCGAGCAGGAGATTGCCCGGGGACGCGGCCTGGTTGAAGAGGGAACGGCCCAGGCCACCCGCGGCAAGACGACCCTGGAGCAGGGCACGGCGCACATCGAGCAGGGCCAGGACCAGGTCCACCTGGGAACCGATCAGCAGACCCAAGGTGCCTTCCAACAGAAGGAGGCCATGACCCGCATGGCGGCCGGCATCGCCTCCGAATCCGCCGGGCACGCCCGCGAGAGCGAGGGTCTCGAGCAGTTCGGCCAGGGCCTGGAGGCCAGCCGAACCGCCCAGGCCGGCAAGGACGCGGGCTTGGAGGAGATCCGGCAGGGCCTGCTCCAGGAGCAGGAGGGCATGGAACGCCACGAGGCGGCTCGCGCCGACTTCAAGACCGGGTTGGGGACCGCCGCGGTGGCTTCCGAGCTGCAGGCACGGGGCTCCGAACGGATCGGCAAGGCTTTGAAGTCCGAGGCGGCTGGGAGTGCCCAGGTGGACGCCGGGCTGGAGAAGGTGGGCCAGGGCATGCAGGAAGCCGACGCCGGTCGCGAGACGATCCGTGAGGGGGCCACCCACAAGCGCACCGCCTCCCATCTGGGAAACCAGGCCCGGGAGGCGGAACACCGGGCCCAGGACCACGCGGCCCGCGCTGAATCGCGCAAGGGGACGGCCCAGGTCAAGCAGTCCGAAGCCGGCGAGTTGCGCACCGAGGCTGAAGAGAACCGGACCCAGGGCACCCTGGCGGGCGCTGAGGCGGTGGTGGCCAAGGCCCAGGCGGGCGACTCCCGCACCCTGGCGGACCTGTTGGCCCGCAAGGCGGCCATCGACGCCGCGGCCGGCGAGGCCCTGCTGGACGTCCCGCTCTTCTTTGAGGAAGGCTCCCGCACCTTGACCGAAGGGTTGTTGACCAACCAGGTCAGCCAGGCGCGGGTCCAGGAGTCGCTGACCTGGCAGGCCCGCGCAGAGGGCCTGCAGGCGGAGGCCGGCATCTCGATGCGCGAAGCCCGGGCCCAGACCCGTCAGGCTTCCCGCCTGGACAGTCAGGCCTCCCGTCTGCTGGAGAAGGCCGAAGCCGACCAGCGCAAGGCCGCCGAGCAGACCCGCACGGCGGCTGAGAAGGCGGCCGAGTCGGCGCGTCTGGAAGAGGAAGGGAGCCGCCTGGTGTCCGAGGGGCGCGAGCGCCGGGAAGCCGGCAAGGCCCTCAAGAGCGAGGGGCTTTCGGAGGTCCGCGCGGGTGCCTCGGCCGAGACTGCCGCCGTGGCCCAGCAGGAGAAGGGCCTGATCGAAGGCATGGTGGGTGAATCGGTTCGCGAGGTCTCCCGTCAGGCCCGCCAGGAGGCCGTGACCGGCATGGAGGCCGCCGCAGCCAGCGAGGCCGAGGCCGTGTCTCGCCAGGCCGCCGGTCTGGAGCAGGTGGCATCTGGTTCACAGGCCCAGCAGGCGTCGCTTGCCGATCGGCTGGTGGCCCTCAACGAGGTTCGGGAGGGCGATGCCACCGAGCAGCAGGGCCGTCAGGTCCAGGACCAGGGACGGGCCGCCTTCGTCGAAGGGGACCAGCTCGAGCATCAGGGCCGTCAGGCGATCGAGGAGGGCTCGAACCTGGTCGCCAGGGGCACCCACGAGGTCCGCTCGGGAGAGCGCGAAGTCTCCCAGGGCA
>Ga0334883_1002830_pt1 | contig 20091 bp, 17 predicted proteins | sample GraSluR1_MG_6_FD_207230 | JGI IMG/M metagenome (GOLD analysis project Ga0334883, IMG submission 207230) | Sludge microbial communities from methane-producing bioreactor in Wageningen University, Netherlands - Granular Sludge_09_05-R1 | ecosystem: Engineered > Bioreactor > Anaerobic >...
TAAAATTACAGATGCAGAAATGGAAATTATTAATTTGGAGAAAAATGATTTCCATGGAGAATGGAATTATAAAATTAAGCCAAATCAAACAATATAATAACTAATTTAATTCGTTACAGTTCCTAAGCTCGCCACGTTGTTCATATGTTAAGTTTTTTTCCCTGGCAAGCGCTTCGATGGCATATAATACCTGTATGAACTCAAGTACTTTCGAAGCACGCTGCCGGTCATTGGACAATGCCTGGTCAAAATAGCGACGAGCATGCACCCAGCACGAGAGGTGTGTGATGCCCATCGTTTTTGCAAGGTATGTATAGGCACTATACCCATCAGTTTGGATATAGCCTTTGAAGGAAGATAAATCACGCAGCGGACTTTCTTTTGAGCGTCCATGGTAATATTCAAACAGTACGGTTTTAGTCAATGGGCCATACCTTACCCACATATATCCCTGGTGCAGTAAACCCAGTTTTTCAGTCTCCTGAACCTTGATGGGCGATTCGTCAATTTGCTGATAGACCTGACTGAATACATAAAGGCGATGCACCTGATAGAGCGGCCTGATTAAATCGGCTCCCAGCTTGACCCACGACTCAAACGTGCTCTTGGGTATATGCACCTTTTGCTGGCTTAGGCGCTGAAGGAAGCGGTAATATGGGAGGTGATAAACAAACTTATCAACGAAAATGGCTGCAAGCAATGACGCACTGGCCAGGCATTTGCTGATAGGCCTGTTGAGCGGGGCAATGACCTGGCGCTGGTTTGCCTTGTCATCTTCAGGGGTGATGTATTTGTAACGGATAAAGTGGTTAACGTGCAGGTTGGCAGGGGTGTAATCCAGCTCTTGGGTCACTTCTTTTCCAATACATACCATGCCGGTTGTATCTTCTTCCGGTTCAAGGACGATCTCAACAACGGGCAGGTGTGAAGGCAATGGCATGCGACCTGGATGTGGCTTTCTGATCTTCTGACGCTCGTATGAAACCTTGATTGTTGCGCGTTCTGCTTCCACAGCCTGCTCGATCTCGATTGTTTTGGGTTCAAACTCCAGGCTCAGCTGTTGGGCATTAAAAGCCGGCACAAAGCGCTCGCGTTTGGAGCCAAAGATCAGTCGTTGCAATTGGGCATATTTAAACTTCTCTGCTTCAAGGGATGCGCTCAGGTTGGAAACGGATATTTCTTTTTCCTCAAGAAGAAGATCTTTCTCTTCCAACAGAAGCATTTTTTGGACAAGTTCAGCCTCGAGCAAAGCCACTCTTTGAGCGAGTGTCTGAGGGTCTAATGAAGCTGTTTCTTGTGGTGTGTTCATGCATCAAATATACACAAAAACACTGTATTGACAAGGGATTTAGAGCATAATTCTATCTTTTTTTATCCAATTTTAAAACGCTTGCTTTTTCGCATTTCACTAAACGAAAGACCCTCTAAAAGCATCATTAGCTCATCTCTTTTGAGTTCTAATGACTGGCCGTTAACGGCTCTTTGTGCTTTGTACCTGCCCTTTTCTAATCGCTTGTAATACAAAGCAAACCCATCACCATCCCAATAAAGCAGTTTGATGTGGGTGCGTGTCTTGTTCAAAAACACAAAAACATCGCCTGAAATGGGGTCTTTAATTAAATAATTACGCACAATACCAGCCAGTCCGTCAAAACCATTACGCATATCTGTAGGCTGGACGCACAGAAAATAGCGCAGCTTGTTGCTCAAACCAAACATGCTAAAAGCTTACCTTGATGCTCATGCCATTGGCAAAGCTGAAAACGATCTCACCCTGCGACTGCTCAATAGTTCTTTGCACCAATGGATCCTGCTGCTTTGCCTTTGAAGCTTCGGGAAAGATCTCAACAAATGCGGCATCTTTCTTCTTTTGCGCATTACGGAATTTCCTGACCCAATACTCAAAAGCTGTTGGTTGCATGCCAATACTGTGTGCATAATCTGCCATCTTCATGCCGCTTTGCTTCCAGGCTTCTACTTTGGGGAGCATGTTACTATCTTGATTCTTCATATGATTTTTCTGACAAAAGTAAAGTGGCAATTAGTCAGGTAAAATATGCGGTTGGTCGGGCGGATACCGCTCTCCGGCTTTTCGGCTCTTTACAAATATGTTGCAGTCATCGGCGTAACGACAGAAACTATGTCCCCGATTTTCCAACTCCCTATCCAACTCATCTAAGACAATATTGGATAGTAGTGGGGAGAGGGGACCGCCCTGTGGTGTGCCTGCTGTGCGTTGTTCTACAAGTCCGTCTTGCATCATTCCGGCTCTAAGGTAGGCATTATCAATCTGAGTAATCGCTTATCTCCTATGCCTTTACTTAGTCTTTGCATTAGTCGGTCGTGGTTGATTTTGTCGAAAAACTTCTCCATATCAATATCCACTACCCATTCTTTGCCCGTTTTGATGAAACACGAGGCTTGCTCAACCGCCTGCTGTGCGCTTCGACCCGGTCGAAAGCCATAGCTGTTCTCGCTGAACATCGGATCGTAGTGTAGGATTAGCTTCTGATAGATTGCCTGCTGGACTAATCGGTCTTTGACCGTAGGTATGCCAAGCATGCGTTTGCCTCCACCCGGTTTGGGTATCTCTACTTTGCGTACAGGACTTACCTGATAGCTTTGCTCAAGTATTTCCTTACGCAAGTTGTTGATATGCTCTCCCATCCATTGGCGAAGTTCCGTTACATCCATCTTGTCTATGCCTCCACTGCCTTTGTTGGACGATACTTGTTTGTAGGCTGTGTTTAAGTTCACATAATCTACTACCTCCTCTAAAATGTTTGTGGTTAAGGTACGCTGTCTTTCCAATTGCGAAAGATATTCAACTCCTTTGCCATGATCCTTGATAGTGCCGCTATCGGTTTCTTGGTTAGGCGAATGGGGAGGCCTGTCAAATAGTGTAATTTGACCTCCTCCCTGTCTTTTCTGTTGCTCTTCTCTTTTACGCATTGTTATAGTGCTTGCCTTGATTAATAAATTCAGGCCTTCGGTAGTTTGTGAGACCTCCAACTCTCTATGCTGGCTCGTTACCTTACCTAATATGCCCTCTGCTGACTTCTCTACGATGATCGCTCGCTGGTTGCCCTTTGAACTATCTGGCCTCCCAAATCCCGTAGAGACCTCCCGGGGTAAGTAGTAACCCTTTCATTTTGATGTGCCGGATTTACCTCTCTTTCCTCCGGATGACTATTGGGCGTCCTGATTTATGGCTCAGTTACCCTGAAAGACAGGCCTCGTATCCGGTTTCTGTTCGTCACATCAAAATTTTGTCTTGGGCTTCCTTCAGATTCACAATCGCTCGTGACACCCTTGCCTTCGACTGTGGGATTCCTGTCATCGGTGCTCCCTGGGGACTTGTGAGTTCCCTCACGCACCCGTTAGGTTTATTACATGCCCGGCACACCAATAGCAGCAACCCTGTCTGGGTTGCGCGCTATCAAGCCAAACCATCACTTCAAATCATCACCGGGCTGGAGCCCCCAAGAATTGGGCCTGCCTGTCTGCCGCCAGGTAGATCTACTGCCAGGTAGAGGTTGGGGGCAAAAATAACATCTAACAAACACTCTGCAAATAAAATGTCAGGGCGGCCTGCTCCGTCAGCCATGCGGAGCCCCTTAAAAAATCCAAAAACATTTTTTAATACACACTTTCCTCAAAACGCTTGCTCACTCTCTTGCTTCTTCAAACGCACTTTTTTTGGGAACTTGACGCCTGTCCCGTCGCAATGCAAGCGGGAAAAAGGAAAAGTTCCATCTATAAAAACATGAGTTGTTTACATAAATCTTCATGTCCTTTCCGAAAATGACCACGTCTACATCAAAGCCGTTCGAGTCCACATCGTAGAGGTTCGTGTCCACATCGTAGAGGTTCGTGTCCATTCCACAACTTTTGGCCGTTGGCGATTAGCCACGCTATCGGGGGATAGTTTAACATCTTAAAATACATACTGTCCTCAATCAATACCCTTGCTAACACTCTTGCTTCTTTAATCGCACTTTTTTTTTTAACTTGGAACATGTCCCGATGCATTAGCTATCGGAAACAAGAAAAAGTTCCAGAAGAATTATAGATATAGCGCAACCCATTCTGGGTTGAAATCCTTACTTACATCATACCTGCTACAATAGCAGCAACCCATTCAGGGTTGCGCTATTTTACAAAAAATTAATCTTCATTTACTGCTTAAATCGACAAAGGCTGAGTTTGCTCAGCCTTTTGTCGGGGTGATATCCCGCCGTGGCGGGAGAACCTCCGACCTCGTCGTCCCGAACGACGCGCCCCGCCGCGGCGGGGCTACATCCCCAACAAAACTTTAAAAGCATTCCCACCTTTATACGACTTAATCTGTTTTTCCCGCTTTAAGGCTTCTGCTTTGCTCTCAAATTCTTCCGTATGCACAACCACAAATGGTATGCGACTCTTTGTGGATCGTTGTTTGCCTGCATTATGCCAGACTAAACGCTGCTCAATATTGCTGGTACTGCCTATATAATAGCGGTCATCTTTCTCACTGCGAAGGATATACACATGGTATGACATAGCTAAATATTAAAAAAGGCTGAACAAATTGCTCAGCCTCTGTGTCGGGGTGAGAGGATTCGAACCTCCGACCTCGTCGTCCCGAACGACGCGCGCTAACCGGACTGCGCTACACCCCGAACTTCGCGCCCCGCCAAAGGCGGGACTACACCCCGAACTTCGCGCCCCGCCAAAGGCGGAGCTAATCCAGAACTTCCCGCCCGGATTCCTGTGGAGCCATGCTCCAAAGCACTTTGCAAAAATACACCAAGATTTGTTTCCTGCAAAATAATGATCAACTATTCGCTGCCATATTCTCCATGCCAGGGCTCCAGCTTTTCATCGTGTATCAGCTGACTTAAAACTAACCGCAACTCCCCAAAACTAACCTTCTCGCCCAACACTTCTTTTGCCGGACCAAGCCGCGCATCTTCTGTCTCCAGAAAGTATTCAGAAATAAGGTTTAGCTTGTCTTCAGCCACTAATTGTCGGGCCTGCAGCTTGCCCTCTTTGATCAGCAAGGCCGCATGACCCTCTATTGTACTCACAGCAAACCCACGTAGTTCTGCCGTTTCTTCCATAGATTTGCCCGCCAAAAGATGCTCCAGCGTAATGGCGTATGTGGTTCCTTTCGTTTGCTTTTGTTTAACAGCTGCTGGTTCAACATTTTCAGTATCAGTTTTATCAATTTTCTCCTTCCCCACGTAATCAACCACCAAGGCAAGCAACTCCTGTCCGTAAGCAGCCAGCTTGCGTTTACCAATACCATTGATGGCTTTGAGCTCAATCATGCTCACCGGCAGTTTGGAGGCGATCTCCTGCATCGATTTGATGGTGATTACCCTGTAATGCTCCAAATCATCATCCATCGCACGCATATTTCTCCACCTCTTCAGCGATTCGAACAAAGGCTTGTGATAGGCAACAGGCGTTTCTTGTTTTGCTTTCCCGAAGGCACTTACAGCCTTACCCAAAGCAGCATCATTACGGATTTTCAGATAGGCCTTTGTTTCAAAACCCTGCTCCTTGCATTGCCTGAGCGTGGCCAGCTTTACGCGAAGCTGTTCCTCCACCTGCTCTTCCAGACCAGTAAATCGCTTCCTGACTTGCTTATTGTCCGTTTCTACCGTAAAATCCTGCTTTGTAAGTGAAGTAGTAAGCTGCTCCAGAAAGTAATCAACGGCTTTTTTTACCCTTTCCTGCAAAGCCTGGTTCTGCTCCGGATTGTCCGAAGCATCGAACAACTGCCTTAGCTGTGGCCCGAATCGCTGACTCACATTTACAAGCTCATTCAATTTATCGATAGCATTCGAAACCAGTGCCAAATAAGCCGTCTGAATGCTTCCACTGTTTTCGTTGGCAATTTTGTAAATGATTTTAAGCAGCCTCAGCAAAGGCTGAAAATCGAACAGTTCAACAAGTAAATTAAACTCATATGCTCTTCTGGCTTTTTCCAAACCGGCTTCATCCGGACTGCGATTTGGAATCTCATGCAGAAAACCGTTCACCGCAGCATCAGCACCTATCCCACGGGGCTGAAGCCGTGATTTCAACACAACGCCTTCAAACTTGGTGCACCGGCTCAAGGCCACATACACCTGTCCGTGCGCAAAGGCGGCATTGGCATCAATAATTACTTTTTCAAAGGTTAGCCCCTGACTTTTATGAATGGTAATTGCCCAGGCAAGCTTCAATGGGTATTGCTTAAAGCTACCGATAATCTTTTCTTCGATCTGCTGGGTTTTTTCGTCCAGATGATATTTCATATTATGCCAGGTAAGCGGCTCCACGTCAATGGTTTCATCGTCGCATTGCACCACCAGTTTGTCTTCCTCCCTGGCTATCAACCGTCCTATTTTTCCATTGTAAAAGCGTTTCTCGGGCGACAGGTCATTCTTTACAAACATCACCTGCGCTCCCACTTTCAGCTCCAGTTGTTCATCAGCCGGATAGGCCATTTCCGGAAATTCCCCTTCAACTGTTGCTTCAAAAATCCAGCTCTTTCCTTTTAGCTGTTTCAATTTCAGCTGGTTAATCTGGTCGGCCTGATAGTTATGCGTGGTAAGCGTGATGTACCCTTCCTTTTCGTCGGGATCAAAATCAGGATGGTAGCGGCTGTTGAGCTTTTCGAGCGTTGACATATCCAGTTGATTATCGCGTATGCGATTCAGGATATCGATAAAATACTGGTCCTGTTGCCTGTAAATATGTTTCAGTTCGATGGTCACATAATCTGAGGCTTTGAGGGCGTGGCTGCTAAAAAAATAAACCGAGTCGTAATATGGCCTGAGCAGCTGCCATTCCTCTTCGCGAGCTACCGGTGCCAATTGCTGAATATCGCCGATCATCAGAAGCTGTACCCCACCAAAAGGCAAATCTCTCCTTCTGAAACGGCGCAAAACCCTGTCGATAGCATCCAGCAGATCGGCACGTACCATGCTGATTTCGTCAATAACCAGCAGATCCAATCGTTTTATCAGCCTGATCTTCTCCCGTGTAAAACGCTGATATCGCGCTTCATAAGCTGGTTGTTCTGCCTGTGGATTGGATAACAAAGCTTGTAAAGCAGCTTCGGGCAGCTGTGGCCCGAACGAAAACTGAAAAAAGGAATGGATGGTCACGCCACCTGCATTGATGGCTGCCACACCTGTAGGTGCAACCACCACATGATGTTTTGAAGTGAGGTTGGGAAGGTTTTTTAAAAAGGTGGTCTTTCCCGTTCCGGCTTTTCCGGTGAGATAAACATGCCGGTTGGTAAACTGAATGAAACCGGCCGCAAGCTCAAGCTGTTGATTAGTAATAACTGTATCCATGCCAACTATTGGTTAGTTGCTTATGCTTAAAAACACATCAAAAATTGAACGCCTAATATAAAAATTTTCGGCTTACCAATTGATATAATGCATGATAAACCCTTCGTCTTGATAGCCCCCAATCACCTGACTGCGCCCTTCTTCAGCATCGGCACGGCTGATAAAAGCATTGGAAGTCCGGTGCCCCCGATCGGCTGCACCCCATCCCGGAAATTGTTTGATCAACAGGTCGTTGAAAATATAAGTCAGATCAAAATCCTGCTTCTCCTGATGAATATTACTCACAAAAGCATGGTAATCCTTCTGGCCGCTATTTTCGGGATCGCAATAGCATGACGAAAATACAAAATAATAATAAGGCCCGCGACTCAAATCAACAACTGGTGAATCGATAAAGATATTTGTGATCGAATCTTCCACAATTCTTTCGGGATTGGTGGTGTTTTTGTAAATGCTGCCAACGAGCTTGTAACACACATCTATCCCCATGATAAAGATATCCGGATCGCCATCCAGGTCAAAGTCACCAAAGCAGACAATGCCTTCGCTCACCCAGGGAAGCCCTGCCATAAAATCTTCAAAAATCCCTTGTCCTTTGTTCTCGTACAGGATGGTATAAGGACGTTCGAGGCTTTCGCCGGCTATCAGGATATCCATATCGCCATCCGAATCGAAATCGGCCACATCCATATTCACATTTTTCAGCGGCCTGAATCCTGATATTCTTTGCTCGTCGAAATACAGACTTTTATTACCCAGAAAAAGCCGGGTATATGGCTTGCCATCAACATCGGCTCCTGCCAGCACAAAATCATTCAGCTCATCACCGTTAAAATCGGCCCAGGCCACAGCACTGTTGGTCAAGGCCGGGAAAGATTGCGGGTGAAGCAGGTAATTACCTTCTTTGTAAATGTATAAGCGGCTTACAGGGCGGCCGTTCCAGCTTCCGGTGATAAATATATCCAAAAAACCATCTTTGTTGGCATCGCCCCATCGCGCTTCACCATTGATAACGCCTGGCATGTCAAAGCTTCTTATAGCAAACTCACCCGAGCTGTTCTCCAAAATTACCGTCCGGTTTCTGCCCGAGGCATCCATTCCGGTAAGCAAAATATCAAGATCATTGTCCTTATCGAAATCAGCAATTTCGGCATGGCCATCAACTAAAGCCGGCACCTGCATCTGATTGAGTGAAAAACTCCCGTTTGTTTGCTGATAGTAGATGCCAGCCACAAATCGCCCCTCCTGATCCAGGCCGCTCAGGAACACATCGGCCCGGCCATTCTTGTTGAGATCGCCCACAGACATACTGGCCTTTTTCACATCAGGCAAGCCTTTTGGCTTGGCCTTAAAAACCTGGTTAAGGTCTTTCAGATAATAAGTCGTGGCAGCCTTCATATCTTGCTGGGCCAACTCACCAGCCACAATCAAATCGAGACCGGAAGTGCCCGGAATCCATGCCGCATCAGCATGAATGCGCGTAGGGATATCCTTTTGATGCTCAACAAACACCTGCGAAACAAGCATTTGTGCAAATATTAGGTGGGTTAAAAACAGAAATATCAGTTGCTTCATGGAATTCTATTTAAACTGTATGATTCGTGCGATTAACATGTGGTCAGGCAATTAAAAAGTCAACGTAAAAACAGTTCCTTCTTCAGGTTTCGATTTCACCGAAATCGCCCCTTTGTGCATCTGCATGATCTGCCGCGAAAGGCTCAATCCAATGCCTGACCCTTCTTTTTTGCTTGTAAAGAAAGGCATAAAAATCTTATCCAATAAATCGGGTTTGATGCCATGACCGTTATCTGCAATTTCAATGCTGATGCGATTATTCAGGTTTGTTGAGGCAGTGATGGAAATTATCGCGCCTTCCTTTTCCTTGACAGCATCAATGGCATTCAGCAGCAGATTGATCAACACCTGATCAACCAAATCAGGGTCGGCAAGCAGCATCAACTCATCCGGAAACACCTTGCATACACATTTGATGTTGTGCATCTCCAGCCTGGGTTTGAGTAATTCGTTTGCTTTGTCGCACAACTCCCTGATGGCAAAATACCTGAAGTTTGGTTTGGGAATACGGGTGAGATTACGGTATATCTCCACAAAATTCAACAAACCCCTGCTCCTGCTTTCGATAGTTGACATGGCACTGTGTATGCTTTCCAAATCTTCCTCCGATAGCTGGCTCATCTCAATTTTGTCGGTTTCCGGATTCACCATCATCTCCTGAACCGTTGAGGCCAGCGACGAAATTGGTGTGATAGAATTCATGATTTCGTGCGTAAGCACACGAATAAGTCGCTGCCAGCTTTCTATCTCTTTCTCTTCCAACTCAGGATGAATATTTTGCAGCGAAACAAGCACATACTCCTCACCCCGCATCCTGAATTCGGTGGCATTTATCGAAAGCTGAATCAATTCATCTTCCAGAAAGATTTTGATCAGGTTTTTATCGCCGGCCTTCATTTTCAAAAGAAGCTCGGGCAAATCTTCCTTCACCACTTCCAGCTCTTTGATATTGCGCAAATGACTTACCCTCAAAATCTTTTTGATGGCATTGTTGAACACATCAATCTTACCGTCTCGTCTAAAAACAATAATCCCAATGCTTACATGCTGAATTACTGTGAGCAGATAATTGAAATGCTCTTCTTTTTCAGCCCTGTTCTTCTTAAACTCGTTGATGATCTGATTGAACTGATGACTCAGATCTGTGAAGCTCTTACCAAGACCTTCGTCAGAAAAGGAGGCCGAAAAATCAGCATGGCGGATGCCTTCCAAAAACTTAGCCAGGCGTTTATTGGTGTGTTCGGCAAACAAAATCAAGGATATGGTTTGCAACACAATCAGCACCAATAAAATAATTGCACTAACAAGAAACTGCTCGTGACTATACAGAAACGCAAAAAGCAAGGCTGATGCTAATAATAGCAACACCCTGAGTGCCATTTGAACCCTAAAACGTTTAAAGATCATATTTTTCCATTCTACGGTAAAGTGAAGCGCGCGTCAGGCCAAGCTCTTTAGCTGCCCTGCTGATGTTGCCGCCGTGTTTGTCAACCACTTTGCGAATCAGCATTTTCTCAGTTTCTTCCAAATTCATATTGACAGGCATAACCTTGTTTTCCTGTTTATCCTCATTTTCCGAAAGGAAAAAGTCGTGAGGCTCAAGCACCTGGTTTTCACCCATAATCACTGCCCGCTCAACGGCATGTTGCAATTCGCGAATATTGCCCGGCCAATGATGGGTTTGAAGCCTTTTGAGCGTACTGGCATTCAGTCGTTTTTTCTGTATTTTGTATTTCTTACAATACACCTCCAGGTAATGTTCTACCAAGGGTTCGATGTCTTCGAGACGTTCGCGCAATGCCGGCAACTTGATCTCGACCGTATTAATGCGGTATAGCAAATCCTGCCTGAACTTATTCTCGCTCACCATCTGATACAGCGGCATATTGGTGGCACAAACCAGGCGCACATCAATAGGAATCTCTTTGTGTGATCCCAGGCGAACCACCTTTCTATTCTGCAACACACTTAATAGCTTCGATTGCAAGGCCTGTGAAAGGTTCCCTATTTCATCCAGAAAGATAGTGCCTTTGTGAGCCGCTTCAAAACGTCCGGCACGATCTTCTTTGGCATCCGTAAAAGCACCTTTAGTATATCCAAAAAGCTCGCTCTCGAAAAGACTTTCGGTGATGGCACCCAAATCAACACTTACAAACACCTCACCTGCCCGCATGGAGGCACGATGAATGGCGCGGGCAATCACCTCTTTGCCTGTACCATTTTCGCCCAGGATCAAAACATTGGCATCTGTTTTGGCAACTTTACTAACGGTAGTCAACACTTTTATCATGGCCGGACTGCTGCCGATGATATTGCTATAGGCCTGATCCTGATCGGCAATGAACACTTTTTGTTTGCTCTTCAAATCCTGCAGCTCCACCTTCGACCGCCTCACTTCGAGTGTTGCATTGATGGTTGCCAACAGCTTCTTGTTTTCCCAGGGTTTGAGCAAAAAGTTAGTTGCGCCTTCTTTAATTCCCTGAACGGCAAGCTCTATATCGCCATAGCCTGTAATGAGAATAATGGCAGCAGCCGGATCAATTTCCAGTATTTTATTCATCCAGTGAAAGCCTTCCTTGCCAGAAGTTGCATCCCGCGAAAAGTTCATATCCAGCAAAATCAGATCATACGACTCGGTTCTAAGCAAATCGGACAGGTTTTCGGGATTTCGTTCAGTATGCACGAATTCAATGTGTTGTCGCAAAAACAAACGTGCCGCCATCAACACATCAGCATCGTCATCTACGATAAGAATACGGGCATTGATTTTCTCCATAAGACTTCAGATTGGTTACAGGACATATTTTTGAAAGGGTAAAAATAATCATATTGTTCGCATTTGTACAAAGTGATGGACGAAAATGAACAGTGAATGTTACGCTTACATTTTAACTTCTGTCTATTAAGCTGTATATGTGATCGTTAACATTAATGGCATAGTCTTGGTTAAAAATTCTTAACAAAAAATCGAATGGCATGGACAGAAAGATACAAAAGAAAAAATGGACCATTTCGCGAATCGCATTACTTGCCGGAGCAATAATTTTTGTTGGCTTTGTATTGTATTTGTTATTCCTGCGCGACAAAAGCAGCAAAATTTATGTTGACCGCAACCAGCTTACCATCGCTGAAGTGAAAGCCGATAATTTTCAGGAATTTATTCCAGTTGATGGAATCGTTCTGCCCAAAACAACTATTTATATTGACGCCATCATGGGTGGCAATGTAAATGAAATTTATGTGGAAGATGGTGCCCTGCTTCGGAAAGGCGATCCCATTCTCCGACTTGTAAATACCAACCTGGAACTGAGCTATATGGAACAGGAAACCCGCATTTATGAAGCCATCAACAACCTTCAAAACACCAAAATAGGTCTTGAACAAACCAAGTTTGTACGTCAAAAAGAAATTGCAAGCCTCAATGAACAGCTGGAAGCCGTTGAAGTGAGTTTTATCCGACAAAAGGCACTGTTTCTGGATAGTCTGATCTCAAATCAGGACTTCGAAGATGCTGAAAGAGCTTACCGATATGGCAAAAAACAATTGCATATCTCACTCGAACTACAAAAGTTGGATTCCATCTCCACCGAAAGACGCTACAAACAAATTGATCAATCGATGGACAGGCTCTACAACAACCTGGAACTGCTGAAGGCAAGCCTCGACAATCTGACTGTAAAAGCACCTGCTGATGGCCAACTGTCTTCTTTTAGCATCGAGGTGGGACAAACAGCCAATAGTGGCGAGCATTTGGGTCAGATTGACAATCCGGATGAATACAAGTTGCGAGCCAATATCGACGAACGTTATATTTCGCGTGTGAGCATTGGTCAGGAGGCTGAGTTTGATTTTGGCGGAAAGACCTATTTGCTTACCATCCAGAAGATTTATACCGATGTAACGGCAGGTTCTTTTCAGGTTGATTTGTTCTTCGAAAACGGCTACCCCGACCATATCAAACGGGGCCAAACCCTTCAGCTTCGCCTGAAATTCAGCAGCCAGACAGATGCTCTCATCGTCAGGAGAGGTGGTTTCTTCCAGAAAACAGGAGGCAACTGGATTTATGTGCTCGATGCCTCAGAAGAGTTTGCCGTGAAACGTCCAATCCGGATCAACCGCCAGAACATCCTCTATTATGAAGTGTTGGAAGGGCTGAAAGCCGGCGAAAAAGTGATTGTTTCGTCTTATGATAACTTCGGTGATAAAGACAGAGTGGTATTTAAATAAGCACTTGATTACGACCAAAAAAGAGAAAACTAATAAAATATAAACTTCAATATTAACAAAATGATCAAAGCAGAAAAATTAACAAAAGTGTTTCGCACAGACGAAGTGGAAACCACAGCATTAAATGAGGTTTCGTTTGAGATCAACAAAGGTGAGTTTGTTGCCATCATGGGGCCTTCGGGATGTGGCAAATCAACCCTGTTGAATATTTTGGGATTGCTTGATAACCCCAGCAAAGGAAAATATTATTTCCTCGAGAAAGAGGTGTCAAAAAGCACCGAACGGCAAAGGGCCAATCTCAGAAAAGAAAACATTGGTTTTGTCTTTCAAAACTTCAACCTGATTGATGAGTTAACAGTTTTTGAAAATGTTGAACTACCGCTGATCTACCTGGGTATGCCTGCCAGAGATCGCCGCAAACGTGTGGATGAAGTTCTCGAACAAATGCAGATCGCACACAGGCGAAAACATTTCCCGCTGCAGTTATCCGGTGGACAACAACAGCGTGTTGCCGTAGCCAGGGCTGTGGTTGCCAAACCCTCGCTGATACTTGCCGATGAGCCTACCGGAAACCTCGACTCTGCTCACGGCGAAGAAGTTATGAACCTCTTAAATGATCTTAATGCCAATGGCACAACTATCATTATGGTTACACACTCCCAACGCGATGCGGAATATGCTCAACGCCTGATACGCCTGTTCGATGGCCAGATAATCAACGAAAACATCAAGAAAAACCTGCTCTAGATATTTTTCCCTCATCCTACCTAAAAACCTATGTTCTGGAATTATTTAAAAATAGCCTTTCGCAATCTCTACAAACAACATGCTTATACCCTGATCAATGTGGTTGGTTTGAGTACCGGAATTGCTGCTTTTATCATCATTATGATGTTTGTACAATATCATTTTAGTTTTGACAAACATATTCCGGAACAGGATCGTTTTTATCGTTTAATTCAAATACAACATGGTCAGGGTGTTGGCGAACAGCATGTTGCCTTTAATCCCGGACCAATGGCTCCCGAACTGCCACTTGCCATTCCGGAAGTAGAATATGCCGTGAGGATGTTAAACTGGGGCACTGTTTTGCTAAGAGTTGGTGATGTTATTTTTGAACAACGAAATGTTTACTTTACCGATAGTGTTGTGTTTGAAACATTTGGGATCAAACTGCTAAAAGGCAATCCCGGCGATGTATTCAAAACCATGAACTCCGTGGTGTTATCCAAATCGGCCGCAGAAAAGACTTTTGGCTCTGTTGATGCGGCCTACGGACAAACCATCGAACTCAACCACGAAAAAGATTTTCTGATCAGTGGCATTATGGAAGATCAACCTTTGAATGCACATCTTCAGATTGAAATGCTGGTTGCCTACCAATCCATGGAAAGGAAAAATGCTTTTCTGCGAAGCTGGAACTCAAACTCAATGCCCGTTTATGTAAGGCTTAGGCCACATGCTGATGCAACTGTTGTTGGTGAAAAAATCACACAACTGCTGGAAGATCACAAAGAATATGATTTTTTTACGCAAAGTCCGAAGATTTATTTACAGCCTTTAAATCAAATTCACAGCAAATCACATATCGTAAAATTTCAGCTTAATCATGCCCCCGTTGACTTCAGCCTGCTGATTGCCATACTCATTACAGCCATCATCATCATTGCCATTGCGTGTATCAATTTTATCAACCTGGCCATAGCCCGCTCCGTGAAACGAGCCAAAGAAGTTGGGGTACGCAAAACGCTGGGAGCATCACGGCTTAATCTGGTTTATCATTTCATTGGCGAATCATTGATAATTACTTTTGTCTCAGTGGTTCTGGCACTGATCTATGTTGAAATCAGCCTGCCCGAATTCAACCAGATTTTGCAATCAGAACTTCGGCTGTCATTTTTTACCAATCCCCTTCTCAATGTTGGCTTAGTTGGAATTTGGATTGGCATCAGTCTTTTATCAGGATTTTATCCCGCTTTCTATATGAGTCGTTATCAAGCTGTTGAAGTGCTTAAAGGCATTCGCGATTCAGGTTCACACTTTGGCGGCTGGCTTAGTAAAGCCTTGGTTGTTTTTCAGTTTGCTGTGGCTATCGGACTAACTTTTATAGTGCTGGTAACCAACCGACAAATAATGTACATCGCCAACAAAGATTTGGGTTACAATTACAAAAACGTGATCGCTCTTAGGATTCCGGGTCCTGACAATCTAAAAAACAGCCAGCTTCTCAAGCAGGAACTTACACAGATCAATGGGGTAATGGCCACTGCTGCTGTATCGGACATCAATGGGGTGGCTGGCAGCCAAACGACCATATGGGTGGATGATACCACCGGCATTAAAATGATGACCCGCATGGGCTATGTGGATGAAGATTTCTTTGATTTAATGGAAATTCCGGTTGTGTTGGGCCGTAATTTTGATAAGACCTTCAAAACAGACGAGCTGGAAGCTGTAATCCTGAATCAGGCCGCAGTTGAAGCCCTTGAATGGGAGGATCCTATTGGGAAACGATTCAAGCCATTTGGAGCCGACACCCTTCCCAAGCGTACTGTTATAGGTGTGATCAGTGATTATCATTATTATTCCATTCACAGCCGCATTGAACCTGCTGCTTTCTACTTGCGACGTGATGGTTATAATATGGTATGCATCAGACATAACCGCAATGATATTGCTCAACTAAAACAAGAAATAGAAACTAAATGGCAGGAACTTTTTCCGGGCAATCCTTTTCAACTGATCACAGCCGAAGAACGGCTTGAACGCGAATATCGTAGCGACCGCAACAGCCTTAAACTTTTCACCCTGTTTACGGTTTTGACACTACTGATTTCTGCATTGGGATTATACGGCCTCACAGCACTCAGGATCGAACAAAGAAGCCGCGAAATAGCCATAAGAAAAGTGCTTGGCGGCAATATGGTTCAGATGATCTTGCTGGTGGCCAAAGAGTTTCTGGTTTTGGTAGGCATCGCCATTGCGACAGCCCTGCCTGTTGCCTGGCTCTTCTCCCTGCAATTGCTCGATCGTTTTGCTTATACCATTACCATCTCTCTTCTCGAAGTGATTTTAGCAATTGGTATTGCCTTTCTCATCGCTTTGATTACCATTATATTTCACTCAGGACGAATTGTCACCAACAATCCGGTCAATGCTTTAAAAACTGATTAAATTTTCAACGTCATGAAAGAAGTTCTTATCCTGATTCCTGATATTGAAAAGGAGCAAAATGTTGAAATTGATGTGCGTATCAACGGAAGAAAGCAAACATTGAAATACAGAGTGGAACTGCTCGACTGGGAAGGCAATGAAGTGCCGCCAAAAGAGAAAGTTCAGGTGCTGCGACACAAGATATCTGAATACGACAAAGATTGGGAACTGGTAGAAATTGGACCGCCAACCAATAAAAATATTTCGCTGATGTTCAGAAAAAAACGCAGCAATTAAGTCATCAAAATAATCATTTTTGTCATGAAAAAAATTTTTATCGCTCTTTTATTATTCTGCCTGTTCGGCATAAATTACGCGCAAAACACCGAAGAGGATGCTGTTCGGGAGCTTATCCAGTCAGCCTATGTGGAAGGTATCCATAACAAAGCCGGAATCGACAAAATCAAACAGGGCTTTCATCCCGGCTTCGAAATGATTGGGAAACACAACGAATTGCTGTCAAAATTTCCCATTTATAGCTGGATCCAAACTGTGAAAGCATCTATGGAAAATCAGCAGAAACAGCCTGATGATGAAAAGATCACTGCAGAATATCCAATCATCGACATCACAGGGGATGCTGCTTTTGCAAAAGTCGATATTTATCATAAAGAAAAACATCTGTTTACTGACTATTTGTTGTTGTACAAATTCGACAATGAATGGAAAATTGTTAGCAAAACTTTTTATCGCATTCCTGAATATCAATCATCTTAAAAGCCAGTTAGCGTGATTAGCCTTTTAGCCAATTACTTCCTGATGGGCCTGCGCAATATGAAACGCCAGCGCAGCCATGCCGCCATTAATATCATTGGACTTTCGGCAGGATTGATCGTATTTATGCTGATTTATCTTTTTCTGGTTAACGAATACCAATACGACAGGTGCTGGAAAAACTACCAATCCATTTACCGGCTGAATGGCTCTCTCGAATTTAATGGTCGTGAAGATCATTTTGCCTTGTCGTCGTACAATATGGCTCAGGCCATGAAAAACGGCTTTCCGGAGGTGGAAGCAGCTACTCTCATTTTTCGCAATAGTTTCTCAAACGATCAAACCGGCGTTACGGTATGGCACAAGGATATCATGTATCAAATTCCCTCTTATACTGTTGCCGATGCTGACTTCTTCGAAGTGTTTGATTATCCGTTTCTGGAAGGCAATCCGCTTACAGCACTCACCGAACCTAAAAGTTTGGTTATAACTAAAAGTATTGCAAATCAAATATTTGGTGACCAAAAAGCACTCGATCAGCTCATTCAGATCAACACCACCACCTACAAAATAACGGGTGTGATTGACAAGCAAAACTGCTCATCGCATTTGGTCTTTGATGCGCTTATTTCGATGAGTACACTCCCACAAGCACAAATCGTACAGATGAAAACTGACTGGTTTTGGATGGTGGGCTACACTTACATTCGGTTTAAAACACCGGAATTTGCATCAGCTTTTGATCAAAAACTTACTTTGCTCCGCGAAAATACCATCAAACCCTGGATAAGGGAAGTAAATGTTGATGGCGACATTAAACTAGCTATCGAGGCGGTTACAGACGTTCATTTCAACAACCGGCTGCAATACGACAGCCCCACCAATACCAACCGCAGCTTTGTTAATATGTTTGCCTACATCGCTGTGTTTTTACTGTTGATCGCATCCATCAACTATATGAATCTGGCCACAGCACGATCTCTCAAAAGAGCCCGCGAAATCGGGATAAGAAAAGTTGCAGGTGCACGCAAAGAACAATTGGTGATGCAGTTTTTGGGCGAAAGTATTTTCACAAGTTTGTTTGCCTTTTTTGTGGCTCTCTTTCTCACTGAATTAATACTGCCCTGGTTCAATACCCTGATAGGAATTGATTTACAGCTGTATAGCATTTTTCGGGCAGGACAGCTAGTTTATGGAATTGGGCTCATGCTGATCGTGCTGTTGCTGGGTTTGTTGAGTGGCAGTTTTCCGGCTTTTGTGCTATCCTCCTTCACCCCGATGGATGTGTTAAGGTCGGGCGGGTTAGCTGTTGATAAAAAAAGGCTTTTCAGTGCTGCCAATATGCGTAAGATTCTGGTTGTGTTTCAGTTTTTGATCGCCATTGGCATGATTATCAGCACCCTGATAGTTTCGGATCAACTGCGCTTTATGCGAAAACATGATAATGGAATTGCGCTTGATCAGGTGATGGTGCTACATTTTCCTTCAGATACTGTTTTGTACAACAACAAAGAAGTGCTCCGGCAGGATTTATTAAAGCTTCCTGAGGTGAAGGAAGTGTCGCTTTCCGAAAGCTTACCCGGCTACCAATCAGGCCGGTTGATGTTTTTTCTGGGCGATACAGCCAAGCCTGAAGTGAGAACCATGAATTTGTATGTGGTTGATCATGAGTTTTTTGACCTGTTTGAGATTGAAACAATCGAAGGAAGAACTTTTTCTAAAGAATACCCCAACGATGTAAACACGGCATTCGTTGTGAATCAGGCTGCCGCTAAGTTTTTAGGATACGACAATCCTGTGGGAGTTGAGATGAACTGTGGCTTGGATGTGCAGGGCAAAATTATTGGGATGGTAAACGATTTTTACTACACCAGTCTGCACAGCCCTATCGAACCTTTGGTTTTTATCCTTAGCAGAGGAAGACCTGATTATGTGGCCGTTAAACTTTCGGGGAATGAGCTTGGTTCTGCTATTCAGAAGATCGAAAGTCAATGGTTACAATTTGATCAGAAACATTTTTTCAACTACAATTTCCTTGATCAGCATTTTCAAATGCAATATGATCGTGAAGAAAAAATGCTCTCGCTTTTCAGCTATTTCTCACTGATCGTGATCTTAATCTCCGGTTTGGGACTCTATGGTCTGTCAGCTTTTACCATCGAGCAGCGCACCAAAGAAATAGGAATCAGGAAGATACTGGGAAGTAAACCCTCCCGGCTTGTCCGCCTGTTGATAGCTGATTTTCTGAAACTGGTGTTGTTGGCCGGCCTCATGGCTTTGCCAATAACGTATTATCTGATGTCGGAATGGATGAACGGGTTTGCAGTTCGCGTAGGACTAAATCCCGTTTGGTTTGTAACCGGCATTTTACTGGCGGTGATAATTGCAATGATTACAGTATTTTCATTGGCCAACAAAGCGATAAACAAAAACCCTGTGGATGCGATCAAATATGAATGATTATCGATGATTAGAATTCAATACTGAAATACATGGCAAGACATTTCATCACGATATTATTGCGAACGCTTAAAAGACAATGGCAGTACAGTTTGATAAACCTGTTAAGTATGGCAACAGGGCTGGCTGTTTCTACCCTGATTCTGTTGTATGTTTTCAATGAATACAATTACAACCTCTTCCATGAGTATGCGGAAAGTATCTACCGCGTCAATTTAAATTACAAACAAAAGGAGCACAATTTTGGATCGCCGGTTATACCTGCGGCAGTAGGGCCATCACTGTATGAGACTTTTCCGGAGATTAATACGTTTTGCAGAATCACACAACCCGAAAAAGGCTATTTGCTATTTGATGGCAAAGTATTCGAGGCTGATAAACTACTGTATGCAGATTCTTCATTTTTTAGTCTTTTCTCTTTTCATTTGGAAAAGGGAAATCCGGTTGATGTATTAAGCGGAATCAACAAGGCAGTAATAAGCAGTTCGTTAGCAAAACAAATGTTTGGCCAAACAAATCCAATAGGAAAGTTAATTCAACTCAACGGACAACAAAACTGGATCGTAAG
>Ga0334883_1002831_pt1 | contig 20080 bp, 12 predicted proteins | sample GraSluR1_MG_6_FD_207230 | JGI IMG/M metagenome (GOLD analysis project Ga0334883, IMG submission 207230) | Sludge microbial communities from methane-producing bioreactor in Wageningen University, Netherlands - Granular Sludge_09_05-R1 | ecosystem: Engineered > Bioreactor > Anaerobic >...
CACTAGTGTCTACTAAAAATTTAAGCTAAGTTGAACAACGTCTTTATAAGATATAACAGGTCTATCGTTGGCAGATTTTTCGAACAATTCTCTGATTGGTGTTTTGTCGATGAGAGAGCCCCGCAAAACGCGAAGTACATCAAACATGCTTCGGTTAAGGCGGCAGTCGTGTTCAGCAATAGCCACAAGGCAATAGGCACAAATAGCGCAGTATATCTGTATTCTAACGGCATTTTCAGAATTACCCCAAAATGTTTTGATGTACAAATGCTGCTTGATCCATTTGAAAAACAGCTCCACTTGCCAACGCTTTTTGTAAAGCATTGCAACATCTTTTGCGCTTATATAGAACGCATTGGTAATATATATAAACGTGCGCTTGAGTTCCTTGGAGTAGTATATGATTCTGCGAAGTCTGCCAGGATATTTCTTCTTGGACTGATATCCCGTCAGTTCGATAGTTTGATCGCTAATAACTCCGTCAGCACCCTCGACAAGGTCTTCTCCATCAACGATTTTATACTGAAGCCTGCCTTTCTGACGAATGATAAAGTAAGAGTCGATAATATTGATTTTATACAGTCTGGCCAGGTCAAAGTAGCCTCTATCGAAAATGTAGTATGCATTGGGTTCATACGGGATATCATCCATCGCCTGAGTATCGTGAACGTTGGCATTATTGATATTGATGTAAGTCGGAATTTGAGTAACAACATCGAAGAGCGTATTAGCTTTGATTCCGCTTTTAGTACTTCGAAACTTCGCCCACCAGAAAAGATTGAGGCAGAGATCGATAGTTGTAGAATCAAAGGCATAAAACTTCCCGTTGAGTTCAAAGGGGGTGTTAATTCTTTTGTTTTGCGCTATTTCAATGAGCTTCTTAGCAAACTCTTCAAATATGCGAGAATCCCTGTTTGCATTTGCCTTTGCAAGGTTCGCCAACTTTATCTCCTCTTTGCCAAATCCAAGATGGTAGGCTTTTCCAGCGTGAGCCGATGTGATACTTATGAGTTCACGGAGGCTGTCGCATCCATACAACTGGCCAAACATCATGACAAGCAAATGATTCCAGCAAGAAAAATGCTTAACGTATCTATCTCCACCGTATTTAACCACAAGCCTTTGATAGTACTTCTGAGGGAGCAGTTCGATGAGTTGAGAAAACACATATTTCCCTTCGTGCATAACGATTTGGATTTGAGTTTGAATAAAGGTACAAATTCAAATCGTGGACATGGAATTTATTACAATAACAACTTAATTATTAATAATTTAAATAGTTTGTTGAAATGAGTTTAGTAGACACTAATGATATCATTTGAATTGTCTAATAATGCATTTGAGAAATATTTTGGTCTAGTAAAAGCTAATTTAGACATGTCTCTAGAAATCTCAACTTCGCATGGCTCGAATAATTTGTAATTGTTTGTATAAGTTACTACATTATACGGACCAGTAATTCCATCAGGACCAACATCGAAGAATTTTACAAAGCTTTCTTGATGTGTCCATGAATAATAAACCAAATAGAGCCTGCGATGATTTGTGCCTGGAATAAAATCTGTAATTGCAATACCCATACTTGCCGCATGATTAACTGATGAATCTGCTGTATAAAATGGCTCTGATGGTTCGTACTGGCCTCGCCCAGGAAAAACCTCATTACACGCTAAAGAGTAGTTAATTACAGGATTGTCGCCCCGAGAATCTGATATATCCTCAACATATTGTCTTAGTGCATAAAAAATGTAAAACTCACCATCATCGCAGTAGAGCGTATCTTTTGGCACTATTATTACCTCAGGAAACATTTCATCTGGCCAATCAATTGGATCAACATCTGTAAAAAGCTGACCAGCATAAGTTCCATTACCCCACCATATATTATTATCAATTACATAAAACAGAGGATTATTGTCTCTGTCGTAGTATCCATTTGAAACAAACTTAGGAGTTGTAAGAGAAACTCCTGTATTATCAACAGTACCATCAATAAAATTAACTTCTTTTCCATTAAGTGGCCATTTTGGCATTTGAAAAGTTGTTTGTGCCACTAAAAAACCTGTTGACAGCAATAATAATACTGCCAAACAAAACATGTTTGATTTTTTCATAACTTTGTAAAGTTTAGTAAAACAATTACCGGGTGGGCTAACAAGACTTAATCTGCCGTCGAAAGTTAGATTCTCGCCTTGTTGCTGCCCGGTTTCTCAAAAAAACATCTCAGGTCGAAAACACGCTATTGTCGCTACAAATTATCCTGACCAAAAATAATTTGCTGAATCAACTCATATTTGAGTTTTTGATATTCTTTCCGAAAAGCAACAATAGCGAAGTATGGTTTCTTTAATATCACCTGATTCATGAAATTGATTTTAATGTTTAACCTGCAGTTTACCTATGTAAACTATTGAATTATTCTCTATTTTAATTATATACAGACCGTCCTTTAAATGCCTAACAGGGACTATAATGCTTTGGTCTGTGTAATTTATTTTCTGAATTAATTGTCCACAAGTGTTATAAATCGAAATTTCACCGCTTTCTCTAAGTGTGTTTGTATTGATAGTAACAAAATCATTTGCCGGATTTGGATAAATAATTACGTCATTTGCCAATTGGTTATCTGTAACAGCATTTATCCATCCTGGATTATAGTTTCCATTACCAGAACTGTCTGTTTTTACTATCCAAGAAGTGTTTGATTCACCAAAAGGCATATATAATCCACAAAATGCAATACCATCATCAAAAGTAGTTGTTACTGTATAAGGCCAATTATTTACAGTTTGTTCGCCAATAATTTTACTCCAAACTAGCTCCCCTTGAGATGAATACTTTTCCAATATTGCATCCATTTTCCAGTTTTCACTAAATGGTGGTTCAATTGAGTTTAAGCAAATAATTTCATTTTGAGAATTGCAGTCGATATCTAAACAAGAAATATCTACAGCATAATCAACATTTCTTTTCCAAATTGTGTTACCTAAAGTATCTGTCTTAATAATTAGTCCATAATATTCCGAATCTTCAACATCAGGCCAATGCTTATAATTAAATCCTCCTATTAAATAATTACCAAAATTATCTATTGTTAAACATTCAAAACCACAATCGGGCAAGTCTGTCCACTCGTAGAATAGTTGTTGTTCTCCTTCTGAATTTAATTTAACAATTATTCCTCTCCGGCGTGAATATTCTCTAGTATTAATAAAAACAGAATCTTCAGCTATTCCAACTGCAATATAATGCCCATTAGTAGTTTCTTCAATTGCTCTTAATACAATTACATTATTTGTATCGTATAATCGCCACGTCCATATCGTATCACCAACTAGGTTGGTTTTTACAACCAAAGGATTTGTTCCTCTTTCATCCTCATTAATACATCCAACAACTACTAATTCATTATTTTTAGTATAAATGCCATCAGAAAAAGTAACTTTAGACTTCACATTTGAATCATCAGGAGAAGCAAACGCATATTGCTTCGACCATAAAGTATCACCTGTCTCATCATACATAACTATTGCTCCACTTTGATGCCAATCAGGATTCTCCTGAGTAACTCCAAACCCAACGTAATTACCAGTTTTGGTAATATCAACAGCCCACAAATCGCTGTTAACAGAAACAGAATCTTGATATTTGTACCATTCTACTTCCCCTAAAGAATCTGTTTTAAACAAAAGGAACCTCGAGTCAAACATTTCAAATGCGATTAATCCACCACAAATAAAACCGCCATCAGGAGTTTGTTTAAAATCTTTGATGTAATTGTTTCGGCCATCAAACAAATATTGCTTGTCGAACACAATGCTTTCCTGGCAAAAAGCGTTTGTAGTGATGCAGGTAATTGCAATAAGTACGATTAAATTCAAGAGTTTCATGTCTTTTATGGTTTAATGTTCAAGATATTTACAAACGAAAAAAACTTAAGAATTGATATGCTTTTATGAACAGTGTATGCCATTTGAAGCAACGCGGGCTTGAAAAATTGCACTTCAAGCTTTGTATAACTTGGCAGTATTGTAGTGGCAGTGATCATTTAAAAGCTCTGTTTCATTCTATTGCCAAAAAATATCATAAAATATACCTACAGCCCCCCCCCCGTCAGCAAATAAGCAAAAATTCATACTAATGGCATTGCAATGTACAAAACTAAACAATCAAAAGCAAATTTATTTTTGTGAGTTTTGTCATATTTGTATGGTTGATGTAATGGAACAAAGAAATAGTAAGGGATTCAACCAATGTTAAGTTTTTTTAATACGATTACAACTGAATTCACGGGGAGTGACTCGGAAGGGTATTTGTCGTACGGCGCCCTGCAGGTATAAGCTTACTGAAACAGCGACTTCACCTCGGGTTTTTCGAGGGTAATCAGTGTAAACACTCCAAGAAGTGTCCCCAGTGGGATATTGAGACATTCGAAACCGGCTATCACCATGCAAAAAATTCGGTGTTTCCTCCGCTGCAAAAACACACCAGTCAATATTTTCAGCACCGAGAACAGAATAATAAAAATAACGGCCACCGATGCAACAACTATAAAAATACCGCCAATAACACCCAAAACGAATTGTTCTTCTTCGTTTCCGGCAGCCATCGAGCCCGAAAGCATTCCAATACCCAGAATAAAGTAAACAAATACTGGCAGCAATCCAAAAAACAGGGTAATTCCACCCCACACATAATGCAGCACTGCCAATGTATTGAGCTGTTTTAGTTCCTTTTCGTTGTTCGTTTCCATGGCTTTAATATTTAACACAAATATAGTGTTGAAACTGCAATTAAGAAATGGTATTTATGAAAAGTTTAAAAACTGCATTCAGTTTCGATTGAACTTCAAACTAAGATGCATCTAGTATCAAGCAGATGCCTTAAAGAATAAGTGGGTTATATCGAGCGAAACAGCTTTGCTGTGTAATCATTGTTGATTACACACTTTTCGATGTTCGATCCGTGCGCTAAGATTATCGACCAACAATAGAAAAATATTAAAACTTTCGTTAGCCTGCAGTTTTTCAGCAATCATCAATTGAAATGCTTCGTGTTTTATGTATTTTAACTCTGCAAGCGCATTATCGCATTTTTCAATGGTATCGTAATTATCAATTTGGGCTTCAACATCTAATGCCTTTTGGTAGTAGATGTCGACCCTGTTTTTCTTTCTATGCTTTTTCCATCTCAATATAGCTGCCATTGCTCCTACCAAAGCAATAAGCACCGATAGCAATACACCCATTATTTCGGCATATCTCTCAAAAAAAGTAGGTTCGTTCCGTTCCAGATACATCTGTGTTCCTTCGTGCAACGGAAAACTCAGCGAAGATTTATCGAATTTTTCACTCAATCCACTTAACAAAGGATCTTTATCGGAGAGCACATTTTTTTGATTAAATATTTCTTCAACCATAGCATACACAGTATATGCGTCGATATCGCGATGGCAAAGCAACACAGCATCTATAGCAATAGTGAGAACCGGAGCATAGGGTTTTTCGCCATAGGTATTCATGGGAATAATAAATGGCCGGGCTGCTGTGTACTTCATGCAAAAACCTTCTACAGCCGATCCCTTTTGAAACAACCCTACATCGCCGAAACTAAAAATATTACAATGTCTGTTTACAATCATATCGATAACATTGGGCGTATTGTAACCCGCCAAAGTTACACTCACATCGATGTTGTCGCCTACTTCGTTTTCGAGCCATGGAGTATGAACAAATGTGTAATCGGAATGTGGTATGCCAAAATTGTCGAGAAGGAAGCGAAAAAAACGCGAGGTTCCGCTGTCCCGAGGCCCCACACCTATTCGTCTGCCTTTCACAAGGTCGTGAAGCGATACGGGATGAATACTGTCGGCATATAATATAAACAGTATTTCGGGGTAAAGCGGTATCACTGTTCGTATTTTCGACTCGGCAATCGACATTTCGTCTTCCAGAAAATCGATAACCTTAGTGTCGTTTTGTGCTATGGCAAAATCGATTTCATCGTTCCAAATTTTACGGCAGTTCACAAACGATCCCAGTTCGGGACCGGTAAGTACCTTGATTTTCATTCCACGGCTGTCGAGAACCTCCGATATAGCCACACCATTGCGGTAGTAAGTGGTACCAACATCGAGCGTGGCCAGTGAGTACTCTTTTTCTTTTTGGCAAGATAAAGCCAAAAAACACAACATAAAGAGTACATATCGTATTTTTGTTGAAATCATCAAGCAAATATACATAAGTAATCGTTACATTATTAAACATTAAAACGAAACATCATATTTCGGCAGAATTCTCTGTTTCATCTGATGTTTTTTTTTCGAATGCAGATAAAGCAACAAAATATCACCAGACATATGGCAACAGGCGATAATTCACATTTTGGGCATAAGCTGCGTAACCCGATAGTTCGCTACGCAATACCTTATCTTCGAGGCCGGTTCTGATAATAAAACCAATGGCGACAAGACTTGCAGGAATAAATGCAAACCAGGAATTAAACACTAGCGGTGTGGCAACACTTCCAACAATTGCTCCCACATAACCGGGGTGCCGCACAAAGCGATAAGGCCCTTGATTAACAACTTGATGATTGCGATCGTCTTGAATTCTTACAGTTGCCGAAAAAAACATATTTACCGACATCGACCAATTGATGAGTAAACCACCTAAAACCACTAACAAGATTCCTACAACAGATACTACAGTGCTTTCTATCGACGACCATGAATATCGCATATCGAGCCCTGAAACAATCAAAGTGAGCATTGGACCCGTGACGGCAACAAAGCGTGCTAAAAATATGTCCCATTTTTTTGTACCTTGCCTAATCCCCGATCTTTCGGCCATAAGTTCTACGGAAATTAGAAATGCATTATGAGCCTTTACCAACAACACTATTGCTAAATAAACCCACGCCATCACCCAATTAAGTTTCCCTGAACTTAGGAACAAAACGCAAGCCAAAACAAGTACCGAAAGAAATATTTTTAGCCACCACAGCCACACAGTTTTTTTTGATTCAGTGTTAATTGTTTTCATACTACATTTCTTATACGGTAAATCGTGAATAAACAAAAATACGAATACATATTTAATTTCCTAAGCAAATTATTCCGGCCAAATTACTGCTGGTTAAAACGGGAAATTCTACCGGCATAACACACGAAAGTATCGGAGCCACTACTTAACAAAACAGAATCATACAATCGAATCAGTTCTTAACGAATTATCAGATAGATAAAAAAAGGCCTTCTATTCAATGAAAGCCTTCTTCGTATACCGGCGGTCTGGACGGGACTCGAAAGGCCATCGTCTGTGCCTTGATATCACTAAGTTACATCGCCTGAAAAAAAATCGGTAACGACCCGGTAACGAAAAAAAAGAACCTTTTTTTGCCTGATTTTTAGCCCCATTTTGCGGCAAAAATCCAAGGGCAAATTTACGAAATTTGAAGCAAAAAATCAAACAAAAATCCAGCATTTTTTTAGGATATTTTTCGCATGTCCTCCCCTACTTTTTTATAAAACTGCAACTTCTGCTTTCATAGTTTCACGTTTCTTAGCTATTGCTTGAAAACAAACAGAAATAACTATGAAGGTTCTTTATTTCTTCACCTTCATGAAGTTTCATGGTTTCATGGTTTTATACCGAAATGAAAGTAGATACTTTGCGGCATTGAATTAAGCTTCACGGTGATAATTAGCTAATATCAATCGATTCATGAAATTTATGAAGGAATGAAAGCATATAATGAGAAAAATAAAAAAACATCAAAAAACCTGTTTTCTTATTACTACTTACTACAAAACTTCTGAAAGTCAACCGGCAGAATGAATGTTATTGTAGTAAGATATATTTCTATTCTTACTACAAGTTACTACAAAAGCATAAAAAGTGAATTTGTAGTAACGTGTAGAAGGTTGATTTTTTGATTGCACGGGTGTGCAATTTACTGATATTAAAGCGATAATGCTTTTTGTAGTAATGTAGAAAGTAGTTTTTGAAAAAAAAGTTTTTTTTAATTAAATCAACTTGTTTTTTTAAAACTAAGCACAATAATAGCTTAGCACAACCCGGGTTTAATATTCCTCATAAAAATTGAAAAATTTCTTTTTGTACTTACTACAGGCATCGATTGATGTTAACAAAAAGAAGATGAGATAATTACCAACTGAAAACAAGAATAAATAAAATTACTACAGGCTACTACCTTAAACCCATTGTAAGATTAAATAGAAAACTAACACAACAATCTAACTACAATAAAACACTGTAATGTCAATGCATGTGGCGCTTTGTTGTAAGATTGTAGGTGGTAAATACATTTTTTTGAAAATTTTATAATTTTATGAAATTTCAAAAATTTACACAGCTGTCCAAAATAATTCTTTTACCGCGAAGAATTGATTGATAATCAGTAATATAAATATTGAAGAATTGAGTTTTCAGAAACAACCCTATCCACTAAATAGAGAAAGTTGTGTTGAAATAATTTCTTTTGGACGGAAAAATGGCTCGTTTATCCATTGCCAAAGATCAATTTTCACAAATAGATTGAGTCTGATAAATGTGATTAGATTTGACATGTGCCATGCATATTTTGCCTTAATCTTTAGGTAGGTCAATAAGAGCATCGTAATAAGGGCCGTCCAAATCTGGATTTGTACTGCATTTTCTGATGTTCCGACGAAAGATTTGATTCTCAGGTTCTGCTTAATCATTTTAAAGAACGATTCAATCTGCCAACGCTCTTTATAAATTGCCGCAACAGTTGATGCTGTCCAATACCTGTTGTTGGTAAGGAATACCAGTAAGTTTTGATTTTTTTCATCCCAAAAGCGCACCAATCTCAACATGTTAGGATACTCTTCTCTGCCTTTGACACTGTTTAGCCGAATATTACAATCTTCCATTACCCCCTTGTTCTTTTCATCAGTAATATCAAATCTTTCAACTACTTGATAGTCTAAATTGTCTTTGGCCCGCGTTACGAACCAAATATTCCTGCTGTCCAAATTCTTCCACCAGGCAAAGTCGTAGTATCCCATATCGAAAACGACAATGCTATCGTTGGGAAGGTTCATTTTTCTGGCTATTTGAATCTCGTGAATGTTCCCATGGGTTAAATCGGCAAAGGCAGGTAAACAACCATCATAATCTAGCAACATGTGTAGCTTTACAGCCCCTTTGCGTGTTCGGAACTTGGCCCAATCGTAAAGTGAAAGTGATAACGAAATGGTACTGGCATCGAGTAAGTATACTTTACGCCGTAACTGATGAAGTGCCGGCTTGGCAAAATGGGTTTGCTGCTTTAAATATGAAAACAGCGAATAGTAGAATTCCTGGAAAATACGAAAATTGCGATGCTCGTTTACATAGGATATGGTTGACTTAGAAGGCGATCGTTGGCAACCTAAATGATATATGTTTCCTGTGATACTGCGCAATCCGTTGGATATATCCCTGACCGAGTTGGCCTGTCCAAGTTGACAAAATAACATGCTGATAAAATGCGTCCAGCTATCAATTCCTTTAGTGTATTTATCGCCTTGATATTTGTCGACAATTATCGAAAATAAATTACGGGGGATTACACTTGTTATCTGTGAAAAAAGTGATAATTTTACCATGGGAGTTGGTTTTGTTTAGCAACTTTAAAATTACTCATTATGAGTAATTCCCAACTCCCTTTTTTATTTAAATTTTATTTAGGACGGATGTGAAAAATTTATAAAAATCAAGCAATGGCCTTTACAAACGAACAATTACAAGAGATTGAAAAAGAGGCTGCAAAATTCATGAGTTCCCGGCGACTACCGGATGAGATTCGTAAAGAACTGGATTACGGTTATAGAATCGAAGGGCAGAGTATTTTTGTTTATGAGATCAGGCCTCAGTGGAACGACCGTACTATAATCAGGCACTTTGATTTTGCAAAAACCACTTATGTGCATACTAAAAAAGCTTGGAAAGTGTATTGGATGCGGGGTGACCTGAAGTGGTATAGCTACGACCCCAGACCTGAGGTTAAAACTATTGCAGCCTTTTTCAAACTGGTTGATGAAGACAAATGGCATTGCTTCTTCGGGTAGGAGATAATATTTGAAGTTAGAAATAGCAAATTGTATTTGATAAATTATATTACGTAGTTTTTTTTTTATTTTTGAAAATTACTATGAAAAATGTATAGAAATATCGACCATGAAAAAACTCATCATCTTACTAAGCCTTGCCTTAAGCTTTAGCAGCCTGTTTGCGCAAAGCAGCGACCTGGACAATCAACTCCTCGAAGCCTGCAAAAACAACAACTACGAGGAAGCGAAAAAGCTTATTGAGCAGGGGGCTGATGTGAATACAAAAGGTGAAGTTGAATTTACACCTCTGCATCTTGCATCTTGGAACGAAAATGGATTTGAAATAGCCCGCTTGCTGATTGAAAAGGGAGCCGATGTGAATGCAAAAGATGGATATGGCTACACCCCATTGCATCGTGCAGCACAAAACTATGATGGCTTTGAAATCGCAAAACTCCTCATAGAAAATGTCGCTGATGTGAATACTAAAGATAAATATGGTTCTACCCCCTTGCATATTGCAGCAAGTAATGAAGGTGGCTTTGTTATCGCCAAACTACTCATTGCAAAAGGCGCCGATGTGAATGCAAAAACTTTGGATAGTTATTCTTATCCTGGTTACACCCCATTGCATTTTGCTGCTCAAAACGAAAATGGATTTGAAATCACCAAACTTCTGATTGAAAAAGGGGCGGATGTGAATAAAAAAAATGAATACGGTTATACCCCCTTGTTTGGGGCTTTAGACTACTCAGATGACATTGAAATTGCCAAACTACTCATTGAAAATGGGGCTGATGTGAATGCAAAAACAGAATATGGTAGTACCCCCTTACTTTTTGTTTTAGAAGATGGATATAGGAATAATTTGGATATTGCCAAACTTCTCATCGAAAACGGTGCTGATGTAAATGTTTATGATATATATGAGAATTCTTGTTTACTTATATGCCTTGAAAAGCAAAATATTCACTTAGCGAATTTGCTTATAGAAAACAATGCAAGCGTTAATGATCGCTTCATGTTAGATCATAATCTTTTTTCTGGGTTTACTCCTTTACATTTTGCAGTATACTATTCAGATGAAGTTTTAGCTTTAAAAATCATTCAAATGGGTGCGAATCTTGATGTAAAAAATGGTTATAATGAAACAGCATTGCACATGTCGGTGAGAAATACATTTGATAATGAAATTGCTAGGTTGATAATCGAAAATGGGGCGAATCTTAATCTGACCAATATTGAAGGGGAAACGGCATTACATATATCTGCTAGGAATAATAACAGCAAAATTATTATTGACCTTATCGATCATAATACGAAAACAGATATAAAAAACATACATGGTAATACTGCGTTAGATTTGGCAAAAAACTATTCTAACAAAACTATTGAACTTTTAATAACCAACAATGATTATCGGATTTTTGCATATTATTGGAATACTGATATTGACGGAATTAGTAAAGTACTAAAAGGCAACCCAAAGTCTTCGAAATTTCAAGATCTTAATGGACAAACCATCTGGCATTTGGCTGTAACAGATAATAATAAACCAATACTAGATTTTATTTTGGAAAACAGTGAATTGCATAATATTCAAAATTCAAATGGACAAACGATATTATTGCATTCTATTCGTGTTGGCAGAACTGAATTTGCAAAAAAACTTATTAAAAAGGGCGCAAACCTAAATCTTGCTGACAATTTGGGTATTACTCCATATTTATATGCGTTTACAAAAAAACAAAATGAAATTCTTGAAATATTAAAACGATATAATGCTGACACAATATGCGTTTTGAAGCCAGTTTTAAAAATTAACAACCTAAACTCACCCATTACTTCTGTTGGAATTAGCCCAAATGGTAAGTTGCTAATCACTGGGTGTGAAAATGGATCATTGCATATTTGGGATTTCTTATCAGGTAAATTATTAAAAACCTTTGATGGACATCGGTGTCCAGTTCGTAGTTTGTCTATATCTCCCAATAATTTTACCATAGTTTCAAAAGCCTATGAATATTTGGAAGAACCTGCCGAAATAAAAGTTTGGGATATTCTTACTGATAGCGAAATTATGAAGCTCGATGGTTTGGAAATCACCGCTACTAGCATGTTATTTTCAAAAGATGGGTCGAGTTTTTTTTATGTTAATCAAACAGGCGAATTAGTGGAACGTTCAGCTAAAGATTGGCAAGTATTAAATATCTTTAAAACTAATGGGTTAATTTGTGACTTCATTTTGCTTAAAGACGACTTCATTGCAACAATAAACAATCAGGAGGGTTATTATTTGGAAGTTTTTTCAAAGCATAATCCAGACTCAATAAAAACGAGAAATTTAGGTTATGATAGAAAATTTAGAATGCTCGGATGCAACCAAAACTGTGATAGTATTATCCTATTTGAATCTCTTAGCACTTTTGAAAGGAGATTTACAGAAGATTATGAAGAATTAGAGTTTAGAGTAATTAGCACAACTGCTTCCATTTGTGATATCAGTTTAAATTCTATTGTTATTAAGTCAGAAGAAAATTCTTTGATTAGCAATGATGATTCATACCCTGTTGGTCGCTATAATATTTCTCCAAATGGCTCAATGCTGGTGCGATTCTTCTCAGACAATAAGATACGTATCCATAAAATGCACAATGATAGTGAATTAGACGGAGATGCACTATTGGTTTCCTTTGACACAAGGTCCGAAGCCAATTGTTTAACTTTCTCATCAGATAATAACTTTTTTGTCGATAATTTATTAAGGGTTTATTTAATCAATGAGAATAGAGTTATTGAAGACCGTTTTGAATTCTCCAATAATAAAAGAGAATTGAAAAATGATTTTTCAACAAGTAAAAACTATTCAATAATAATATTTGAAGAATTACTTGATGAAAGTTTTAATCGCTCTATCAGAGAGTATTCTCCTTTAGAAAATGAAGAAATTTTTGCTGAAAAATATAAGTTATTATCGAAGACGGGAGAAACAATTGCATTTGATTCAACCGTTGGTAAGGATTATGGAATCGTGCATGAGTTTGATGTATCACAGGATGAGACTTTATATGCATTAGCAACCAGCGGTATAATGGGCCATGTAATTTATGTGAATGACGTTAAGTCAAAGAAAACGATTCAAACTCTGGAAGGGCATACAAAGCGGGTTTTAAACCTTAAATTTTCACTAAATAATAAGCTTCTCCTTAGTAGCTCTGAAGATAAGACCATCAAACTCTGGGATATTGCCTCAGGCAACGTACTCACCTTCATTGGTCACAAATCCTCTGTTCTCAATGCCCAATTCATGGACGATACCACCAAAATCGTATCTGTCGATGAAAGCGGTGTTATTATCTACTGGGACATCGCTACCCAAAAACAATTGGCAGCCATTTATCCCGTTGGTGATAGTTTAACGGTGGTGGTAACCCCCGAAGGCTACTTCGATGGTTCACCCGAAGCTTTAAAGTATTTGTACTATGTGCAGGGTTTAGATATAATTCCACTCGAAGCATATTACGAGCAGTTTTACCGCCCCAACTTGCTGCAGCGCATTCTCAGGGGTGAAAGCATAGAGCAGTCGCGGGTTGATTTTAATAAGCGTAAACCCAATGCAAGTGTTAAAATAACCGAACCGGGTAACGATAATTCACGCGGGGCAAGAATGATGCATAGCAGTGAGGCCAACAAGCTGAAAGTGAAAGCAGCCTTCACCGACAATGGAGGTGGTATCAGCGAAGTAAGGGTGTACCGTAACGACAAGCTGGTACATTCCGAAGCTGTTGGCTACGATAAGCCGGGCACGAGCATTGACAGGGAATTCAATGTAGATTTAACCCTCGGCATCAACACCATTACTGTATCGGTATTCAACAACGACCGCACCGAAATAGCCGACACGGTAAAGATGAATTTCACCGGAACCATTACCGAAACACCCAACCTGTATGTGGTTGCGGTAGGTATCAACAACTACGAGAACCCGCAATACCGTCTGAACTATGCGGTGAACGATGCCGAGGCATTTGCATCGAACTTGAAAGCCGGCTCGGCAAGTTTGTATGGTAAGGTCGAAAACTACCTCATTGTTAATGGCGATGCCACCAAAGACAACATCACAAAAACAATATCTCAGATTCAGGCCAAGGCCAAACCCTGGGATGTATTTGTGTTTTACTATGCCGGCCATGGCATAGCCATCAACGAAAACGGCAACACACAGTTCTATCTGGTAAGCGCCGACGTAACCAACATATTCAGTGGCGATCAACTGAAGGCAAAGGCTATCAGCAACAGCGAGCTGCTGGCGTTTTCGCGCGACATACCCAGCGACAAGCAGTTTATAGTGATTGATGCCTGCAACAGCGGTGCAGCCGCCAATATGTTATCGTACCGCAGCGGTCCCGAAGAACAACGGGCACTTGCAGTATTGGCACGCAGCACGGGCACCCACTTTTTGTTTGCCAGCACCGCCGACCAGTTGGCAAAAGAAATCCCGCAGATAGGGCACGGTGTATTCACCTATGCCATTTTGCAGGCAATGACCGGAGGCGAGGGGTATTTTAAAAGCGATGCAGGTGTGAGCGTGAAAGACATCTCGAACTACACCGAGCGCAAGGTTCCCGATATATCGCAAACCTATATACCCGGCGGTGTGCCCCAATATCCCACTGCCTACAGCTACGGGCAGGATTTTCCGCTGGTTTTGGCATCGCAAACCCCCGGAGTAAAAAAGCTGAAAGGGAAGTATGACGATTACACGATGCAACAGCTCGAGGAAATGAAGAAAAAGGCAGCAGAAGAAGAAGACTATCGCAAAGCAGCCGAAATAAAAGATGAAATTGATAAGAGGAACAATAATAAGTAATCGAACACCTTATTAACCGGATATTTCAGTCAAACTCCTCCCCCTCTAAAAATTTCATCAAGAATTATGACAATATAATATCATTTGTGAAGATTTCTCATTGACAACTTCTATCCGAATCGAACCTGAAATATTTATTTGATTAATTTGCATATTGACAAATTATATGTATATTTGTCGATAATATTCCGCACTATAATTTATATAAATATATTATGACGAATATATCCGACAAAGAATGGGCAATGCTGAGTGACTCATCCATAATTGGAGTTCTAGGTGCTTTTGTAAAAAACCAACGTTTAGAGCAGAATAAAACTCAGGCGCAATTGGCAACAGAAGCCGGTATAAACCGCGACACCCTTAGTTCACTTGAAAATGGTGTAAATGCAACTATGTTAACGTTTATTCAAGTCCTCAGGGCATTGAAGCTGTTGCACATGTTGGGCAAGTTTCAGATCTCGCGGGAGTTAAGCCCCATTCAATTAGCAAAACTCGAAAAAGCACAAAGAATAAGGGCCGGTCGTGCGGCAAAAAAGATATCGAAACCTAAATCAGACTGGTAATGGCCAATACTGCAAACGTAAAAATATGGAATACTCCGGTTGGGTCTGTTGCATGGAATGCATCAACAGAAATTGGCTCGTTTGAATTTGAGAAATCATTTATCGACACCCATTGGGACCTTGCTCCCATTGCCATGCCCTTAGAAGATGCCAAAAATCGCATTTTCAGGTTTACGGAACTACGAAACAGCAATACTTTTAAAGGCTTACCCGGATTGTTGGCAGATGCGTTGCCCGATAAATATGGCAATGCCTTAATTGATGAATGGCTTACACGTCAAGGACGCGTTAGCGGCAGTTTGAATCCGGTAGAAATGCTATGTTTTATTGGCAAACGCGGAATGGGAGCTTTAGAATTTGAGCCACCGGAACCCAAAACCACTACTACAGCAACAAAGCTTGAAGTAAGCGAGCTTGTTCAAGTGGCAAGCGATATCCTTTCGGGGCGAACAAAGTTTTCGACGAATTTAACCGCTAACGACGAGAAAGGATTGTTAGATATTTTAAAAATAGGGACTTCGGCCGGTGGCGCCAGAGCAAAAGCAGTTATAGCCTATAACCCCGAAACCGGTGAAGTGCGAAGCGGTCAGGCTGATGCTCCGAAAAACTTCACCCATTGGTTAATCAAATTCGATGGAGTTAACGATACTCAGTTTGGTGCTACATTGGGTTATGGTCGCGTAGAAATGGCATATCATCTCATGGCTAAGGACGCAGAAATTGAGATGACAGAATGCCGTTTGTACGAAGAAAACGGCAGGGCACATTTTATGACCCGCCGTTTCGACAGAGAGCCCGGGCAAGGCAGGTTGCACGTTCAGAGCTTTTGCGCTATGCGGCATTTCGATTTTAGTGATATTAATTCGTATAGCTACGAGCAGCTTTTCGAAACGCTGCGCTTACTCGCTTTGCCATATCCTCAGGCAGAACAGGTTTTTAGGCGTATGGTGTTTAATATTGTTGCGCGAAACTGCGACGACCACACAAAGAACTTCTCTTTTATTATGGATAAATCCGGTACCTGGAAACTTTCGCCGGCATTTGATGTGTGTCACTCCTATCGTCCCGGCAGTGCATGGGTAAGTCAGCAATCGTTAAGTGTAAATGGTAAAAGACAAAACATAAGCCGAAACGATTTATTAGCCGTGGCCAAACAGATGAACATTAAAAAAGCCGACAGCATTATAAGCCAAATAAACGACACTGTTCAAAACTGGAAAATATATTCCGATCGTGTTCATGTAAGCCCTGAGCTTACTCATGCTATTCAGAAAACACTATTGAATATTTGATATTTAGGCTTTTCGGTGGCATTAGCATGAATTCAGCAAGCCTATTTTTATGCCCTGCAAAGAACAGTTTACATAGTACGCAGTTTATTTTCGTAGATCGATTTTTAAACTTTGATAAGAAACCGATAAGCCCCCGGTGACACCTGAATGATATTTGAACGACATTTGGATAATATTTAGGTAATATTTGTATGATATTTAAGTGATACTTCGGTGATAATTTAAGAGAAGCTAAATGAAAATAATATAGTAATAGCAAGGCTTACGCTGTATGAGCACAGCAGTAAAACGCACTCAAAAATAATAGCAGAAATACATGAATAATAGCATCAACTTTTCGCATCACCCGCCTTACCTGTATTATGGGTGTTTACGCTGTATTGGGGCGATTCGCTTCGTGTGTAAATAGCAGAGAGTTGTAGAAATTCGCTTTTAATAAGTTAACTTTTACAACAAACCGCTTGATATCCGGCGTTCATTTCCCGTCCGAGTCACCGTTTCGGGACTCGGATGAATATTTCCCGCACGAAAAAGCCACAGGCTTGGCTTATGTGGCTGCGGAGGCCAATTAATTCGACCCACGATGACATATTTCTGGCTTATCCTAGAAATGTCCTAGAAATATTTTAGAAATGTCCTAGACTTATCCTAGAAATGTTTTAGAAATGTCCTAGAAATGTTCTAGACTAGTCCTGGACATCTTCTGAAGACGTTATTGAATAGTTGTAGGTAATACCAAGGCTTTCACTGTATGTACACAGCAGTAAAATGCACTCAAAAATAATAGCAGAAATACATGAATAATAGCAGCAAGTCTCCGCATCACCCGCCTTACCTGTATTATGGGTGTTTCTGCTGTATTGAGGCGAATATGGGTGTGTGTAAATAGGGGAAAGTTGTGAAAATGATAATTCGTCAAATGGAAGAAATCTATTGTACTATAATTTTAGCCGTAAACCCCGTATTTTTTAGCCTTGCCAAATACATGCCCGGCATTAAGCCTGTGAGGGCGATACGTTTTTCGCCTTTGCTAACGTTTGCTTTTAGTGCCACACTGCCCGTGCTGCCATACAATTCGAGCACACCTTCTGCCGGGGCGGTAACGGTAACCCAGCCGGCAGCCGGGTTGGGATAAACCGTGAATTTATCCTCCGGGCTTTGTAACGGGGGCGATATGGATGTATATATATCGTTACCGAGACTGTCGGTTTTGATCAGGAAAATGCGCTCGGGTTGCTCCCAGTGTTGCTCTTCTTCTATCCACTCAGTATAAACGCCCCATCCGGCTATGGCAAAGCCTCCGTTGTCGGTTTGAACTATTTTACTGGGATATGCTTCATTAACCCAATCTGGGTGATTTTCAGGATATTGACAAAAATGTTTTGAAAATATAGAATCGCCTTCAGATGTTAACAGGTACAAGAACGGAGTGGTGTTGCTTGGACCTACTTTTTTTCTGGCCCTTCCTGTAACCGCGATTCTACCATCGGGCAGTTCGCACATCGAGTAAAAATAGCAATAAATCGTATCGCGGTAATCCTGGGGTTCCGGGTGGTGTTCGCGATAGGTTTTTTGCCATTTACTCATACCGTTGGTATCGAATTTGTAAATCCACCCGTCGTAAGGGTACAGCCCGCCGAATACCTCACCATAATTTTTTGCACCGCAAATTACGTAACAAGAGTCTTTTGTTGCTATTATATCCATGATGTTTGGGGCGTCATATGGAGCTGCCGAAAAGAATTGCTTCCATTTATAGTTACCGAGACTGTCAACTTTCATAATGAAACTTGAAAACAGATAAGTTGAGAAATTATATGCTAATCCTGAAACGATATATCCTTTATCCCAAGTCTCAATGACATTTCTGCCAGATTGCCAGGTGCCTAACCCAACATCATTTATTATAATATACGAATTATTCCAAATTTGTTCCCCAAGACTATTAAGCTTTGTTAGCATTATTTGACCCCTAACTATATCCGGGGAATAGTACTCTGATCGAGTTGAATCAATACTACCAACCAGTATATAGCCATTGTCTTGGGTTTTATTCATACTCCAGCAACGTTTTGCTAAGGTGTCTTCATAGTATCTATTTAGGAGTATAGTGTCGCCAAACTCATTTAATTTTAGAAAAAACAAATTGTTTTCCGGACTTATTTCAGAAAACTCTTGTCCTGCAAAAACATAATCATTTTCTGAGCTTAAAGTAAACCCACCCTTGCCTGTATATAAACCCCAATTACATCTTGAAAAGGAATTTACTTCAACCAGTTCGCCTTGGCTATTTATGCTGGCTACATGCTGACCTTGTAACCACTGTCCACATTCCTGATTATCATATTTTATTGCACCTGAAAGTAAGAATGTGTCATTTTTAATTTGCATAGAATTGCATGTGTAATAATATTCGTAAGGGTAATTATGATTAAACACTGTAATTTCCTGGGCAAGGGCGACCATTGCCAGAGAGATGATTAGAATGAATGCAGAAACCTGTTTCATCGAATGTTTTTTAAGCCGTGTGGGCATGTCCACACGGCTGCAATTTTAGTTTTATTCCACCACAATTTGTTTAGAGTATTTACCGCCCCTATTATTCTTTTTCATTTTGATATTACATGATTGTATTTTATACTTTTTGTACGAAACAAAGAATGATTTGGTTGCAACAACCATCAATTCTTTTAATATAGGAACAAAAATATGGCCAATTTTCTTTACGAAAAAGCCACAGGCTCGGGTGCAGTGGCTGCGGAGGTCTGGGTGTAGCGAAACCGGTTCCTGATCGGGAGGACCGGAACCGTGTTGATTTTCGTGTCAGGCGGCAATCTCTACATTGGCAAGCTGCAAAATGTAGTCGGATGCGGACTGAGCCTGTGAGGCTGCCTGAATGACAAATTTGGTGTCGTTTTTCATTACGCTGAGCCAGTTTTCGATATAGGCTGCGTTGTCGGTGATACGGCTCTCGTAGCCCAGATAGGCAAGCATGAAAGCGGAGCTTAACTCGGCAATCAATTCTTCAAATGCATATTCTTTTGTTCCGAATTTGTTCAATATTGGTCGGTTCAGACGGTGGGCTGCGCCTGTCCAATGAGATGCTTCATGGTACATTACCGACAAAAACGCTTCCTTGCTTACAAACTGCTTTGGTAGGGGCATATAGATTTTATCTTCGGAGGGTTTGTAGTACGCTTCGTTTTGGGCATCGAACACAATCTCGGCTCCAATCTCCCGAATCATACTTTCGGCGCGTTCATCACGTTCTATC
>Ga0334883_1002832_pt1 | contig 20079 bp, 17 predicted proteins | sample GraSluR1_MG_6_FD_207230 | JGI IMG/M metagenome (GOLD analysis project Ga0334883, IMG submission 207230) | Sludge microbial communities from methane-producing bioreactor in Wageningen University, Netherlands - Granular Sludge_09_05-R1 | ecosystem: Engineered > Bioreactor > Anaerobic >...
TATGGCTAATTTCTTCAGGGATAACGAGGATATACAGTTTTTATTCAGGCATGTCGACCTCCCCACAGTCGCCCAATACATGGAAGAAGGCTTCAAATTCGCCCAAAAACACGATCATGCCCCCGCGGACGCCAATGAAGCCATCAGAAACTACGAACTCGTCCTCGACGCCCTCGGCCAGCTAAGCGGCGACTTCATAGCCCCCAGGAGCGAGGATATCGACCGCCAGGGTAACACTCTAAACCCCGATGGAACAGTGAGTTACGCAAAGGGCATTGCCGAATCTCTCAACGCCCTCGCCAAAGCCGACGTCATGGGTTTCACCCTCCCGCACCGTTTCGGAGGCCTCAATTTCCCAAACGTCATATACTCCATCGCCATCGAAATCGTCAGCCGAGCAGACGCCTCCCTCATGAATATCTTCGGCCTCCAGGGAATCGCCGAAACCATAAACGCCTTCGCTTCCGAAGAAATCAAACAGAAATACCTCCACGACTTCGCCGCTGGCAAGGTCACGGGCGCCATGGTCCTCACGGAACCGGATGCCGGAAGCGACCTGCAGGCCTGCAAATTACGTGCTTTTCAGGATGAAAACGGGGATTGGCGGCTTCATGGCGTCAAACGCTTCATCACCAACGGCTGCGGCGAAGTGCTTCTGGTGCTGGCTCGCAGCGAGCCTGACCGCAGCGGCGGCCTCGGCCTGAGCCTCTTCGTGTGCGACAGGGGTTCCACCGTCCACGTGCGGCGTCTGGAGGACAAACTGGGCATTCACGGGTCGCCGACATGTGAGCTTTTCTTCGATAACACGCCCTGCGAACTCATCGGCGAACGGCAGCGTGGGCTTGTCACATATGTGATGAGCCTCATGAATGGTGCAAGAATCGGGATTGCCGGCCAGTCAATGGGTATCGCCGAGGCGGCATACCGCATCGCGCGGGACTATGCCGCCAGCAGAGAGCAGTTTGGCGGACCGATTGAGAAGTTGCCTGCGGTTCGGGACCTGCTTATTGACATGAAAATCGCCATCGAAGCCGGACGGGCATTGCTCTACGAGACAAGCCGGGTGGTGGATCTGGAGATCGGTCTGATGAAGATCGCTGAGAATCCGGATTCCGACAAAGAAAAGGCCAAAGAGGCAAAGAACCTGCTGCGGAAGATCAAGCGGCAGGCCGCCATGCTGACGCCCATGAGCAAGTATTTGTGTTCGGAAATGTGCAATAGCGTAACATACGATGCGATCCAGGTCTTGGGCGGAAGCGGCTACATGCGGGATTACGCGTGTGAGCGGCTGGCACGGGATGCGCGGATTACCACGATATACGAGGGAACCAGCCAGTTGCAGGTCGTTGCCGCAGTCCGCGGCGTCTGCGGAGGGGCGTTCGAAAAGTATGTGGCCGAACTTGCCGAGATGGAGTACGCCGCCGAACTCAAAGACCTCGTGAATACCCTAACGGCGGGGACGGAACAGTTGATGAAGGCTGCTGCTTTCGTCAAGGAGCAGGGGATCGATTACATGGATCTGTACGGGCGCCCGCTGGTGGATATTGCGATGGATATCATCATCGGGTACCTGTTCTGCGGACAGGCGTCAAGCCAAGTGCAGATGGACGTGGCGGTCGCTCGTGCGAAGAACAACGGCGAGTTGCAAACGGTGCCCATGGTGCAGCGAAAAGCGGTGGTTGCAAGGCGCTTCATCACCGGCAACGCGCCGAAGATAGCCTCGCTGGCGGAGCGTATATGCAGCGGCGACAAGACATCCTTCAGTCAGTATGACGCCCTTGTGGGACCGGTTCCGGAGCAGGCATAAGACAATGCTCAAGGCAGTTATATTCGATTTTGACGGAGTGGTGGCCGACAGCGAACTGCTCCATTACAAGGCCATGAACCGTGTCATGGCGCGTCGTGGAGTGGACATTTCCAAGGAGCTCCACTGGGAGAAATACCTCGGTTATACTGACTATGAGAATGTCAGGATTGTAAACGCCGACTATCGAATGGGCTGGGATGAAACCGAATTGGCGCGGATTGTCGCCGAAAAGACGGAGATCTTCGACCAGCTTGTAAAGGAGGAGACGGCTGTAATTGAGGGGGTAATTCCGTTTGTGTTGCGGCTTGTCGGCGCGGATATTCCAATAGCGGTCTGCTCCGGGGCGACGCGCAAGGATATAACCCTTATGCTGGCTGGCACGGAACTGGAGGGTGCTTTTGGCCTGATGATTACCGCAGATGACGTCAGCCGAGGCAAGCCGGACCCTGAAGGGTATCTCCTGGCACTGGCGCGGCTCAACGATGGGCAGGCCGAATCGATAGAGGCTGGCCAGTGCGTGGTTGTGGAGGACTCGCACTGGGGCCTTGAGGCGGCCGCCGCGGCGGGCATGCACCGGGTGGCGGTGACCAACACGTACTCCGCCGACCATCTGCGGCAGTATGCCGACATGGTGGTCGATAGCCTGGACTCTATCCAAATCACGGACCTGCAAGCCTTGTGCAAATGACCGTTTGTCCTAATTGGCTAAGTGTCCAGTAGGCCTGAAAGGACGTTTTTCAACAGTGAAAGGGCTTTTTTGGCCTTCGCTTGACTTTTTGCCGCTTTGTCCTATACTTTAATATCCACCAGTTTTCCTTCCATCGGCGGATGTTTGCTTAAAACGGATCTAAGAGAGTTGTATGTTGACGTTAGTTGTGCCATGCGGTCAGGGATGGCGGCAAGTGAGTGGTATTATTATAGAACCAGGATGGAGTGGGAGTGTCGGTTAGTTTCGATCAAAGCACCATAAATCGCATTCAGCAAGCGAGTGATATCGTAGAGATAATTTCTGAGCACCTGAGTCTTCAGCGCAGGGGCAAGGAATTTGTGGGTCTTTGCCCCTTCCATTCCGATCATCGCCCGAGCATGTACGTAAACCCGGCAAAGCAGATATTCAAATGTTTTGCTTGCGGAGCGGGGGGTGACGTTATCAAGTTCGTTCAGATGCGCGAGCAACTGACGTTTGTGCAGGCTGTCACACGTCTGGCGGACCGTGCTGGCGTCCGCCTGCCGACAGCACGGCCGAACGCCAGAGGCAACTCTGAAGAAGGGCCCCAGGGCGATCCGGCTGTTATTGCGCGCGTCAATGCCTGGGCGCAGAAGTTTTTCGCCAAATGCCTTTTCGATGAACAGTCTGGCGCCGCGGCGCGTAATTATGTTGCCTCGCGGGGGATAAACACCGAGTCGGCACAGGCGTGGGGATTAGGGCTGGCCCAGGATGGCTGGGACAACCTGCTCAAGGCTGCGCGAGCCAAAAGAATCGTCGAGCCGCTGTTGATCCAGTCTGGTCTGGCCGTTTCGAGGGACGACGGCAGCCTGTATGACAAGTTCCGCAATCGGTTGATGTTTCCAATATTGGACGTGACCGGACGCGTGATTGGTTTCGGCGGACGAACATTGGGTGCTGATCCGGCGAAGTACATGAATTCACCGGCGACGGTACTGTTCGACAAGAGCAGTTCACTTTACGGATTGGACAAGGCGCGACAGGCGATTGCCGCCGACGGTACGGCGGTGATAGTGGAAGGCTATACGGACGTTATCATGGCGCACCAGGCCGGCTGCACGAACGTGGTGGCCGCCCTGGGTACGAGCTTTACTGAAGGACACGCCCGGGTTTTGAGGCGATACGCCAGGAGGATCGTCCTGGTTTTCGACAGTGATGTCGCAGGCATGGAAGCGGCCAATCGGGCGCTGGAAGTGTGTCTGTCGCAGAGGATAGATATCAAACTGGCGTTTGTAACAGAGGGCAAGGACCCGTGCGATTATATATTGAGTGAAGGCGGCCAGGCATTCGTGCAGCTTGTGGAAAACGGCACGGATGTCATGGATTACAAATGGCGGCGGCTTGAAGCAGGTCTTGCCGGCAGCGACACAATCGCCGACCGCAAGCGAATAGTTGAAGAATATCTGCGGTCCGTGGCGACCGCGATGGCCGCCGGCGGCAGCGATCCGATTTCCGAAGGCCTGATTGGCGCCAAATTGTCGCGCATCATCGGGATGGGTGAGACTGAAACGATGCGAGTGCTTACGCGTCTGCGAACGGGCGGCGCAAGCGGCGGCGTGCACACGCCTAATCGAAGAGTGGCGGTGCTCAGCGCCGATTCGGCGAAGCAGGCGGTTCAGCGAGAAGTGCTGGAAGTGCTGCTTTGCGATGCGAAGCTGTTGGAGGGTGTGCGGGATCGCGTCCGTGTCGAAGATTTCGATGAAGGACCGCTGCGGGAGATTGGACGGGCGGTATTCGGCGCTGTTGAAGATGGAGTGGAAGGCATAGCCCAGGTGCTTTCGCGTATAGAATCGCATGAGGCGGCCGGGCTGGCGGTTGAACTGGAGCAGGCCGGCGCGGCCAAGGGCAATCTTGCCCAGAGGCTTCAGGGCGCCGTTGCCATGCTGGACAGCCAGCGGCTCGAGATGAAGAAGAACGAACTTAAGCGGCAACTGAGCGAAGACGATACTGCAAAGCTGCACCAGGTCGCCGAATTGATTGCGCGAGGGAACAGGGGGCAGCGCAGTCCAGGGCTGGTGCGGCGATGACGTCGAGTGGTGCAGTTGCCGGCGAGAATTGAGAACAGCCCACAGGGGACGCGCTTTGGTCGCGTCGAGATATCAGTTAGTTGAGATCTGTTTATGGCAGCCAGGAAGAAACAGAAGAGCACTGTGAAGAAGTCCCAGCGAAAAACGATTGCAGTAGACGTCGAAGATCCGACGGAAGCGATTGAAGATCTGGATACGGTTGTCGACGACGACGACGCGGTGAAGTCGGACGAGACCCCCGATATTGACGGCGACGGCGAACAGACCAAGGTGATCAACCCGGCGGATCCTGCCGTGCGTGCGCGCCTGGCTGAGGGCATGATCAAGGCCCTCATCGACAAAGGCAAGAGAAAGGGATATCTCACTTATGAGGAGATGAACGACGAACTCCCCGACGAGGCGATCACCCCCAATCGCCTCGACAGCCTTTTGATGACGCTGGACGAGATGGGCATTCAACTCGTGGACGAGGCGGAGGCCGAGAAAAAGGAAGAACAGGACTTCGACGAGGTGGAGGAGGCCAAAGAGGCCGACGAGGAGGAAGAAGGCCTTGAGGAAGATGTTTTCCTTGAGCAGCAACTGACGGAAAGCGAAGGTCGGCGGATCGACGATCCGGTTCGCATGTATCTGACGCAGATGGGGGAGATTCCTCTGCTGTCCCGAGACGAGGAAATCAGCCTTGCCAAGAAAATTGAATTGACGCGGCTGGCGTTCAGGCGAAGAGTGCTCGAAAACGACTACTGTGCCCGCAACGCGGTGGAGATACTGCAGCAGGTCAGCGATGGCATCCTCCCGTTTGACCGGACGATGAAGATGAGCACTACGGAGAACCTCGTTCGGACGGTCGTCAAGAACCGTATGCCGCAAAATCTGGAAACTGCCGTCAAGCTGCTGGACCATAACAACGTGCTGTTTCGCAGGGCGATGGCGGCCCAGCGCGTCAGTGAAGCAAAAAAAGAGATCAAGCAGATTCACCGCAACCGGCGTAAGTCGGCCACGCTTTTGGAGGAGCTGAGCCTGAGGACCAGCCGCATACAGCCGATGATGAAGAAGCTGCAGGGCATTCGACAGAAGATGCACCAGCTCGAAGCTATCATTGCATCGGGTCCTTCGCGTGAATACAGCGAAGAGGATATTGCTGCGATGAAGATGGAGATCAACGGGCTCCAGGAGCTCGTGCTTGAGACGCCCCGGCAGCTTGACAAGCGGCTGCGGGCCATCGAGGCGGTTTATTCGGAGTACGAGCAGGCCAAGCGGGATCTGTCCGGCGGCAACCTGCGGCTGGTGGTGTCGATCGCAAAGAAGTATCGCAACCGCGGCCTGAGCTTCCTGGATATTATCCAAGAGGGCAACACCGGCCTGATGCGGGCGGTGGACAAATATGAATACCGGCGCGGCTACAAGTTCAGCACGTATGCAACGTGGTGGATCAGACAGGCGATCACGCGGGCGATTGCCGACCACGCGCGAACGATCCGCATTCCAGTGCACATGATCGAGACGATGAGCCGGCTGAGAACCGTCAGCAAGAATCTCTTGCAGCAGTTGGGGCGGGAGCCGACCATCGAGGAGATTGCCGCTGAAGCTGATATGAGCGTGGCCGAAGCGCGACGGGTGCTGCGGATAAGCAAGCATCCGTTCAGTCTCGACCGTCCCATCGGCGAGAGCGAAGACAGTTACTTCGGCGACTTCATCGAGGACGAAAGCGTTGATTCGCCGGTGCAATCGGCCACGCAGGAGATGCTGAAGGACCGGATAGATCACGTGCTCAAGACGCTGACGTACCGGGAGCGGGAGATCATAAAGCTGCGCTACGGCATCGGCGACGGATACACGTACACGCTGGAAGAAGTAGGGCGTATCTTCAAGGTTACGCGTGAAAGAGTCCGGCAGGTTGAAGCCAAGGCGATTCGGAAGCTGCAGCATCCGGTGCGATCGCGGAAGCTGGAAGGATTCCTGGACCACAAGTCGGCATAAATCCTGTGGTGTGATCATCACAGGGCGGCCCTGTACATGGTCGCCCTCTCGGCTGAGCCGATCAGGAGACAAGCGGACGGTAGAACTGTTCGGGACGCGGTCCCATGGTATTGACCAGCGTGCCGAGACCTTCAATTCTGCATTCGATTCGGTCGCCGGGCTGCAGGAATTCACCGGTTGCCATGCCCACGCCGTGGGGAGTGCCCGTGGCGATTACATCTCCGCACTCCAGAGTCATGAGATGGCTGACAAATGAGATCACCTCGGCGACGGAGAAGATCATCTGTGATGTATTCGCCTGCTGGCGGACGCGTTCGTTGACGGTCAGTTCCATGTCAAGGTTGTTGGGATCGCCAATCTCGTCGGGGGTTGTCAGCCACGGTCCCATCGGCAGGAAACTGTCCGACCACTTGCCGTTGAGCCAGTCGAAGAACTCGTCCCACGGACGCGATGTCCGACATTCTCTAAACGTTACGCTGCGCGCCGATACGTCGTTGGCGATGAAGTAGCCCGCGGCATATTGCAGGGCGTCAGCAGCGGGGATACACTTTACCGGTTTGCCGATCATAACGGCGAGCTCGATTTCGTAATCGACTTCATTGCTGTACTTCGGCCACGGGATCTCAGTCTGTGTCGCCGTCGCCGCCGTCGAGGGCATGATGAAGGGTCGCGGAACAGTCGTGGTTCTTGGCGACTCGCTCAGCCCGAGTTTGGCTCCGGCTTCGATAATATGTTTGGTGTAATTGCCGGCAAGAGCGATCAGCTTGGGCGGCCGAGGTACCGGCGGCAGCAGCCTGACGTCCGCCGGGTCCAGCAAGGTATTGGCGCCATGTTCGAGCTGGCGCACCATGTCCATGCAGTCATCGCCGCGGATCAGGATCTCCTTGACGCTGTGCGGCCTGATCTTGCCGGTGCACGAAGAACGAATATCAATGATTCCCTTTTCGGTGACGATGCCGCACGAAACGGCGGTTCCATAAGCGTAAGTTGCAAGCTTCATCAGGTTTCCTTTCGCCTTGGTATTTTCGGTCATTTCTATAACAGGGATGAGCGCCGCGGGCAAGTAAAATGGCGTTGCCGCTACCTGGGCTCTCGCTTCTGTTTTGTCCTATAAAGATGCACGCGCCAGAACTGTCGCGCAATAACTTAACAGCGGCTTGATGTGTAGGTCGGTTTTTGAATGACCGCAAAGACTGTCTGTCCGTCAAACTGCGGTTTGTGACGCATGCAAAGGGTAGTCTGAAGGGGCTGAATGTGAATGCCATTTTTTTGTATTTTGTGCTTGAAGCTGCCGGGCGGCGGTTGTATAAGTCAGCTGTGGTTGGCTCTTTTGAAATACATAAACGACGTCAGGTCCGGGGGATTTGGTCCTCCGGATAGTGAAATGGGAACACGGTGAGAATCCGTGGCGGTCGCGCCTCTGTGAGCGTCCGATGCGAACGCGACGATGAGTCGTCGCTGTAATCGCAAATCCCCAGGGCGTTTTGTCCCACTGTTCGCGCGTGCGAATGGGAAGGGGCCCTGGGGTAGGGTGCAAGTCAGAAAACCTGCCTGTCGTCCAAAAGCATTGTCATGTTCTCGCGATCTGGAACAGGATGCGCTCCGGGTATGCAGGGTCTGCAAATTGTGCGCAGGCAGAGCGTATACGGGATGTGCAGGCTATTAACCGCCGTTTCCTTCGTGGGAGCGGCGGTTTTTTTGTTTTGGCACTGCTTTGTGGACTGTGCTGTGTTTATTTGCTGCCATATCCATTCGAGCCCCAAAAGGGCAGCGGCCTAAGTGTCGATCGTCGCGGCTGCAAACAGATCTGCCCAGCGCGACGGTCGGCCGCCGCATACGTCGGATACGGCCTTGTGTTGTTCTTGTAATGTGTAAAAAGGAAGGATGGTGAATGATGGGTAAGACGAGATGTTGTGCGGCGGTTGTTCTTCTGGCGGGCGTATGTGCCGTGCAGGCGATGCCGATCGAGATCGGCTCGGGTGACAAAGCGGCGGGAATCTACATCGAATGGAAGGATGGATTCGGCGTGGAGTTTGTGGTGAGATTCGAGCAGGAATCGATCAGTGGTCTGGACTTGATCCGGCGCGCCGCCGCGGACAGTTCATTGACTCTGGATGTGCAAAGTTACGAATGGGGCGAGATGCTCAACGGCATCGCCTACGCCGGCCATATCAATGAAGGTTATGACGGTGGCGATGACTGGTGGCATTACTGGGTCAAGGACCCGGAACAGGATTGGATTTCGCCGCAGACCTACGGGGCTTCGGAGAGGGTGGTTGCAGACGGTTCATGGGATGGGTGGGTGTATGGCAGGGCGACCATTCCCGAACCGGCGGTGCTGATTTTTGTCGGAACAGGCGTGCTTTTTGTAAGGCGGCGGGCAATCGTAAAACGGCCGCGGTAAGGGTTCGGAACACCGACGAGGATGGGCTTATGATTAATGTAACGCAAAGTATCGTTCTTGCGGTGGGCTGGACGTTGCTGGCCGGGTTTGCATCGGCGTATGTCTACGATCCAGGCGATTTCGCCGTCGAAGTGGTTGAGTATGTTCAAGGCGCCGGAGTGCAGCAGGACTTCATCTCCGGAGAGTTATTTAACGATCCGAATGCAGCACTGGGACGACCTACGCTGACTACGACGGGCGACGGATGGTACGTGCCGGTCCAGACTGACGTTCCCGTGGTGCCGATCGGGCCGGCGTTCCGGCATTTCGAAGTCGTGACAATCGGTCGCGGAGGCAGGCTGACCGTCAAGTTCGACCATCCGGTTGCCGACGATCGCAACAATCCGTACGGCATTGATTTCATTATCTTCGGCAACTCGATGCAGTCGATTCGAAGCGGACCGGCATGGCAAAACGGAAACCCCGAGGACACCGTCGTCGGCCAGGCGACCCACTCCGAGCCGGGGATAGTCTCCGTGAGCCAGGACGGAATTGTCTGGCACATATTTACCGAAGGACCTTATGCCGACGCATTCGCGCCGACGGCGAGTTATCGCTGGAATTCGCTCGCGCAAGCGTGGAGCGACGAACTCGACCCGACGCGCCCCGTCGATCCAAAGCTGAATGTTGAAGGAATGACGGTTGCTCAGATGATCGATGCCTACAACGGTTCAGCCGGCGGAACCGGGTTCGACATCGCTGTGCTCGGACTGGACTGGATTCAGTACGTGCGCATTGAAGACGACCCCGCGACAACGGCTACGACGGAAATCGACGCCATCGCCGACGTGAGCAGTTGTGGTGATTACAAACATCCGTATCCGCCCGGCGATATTAACGGCGACTGCCGTGTGGATATTATCGACCTGTCAATCCTGGCGCAGAACTGGCTTGTCTGCACGTGGGGGTGTCCATGACGCGCCGATCCGAAAAGGCCTTCAGTCTGCTCGAACTGCTCGTGGTCATTGCAGTCATCGGCACCCTGACCGCCGTCCTTGTACCCGCCTTGGCGATTGCCCGGCAGCAGGGCAGGGGCCTCGTATGCCGGAGTAATCTGCGGCAATTCATGGTAGCCGCGCAGATCTACACGCAGGATAACGACGGCTTTTTTCCAATTGCGTATCTTTTCAGGATCAGCCATCCACTCGTTGTATCGTACGCATGGGATTTCACATCGACCAAGGACTGGGACGCTGGCACCGAGCAGGTAAGCCCCGGCGTCCTGTGGCAGGGCGAGACAAATGAAAAAATCCAGCAGTGTCCGTCGTTCAGCGGCGCAGGCAACTGGCTCAGCGATCCATACACAGGTTACAATTACAACACCAGCCACATCGGCGGGTTCGGCAGCGGTGCGGCGTTCGTGCCCTCCGCCCGGGAAAGCGACGTGCGCGCGCCATACGGCTGCGCGGCCTTCGGCGACGGCGGCATCGAATCCGGCGCCAACAAGTTCATGCGATCACCCTGGCCGACGGAACGGGACGGTTTCTCCGAGCGTTACGCCGGCACTCAGCACTATCGACATCTCGGCAGGACCAATATAGCATGGTGCGACGGGAGTGCATCGTCAACACCTCTGCTCTTCACCGAGACTGACGCGGCGGGCATTGACCGGATCGCCGAGGGCACCGGCTTCCTGTCTGCCGATAACAGTGCATACGACTTGAAATGAAACCAGCTCATCGCAAGTACCAAGTACCGGTTCGCCGCACTGCCGCTCATCTGACGTGTTCTGCAAAGAGTTCGATGAGCCTTCGCGTACAATTGCCTGGTCGGCCGCCGCCGATGCGGATTTTGTCAAACTGCACCACCGGCACGATGTCCTGTGTAGTTACCGCCAGAAACAGCTCCTCTGCCCGCATGGCGTCTTCCGGCCGAAATGCTTCTTCTACCACCCGCACACCCGCGGGCATTGCCAGACGTTCAACCATCGACCGAGTAATCGAAGGCAGGATATCAGGCCCTAACGGTCGAGTAACAATCTCACTGCCTCCGGAACGCACGAGGAATATGGCCGAACTCGACCCTTCCGTGATTTCCCCCGAGTCGTTAACCAGAATCGCCTCCGCACACCCTTTCTTCTCCGCGTCCATTCGCGCCATGACATTTGCCAGAAGGTTGAGCGATTTGATGTCGCACCGTTTCCACCGCCAGTCAGGAAACGTGGAGACCGATACGCCATGTTCTTTGTTGGCAGGCTTTTCCTCCAACTCCATAACCGTCATGAAGAACCGCGGCTTCATCCATGCCGCCGCGCAATGGTTGCGGTCTCCCGAACCCCGTGTAATATGGAAATAAACCTTGGCGTTTGCAATACCAGCCCGCTCAAATGCCGCCATAACACGATTGCGTATATCTGCAATGTCGACCCCTGTGATCGCTACCTCACGCAGGCTCCGCTCAAATCGTGCAAGGTGCTCCTCAAGGGCAAACAGCCGCCCGTGGTAGCTCCGCACCACCTCATAAACCCCGTCTCCGAAGAACGTGCCGCGATCAAGATACGACGGCTCCAGGTCGGCGTACGGTATCGTCTTGTCATCGATTACAGCCAATTGCATATGGCGACCTCCTGCTGCCTTAATTTGCGGTCATCTTAGCGATGATCAGCCGGTATATTACCGGCCTGCGTGCAATTTGCCCGAAAAAAATCGCCTCTTGCGTGAAATTGTCTTTACAACAATCGCCGAGATTTCTACAATGCCGCATTCTTTGTTGCATAAGACAGGAGTACACAAATGTATGCAGTGATTGAGCAAGGTGGAAAGCAATATATGGTCAGCCAGGGCGACGTCATCCGCATCGAACTGACTGAGGTCGAGCCCGACGCAAAAAACATCGAATTGGACAAAGTCCTGTTCGTAAGCGACGGCACGGATATAAAGGTGGGTACGCCCTATATCGAAGGCGCCAAGGTCATCGCCAGTTTCCATGCGACCGCCGAGGATGCGATTGTCAAAGGCCCGAAACTTTACCCGATGCACATGCGAAGGCGCAAGAACAGCAGCCGCAGAATAGGCCATCGGCAGAAGTATCTGCAAGTCCTGATCGACGCCATCGAGGCCTGAAGCACGTAATACCGATCAATTCGCTTCTCCATCGGCCCGGCCGCTGACAGTGAGCCGGGCCGATTCTCTGCGCGGTCTGCGCAACGTATTGGCAGAAAATACGATCGCTTGGCTCTATTTATCACAATTTGGCAGCTCGCCACTTGGTTGCGAACACGTTTACATAATTTCACGTGTGCTCGCGCGGTATGTTTGCACTCGGCGATATCAGTACCTATGATTTCTTCTTAAGCAGTCTGTCGTGCTTGCCGAGCCATGCATGGACACCTTTTGGGATCCTGATATTGAGATGCAGGTTTGGTGTAATGTCGGTAAGGGGGACTGATATGGCCGGGAATGCAGGACTTGATCATATGCTGTCATTTGGCCTGATCGAGGCTTTGCTGGGGCGGCGTTCGCGCCGCTTTTTCATGGGAGCGGAGATTCCCGATGGCGTCTTCGCCTTCAAGTCACATCACGAGCCCCTCCCGCTCTCCGAGTTGGAGAAACTTCTGGTGGTTGCCGCGTGCGGCGCAAATACCGGCTGGCACAATATGATTTACCGGGGCCAGCGGTACGCGCCGCACCTGTCCAATTATTCGGCGGCCGCCGGGGGGCGGACATTTCCTTCTGCTGCGGGCTTTCATACCAGCATGACGTTTTTCACGGACGATGAAGGTGTCTACGTGATGGACGTACGTGATGCTCCGGCGCTTGCGGACACTTACGATAAAGGTGCTTGCTCGCTTGAGTCGATCATTGCGAAGCTCAAGACTAACGTGCGCAGGATTCAGGACGGGCGATTGCGCGTACCGCATGAGACGCCGTATACTGAGCCGCACAACACCTGGGTTGTCAACCACCCGACGACGCTGCTGGTCATTCCTGTCGCCGATCTTGCGCAGCATGTACTCCTGAACCTTTGCTATATGCTGCAGAACGGGCTTGTCCTGTATGATGACCTGAACAGGCGAGCGGTCCCGGGGATCGACCAATTCGATGACCTCGTGGACGCGAGCAATGTATGGCCTATCTCCTTCGTGGACCAGATATCGCTTAGCGAAGTAAACGTGGAGCTTGGCGCCAGTTGCTATGCGGGCTCGCTGATGCTGCAGGCGATGGGACTCGGCGGCTGGATGTTCAATGGCATGGATCTTTTTGCAGTGCTCGGCGCCAGCGGCAATCCGCAGGTGCTTGGATTGGGATTTCGCTATGATACCGACGATCGCTGGCCGTATCCGAATCCGACGGGACTGGAAGGCGTAATGGAGGGTTTCTGTCCGCCGCATTATGCTGATATGCAGGCGGCTGTCGAGGCGGTCTGTGAACGCAAGTTCGGGCCCGGAGGTCCTTTCCATCCCGATACGCCGGGCCCGTGGAAAAACACCCGCAGAGTACGATCAGCGGCCCAGGTCCACAATCAGCGATTCAGGCGATGTGTCGCACATCAGGCACAATATGTATTTGAGACATTCGGCAAGTTCCCGGCCACTGTGCCGTCCATCTTCACGATGATGTACCTGCAAGCGCACCATCTCGATCTCGATTTCTACGACCGGTTCTACAAGCCCGGTGCATACCTGCCAACGCATGCCGCGCATATGGCCCGATGGCATTCTGCTGGAATGCCGCAATCGTAACATTCTCAGACATAGACCATTTACGCTATATGTCTGACGCCTGGCCAATCGTTCGCGGCACCGTATCGGTGCTCAGCCAGCGGCGCTGGAGCAGGCCAATGACCAAGCCTGCTCTCTTGAGAAAGTACAATCCCAGGATGATGTAGATAACTATTGTTAAGAGGGTTATTCCTAATCGGGCAAAAGACGCTGCCTCCAGAAGCTTGCGAACGTTTTCGTTCTTGATAATAGAGGGATCTGCTATGTCGAGAGCACGCACGAGCACAACATGCGCCGCAAAGGCATAGATCTGACCGCAGCCTGCCACAATCGCCCGCCAAAGCCACCAGACTCCTGCGAATCGAACCAGTATTACAGGATAGTCGTCGGTTCGAAGCCCTGTTTGGCAGCAGTTCGGCGATGCTCGATCTATTAGCTTAAATACCGTCTTGCCGCAAAACAGAAGGTACAATCCGCCCAGTATAGTCCCGACGTCACCTAATGCCAAACTGCCAAGGATCAGAGAGGGAAAGAGTGTCACGCCGGGATCCCAGGGCCAACCCATGTATATCAATCCTACTGTAACCAGTGGGCCTCGCACGAAGGACCGCAGCGAAATCAATAACCAGAAAACCGCCATGAAGCGAATCATCAGCCAAATGAATTGACGCTTGGGCATTGCGTATCTCCCCTCTTATGCAGCTCTTTTGCACGAACCAACTTACGCCAACATACAGATAAACAATCTCTGTGAGAAACGCAAGCGGCATTTCAGCAATTTGGATGCTTGAAATGAAACGTCAGTCTTGAAGGGTAATCTTCAGGACGTCGGTTGCCTTGGTCACGAACGAGAAGTTGATGTTGGCCCTGGCTTCCCGGGGTACTTCGGTGAGGTCCTTCTTGTTGCGGCGGGGCAGGATAACCGTCTGGATTCCGGCGCGTTTGGCGGCGAGGATCTTTTCTTTAAGGCCCCCGACAGGCAGAACCAGACCCTTGAGTGTGATCTCACCTGTCATGGCGACTTCAGGACGGGCGGTTCTGTCCTGCAGGAGGCTTGCCAGTGAGGTGAACATGGCAATACCTGCCGATGGACCGTCCTTGGGCACGGCGCCGGCGGGCACGTGGATGTGGTAATCGTTTTTGGCGAACTGTTCGGAGTCGATACCGAGTCGTTCTGAATTCGCTTTGATCACGGAGAAGGCGGCCTGTGCGGATTCCTTCATCACATCGCCGATCTGACCGGTTAGAAGGAGCTTGCCCTTGCCCGGCGTCGCCACCGATTCGACAAAAAGTATCTCTCCGCCGAAGGGGGTATAAGCCAGCCCCGTTACGACCCCCGGAGTTGCGGTTCGCAATGCGACTTCGGATTCGAACTTGTGAGGACCGAGTACCTTCGCCAGTTGCGACCTGTTAACGGTTGCGCGCCTGGATGTTCCTTTTGCGATGCGGGTTGCGGCGCTGCGGCACAGGGACCCTATCGCACGCTCGAGGTTGCGCACGCCCGCCTCGCGGGTGTATGCATTGATAATCGCGTGCAACGCGTCATCAGTGATGGTCAGTTGAGCCTTGCTCAGGCCGTTCTCCTTGAGCTGACGGGGTATCAAATACTTTTTTGCGATCTGCACTTTCTCGCTCTCGGTGTACCCCGGCAGTTCTATGGTCTCCATGCGATCCAGCAAGGCCGGCGGCACGGGCTCGGTGTAGTTGGCGGTCCCGATGAACATGACGTTGGACAAGTCAAATGGCTGATCGAGGTAGTGATCTGTAAAGGTGTTGTTCTGCTCCGGGTCAAGCACCTCCAGCAGGGCCGATGCCGGATCGCCTCGGAAGTCCTGCCCGATTTTATCAAGTTCATCGAGCATGAAAACTGGGTTTCGAAAGCCGCACTTGCGCACTTCCTGGAGGATTCGACCCGGCAGAGCCCCGATGTAAGTCCGCCGGTGCCCTCGGATGTCGGCTTCGTCGCGAATGCCGCCCAGGGATATGCGAATAAACTTGCGGTTCATCGCCCGTGCAATGGACCGGCCGAGACTGGTCTTGCCCACGCCGGGCGGACCCACGAAACAGAGTATCGGGCTCTTGCCGTGCGGATTAAGCTTGCGGACTGCGAGAAATTCCAGTATCCGCTGCTTGATCTTTGTCAAACCGTAGTGATCCCGATCAAGTATACGCTCTGCTTTGCGGATATCGATTGTATCGTCGGTGTGTTTGGACCAGGGCAGCTCGCACACCCACTCTACCCAGGTGCGCAGAACACTGTACTCAGGCGAGGCCACAGGAATCTTGCTGAGGCGTTCCAGCTCGCGCAAGGCCTCGGCCTCGACGTCTTGCGGCATCTTCGATTTCTTGATACGCGACTGGAGCTCATTGATTTCCTCGGTACGTTTGTCAGCCTGTCCAAGCTCCGCCTGGATGGCTTTGAGTTCCTCCTGAAGATAGTATTCTCGCTGGCTCTTATCGATGGACTGGCGGATTTCGCCTTGGATTTTGTGGCTTAATTCGAGCACCTCAAGCTGGTTGGCCAATGCCAAAGAGACCTTTTCGAGACGTTTGCGAGCGTCGTACTCTTCCAGAAGCGCCTGCTTCTCGGCGTTTGAGATGTTCAGGGTGGCGGCAAGAAAGTCCGCCAGTGCCGATGGGTCGCTGATGTTCTCAAGCAGGATAGCCGCCTCTTCCGGAACGTTCGGGCTCAGTGCGATGACGCGGCCGGCGATATTTCGGACGTTGACCATGAGCGCCTGAACTTGCTTGGTCTTGCACGCCTTGATCTCTACCATGCGCACGCGGGCTTTCAGGTAGGGAGTGGTCTGAACGAATTCGATGATTTCAAATCGCGATATGCCGTGTACGATGATATTGAGCGAACCCTGCGGCATTCGTATGACCTTCAGTACACTGGCGGCGGTGCCCACGCGATAGAGGTCCTGCGGACCTGGGTCTTCGATTTCGGCGTCAATCTGGGCGACCAGGCCGAAGACCGTTTCATGTGGGACCAGGTCGTCAACGAGCGTCTTGCTGCGCTCGCGGCCTATGGCCAGGGGCATTACAGTCCCCGGGTAGGCCACCGCGCTGCGGATCGGCAATACGCCGATGGTTTCAGGCAGTTGAAATTGACGCTGCGGCTGCGGGTCGGCGACATTGCGCGGATCAAGCGGCACATCGACGTCGACGATTTCCAGTAGTCTCATCTTGTTGAGCGACATCTGCACCTTTCAAGGTTGCGGGGCCTGCCCCATGCAGGCCTGCCAGATAATAGCGGAACCGGCGGCGGGTGCAACAAGGAAATTACTCATTTTACCGGGTCGGTATGTCCGCCTCGTCTAATTACGCGGTACGTGAATCCGGGTTCGGGCTGGCGGCTGTCAGTCAAGTTGAGGTCCTTTGCCGGCCGATAGAATATAATGTTGGCGCTGTCTAAAAATCGTTTTTTCCGCCGCGAAAAGTGTTGACATGGTTTGGGCGGATTTCTATAGTATGCGTCTTTGGAACGGGGCCGTAGCTCAATTGGTTAGAGCATCGGACTGTCGATCCGAAGGTTGAGGGTTCGAGCCCCTTCGGCCTCGATTCGTAAAGCTCTGTAGGTAAGGCACTTACAGAGCTTTTTTATTTGGACAAGTACATCCAGAATAGGGGCGCGCAACAATGCGCAACAAAAAAGGCAGTGCATACACTGCCAGAATTACACAAGAATTGGACTCCCCTTTGCCCGCCTCCGTTTCAGTTGGCTATTCTGTCCCTCCCAGACACTTATCCAGCATCTCCTTGCTGACTCTATGCCGAATTACCCTGCGCGCCTTGTCAACAAGGTCGTCCTTGACAGCGAGGTAGTAGGAAAGGGTGGTTTCGTATTTGGAATGACCAGCCAGACGCATGACCTCTACTACTTCCAATCCCTCATAGAACCAGTTTGTGATAGCTGTCCTACGAAGGTCGTGAAATGTGCCTTTCTGGATACGTGCCTTCTTCTTGATATGATCGAACATAGCGGTGAAGTTATTGATGACGCTGTTCCTGGCATCCTCATAGCCCCATTGCTTCTTTCTGCCTTTTGCCTTGCCCTGACGGATTAGCTGAATTCTATCATACCGTCTCGGAGGAACGAGAACGTAGGGGTAATGTGCTGGTCTTCTGTTTTGCAGAGCAATCAGCAGTTGCAAAACGTCCTCGGTCAGAGGAAGAACTCGTTCATCCGTATCTTTGACGAGCCACTCCCAAGTCTCTTCAGTGTTGGCCTTGGGGGCAATGCGGATAGTCATTTCGGAAAAGTCGATGTCAGTCCATACCATATTGAGGAGTTCGCCCTTCCTCATGCCCGTTGTCAGAGCCAGTGTAATCACAAGGTCCCATTCCAGAACTGACTCCTGCTGAACATTAGAAGCTGCTCTAAGAATGGCTTCACATTCGGAGTCAGAGTAGATTCTGATCTTTCTGTTCTTCGGCACTTTGGGGAGCTTTACGCTTCTGATCGGATGCTCATCAAGCTGGCGTCTGTCAACTGCCAGTTGGAACATGGCTTTCAACTGTCTAAGCTTCTTTGCAACGGTATCTGGAGCGTTGCCTTCATCGAGGCAGGACTGTCGGAAAGTCTATGATACTCCCCGGAATTCGGACCAGAGTATAAGGTGGCAAGTTGTGGTATAATTCTATCAGCAAGGATTGTTGAAGGGAATAGGGATTATGGCACAACGCCGGAATTACGCGAAGGGCTTCAAGGCCAAGGTGGCGATCGAAGCGATCAAGGGAGACAAGACGGTCAACGAGATTGCGTCGATGTACGAAATTCATCCCAATCAGGTCTCGAAATGGAAGAAGCAAGCGTTAGAGCGGCTGCCGGATGCGATGGCCGACGGGCGAAGGAAAGACGGCCAGGCTCGGCAGGCCGCCACGGAGGAGCAGTTGCATCAGAAGATCGGCCGGCAGGCGGTGGAGATCGACTTTCTAAAAAAAACGTTGCGTCGGTTGGGCTTGTCGGACGAGTAGGGATGGTGGACATGTCGCACAGCACGTTGAGTATCCGCAGGCAATGTGAGCTGCTGGGCGTGAATCGCTCGCGGTTGTACTATGCGGCCGTGCCGATCAGCGAAGGGACGCAGTCGGTGATGAACGCCATTGACGAAGAGTTTACGGCGCATCCCTTCACGGGTGTGAAGCGTATGGCGGAGGTTCTGCGGCGTACGTACGGGCTTGTGATCAACGTCAAGCGGGTTCGGCGGCTGATGCGTGAGATGGGCCTGATGGCCGTTTATCCCAAGCCCAGGACCACACAGGCAGTTATAGAGCACGCCAAGTATCCGTGTCTGATTCGCAGGCTCCGGATCGACCATGCGGATCAGGTATGGTGTTCGGACATCACGTACATCCGGATGCTGCGGGGATTCATGTATCTTGTGGCGATCATGGACTATTTCAGCCGGTACGTGCTGAGCTGGTCGGTGTCGAACACACTTGAATCGCTGTTCTGTCTGGATGCCCTGGACGAGGCGCTGCGGATCTCGACGCCGGAGATTTTTCACTCGGACCAGGGCAAGCAGTATACCTGCGGGGACTTTACAGACGAACTGAAGAGGCATGAGATTGCCATCAGCATGTCCGGGCGCGGCCGGTGTTTTGACAACATCCTGCAAGAGCGGCTGTGGCGAACGGTCAAGTACGAGGAGGTGTATCTGAACGAGTACGAGGGCGGGCACCACCTGATCCGTTCGCTGGGGACGTATTATGATTATTACAATAAGCGTCGGCCGCACATGAGCCTTGGCTACCGGACGCCGGCGGAGGTGTACGAACAATCGCGACGGTCGCTTCGCTCCGCTCCGGCTACGCCTCCGCTCCGCGAAGCGACCGTCCTGCAGCAAGCGTGACAACTTACACCTTATAGGAAGGCAAAAATGGTCTTGACAACGGGGAGGGGTTCAGTCTCACCATGCTTATGGTCAACAGCTTGGAAGTCGATATTTCCGATAACCCTAATGAAATGATTCATTGCTTGGCGATATTCTGTTTTTGTGCTGGGTCTTATCTGATTGCCAGACCTTCTGATGCAATCCTCAACGAATTCAGAGAGTTTCATTGAATCTGGCGGGCAGAAGCCCATATCCGCAGAAACCGTATCAACTCCTCTTCAGTGAGGAGGTCAGGGACTACGTTCCCGTCAGGAAAACAGCTAGTTGGTCCAAGAACAGATTGTTCAGCCAGCGGGTTCATTCTCTACCTAACCACAGTTGTTATCATCCGTATACTTATGCATTCTTACTTATCCTCTTCAATTAACCTCACATATACTTGCTTCTGTCTTCTTGACTAAGCAATCTTATATTCTGATGGTCATGGACGACAAGGACAGGATCGTTGCGGATTTGACGGAGCTTAATCGCGTGCTCACTGAGCAGAACCTGCAGCTCCAGGCGAGGGTTCGGCAGCTCGAGGAGAAGATCGCGCGGC
>Ga0334883_1002833_pt1 | contig 20071 bp, 13 predicted proteins | sample GraSluR1_MG_6_FD_207230 | JGI IMG/M metagenome (GOLD analysis project Ga0334883, IMG submission 207230) | Sludge microbial communities from methane-producing bioreactor in Wageningen University, Netherlands - Granular Sludge_09_05-R1 | ecosystem: Engineered > Bioreactor > Anaerobic >...
GGAATCACTCGAAAAACCTGCAAAACCGGTAAATCACCGTGCCAGCCTGGTACTCACTCCTGACCACAAACCCTCGCAAACAACACTAACCATGCTTGCTATGGCTTTTAGTGTGGGCATGAAAGTGTATGCTTATTACCCGGAAAGCGACCAGGCAATACGTTTGTTGCTTGGGTAAGTATCTGATACCTACAAACCAAAACATCACTTACTTGAACTAAAACAACTATAAAATTTTTGTAAATATCTTTTTTTATTACGCACTTGTAATTCCTAATCAAAGGACTTAACTTTACCGCTTCAAACCAATTAAAGCAATCGCGCTATGAAAAAATTTCTACTCTCCTTAGTAGTTCTGTCACTCGGATGGAACATGATTTACGCACAACACAATCGTGTTAAAGGTATTCCACAGAATGTTGAAGTAATCAACAACACTCCTGTAAAAGCCGCTCCAGTATCCAGCTATACTGATGGTTTTGAGGATTATGCCGACTTTTCCCTGAATTTTTCACCCTGGACCCTGGTAGATGTTGACGGCAGTGAGACCTATGGTTTCGAAGGCATTGATTTTTTGAATGAGTATGCCCCCATGTCTTTTATCATCTTCAACCCTGCGCAAACTAATCCTGCCATGACGGATGACGCCATTCAGCCGCATTCCGGAAATAAATTTGCGGCTTGTTTTGCCAGCACAACACCTGATAACAACGACTGGATCATCAGTCCGGAAACTAACCTGGGAACTAACTCCAGTGTGAGTTTCTGGGTAAAATCCTACACAGCCGATTACGGCCTGGAACGTTACAGAGTGGGCATTTCCACTACCGGAACTGATCCTGCTGACTTCACAATCATTTCATCAGGCAGCTATCTTGAAGCACCGGCCAATGCCTGGCAACAAAAAACATTTGACCTCTCGCAATACAACGGCCAAACCATAAGGGTGGGCATTCAATGTGTTTCGAGTGATGCTTTCATTTTTATGCTGGACGATTTGGAAATCACAACAGAAACTGCGGTTGGAAGCACCTTAACCGGACAGGTATCGGATGCCTTCAACGGTCTGCCGATCGCTAATGCCCAGGTGAGTGTTGCCGGGCTTTCGGCCAATACAGATGGGGATGGAAATTACACCATTACCGGTATCCCCGCAGGTGTGCTTACAGCTGATTTTGCAGCCAACATTACAAGCGGTGAAGCACCACTAAATGTGAATTTCACTGATTATTCCAGCGATGGCTCGCACATTGTAAGTTGTTCCAAAACAGATTATATCACTTATGTGAATAACAATGTAAACATACCACCCAATGGAACACTTACCCTGAATATCTCACTTTCGCCTATTCTTTCGAGCGGGCAGATGCGTTTCGTACTCAACTGGGGTCTTAATCCTGAAGACCTTGATTCACATCTGCTAACTCCCGAAATTGAAGGTAGTTCTTACCATGTTTATTATTCTGATGAGGGCAGCTCCACTGAAGCACCCTACGCTGCACTCGATCATGACGATACCGACAGCTATGGCCCTGAAACAGTTACTATCTACGACTTTTTTGCAGGAACCTATAAATATTTCATTCATAACTATTCAGAATCACCTGACATCACAAGCTCGGAGGCTGTTGTACAGATTTATAACGATGCAGGATTGCTTCAAACCCTTCAGGTCCCAACCACTGGTACAGGACTTTATTGGTATGTTTGCGATGTAAACGGGAGCACCGGACAATTGACGATTCACAATGTGATACAGGAAAATGAGCCTGGCTCATCAAAAGCAGAAATTTACCCACCCAAAGCGAAACCCCAGAAAGACGTTGTAAGTTGGCTGTGGAATTTTGGAGATGGCACAACCAGCACCTTGCAGAATCCTTCGCACACTTACAATAACGCAGGTTCTTATACTGTTTCGCTCACCATTGGCAATGGAACAACCACTGATACCGAAATCAAAACAGCTTACATCAATGTAAGTGGTGGCAGTGCCGGAACAGGAACCCTCACTGGTATGGTAACAGATGCACTCACCGGCGATCCAATTCAAGGTGCCTTGGTGAGTGTTTCAGGATTATCCGACCTTACAGATTCAGAGGGTAACTACCTGATAGAAAATGTTCCCATTGGAATGCTCACTGCTAATTTCAATGCCAATCCCACCAACGGACTGTCACCCTTGGTAGTCAACTTCTACGACCAAAGCACTGAAAACAGTAATACTGTAACCTGCTCAAAAACAGATTACAACACCTATTCCAACAATCAGGTAATCATACCACAGGATGGCACCCTGACATTAAATATCTCACTTTCGCCCACACTGGCAAGCGGACAAATGCGTTTTGTACTCAACTGGGGCGAAAATCCAAGGGATTTAGACTCACATATGAATACACCGGAGATTGAAGGCCAAACCTATCATATTTATTATAGTGACCAGGGAAGCATCGAAACAGCTCCTTATGCTGCTCTGGACCACGACATCACAAGTGGTTATGGCCCTGAAACCATGACAATATATGAAATGTTTGCCGGAACTTATCAATATTATATTTATAAATTTGCAGGTGATGGCCCTATCACGGCTTCGCAGGCAGTAGTGCAGATATATGGACAGAATGGTTTACTTCAAACCTTGCAGGTTCCGACGAATGGTGAAGGCGATTTCTGGTATGTTTGCGATATAAACGGAAATACCGGACAACTTACCATCCGCAATGTGATACAGGAAAATGCACCCGGCGATACCCGCTTCGAAATGCCAGAGAAAACACATGATCCACTTTCGATCACGTCCTGGGCATGGAACTTTGGAGATGGCGGAACCAGCACCATGCAAAATCCAACACATACCTACACGGCCAATGGAATCTACACCGTTTCCTTAACTGTGACCGATAATAACAGCATGAGCCATACCGAAACCAAAGAAGCCTTTATCCAGGTTGGTGGCAGCTCAATAAACGAAGCAGGCAAACAAAATATCAAAATTTATCCTTTGCCGGCTTCTGAAAGGATCAATATCGAATGTGAATCCGCAATCCTGCAGCTTATCCTTAGCGATCTCAATGGCAGGGTGATATCGCAAAATTCACCGGTTGCCAAAACTTTTACATTGGAAACCGATATGCTGAAACAAGGCATTTACCTGCTCTCGATAAAGCTTGAAGATGGTATTGTGGTCAGAAAGATTACCATCAGATAAAGTAAGCTTTTAACATTTTTACTAAGCCGGATGAAAACAAGCTCATCCGGCTTTTTCAATTGGTTAGTTGCTGATTAATACGACAAAAACTTAATTTTTAATTCATTCATCTGTTAAAAAACAACTAAATTTGTAGGCATAGCTCACAAATCAAATTCCTAATTTCAAAACTACCTGGGTTAATTATGAAAAAATATTACTTCTCCTTTATCCTGGCGTTATTCGGTCTGATTACCGTCCTCAACGCTCAACAACTGGATCTCACAGCTGGCATCCCCATAGATCCAACAGTTAAAATTGATACACTTGCCAATGGATTGCGCTATTATATCCGCCAAAATACCATGCCCGAAAACAGGGTTGAGATGAGGCTGGTTACCAATGCCGGTTCCATTTTGGAAGATGATGACCAGCAGGGGCTGGCTCATTTTGTAGAACATATGTGCTTCAATGGCACCAAAAACTTTAGCAAAAGCGCTTTGATCGACTTTCTCGAACAATCAGGCGTACGCTTTGGTGCCGACCTCAATGCTTATACCGGTTTTGATGAAACCGTTTATATGCTGCAACTCCCAACCGACCGGCAGGGGCTCATCGATTCAGCTTTTATGGTGTTGGAAGACTGGGCACATCAGGTTAGTTTCGAGCCCGAAGAAATAGACAAGGAAAGAGGCGTAATTCGCGAAGAATGGCGCATGGGGCTGGGTGCCGATGACCGCATGAGAAAAGAATACTTTCCGGTCATTTTTAAAGATTCCCGCTATGCCGACCGCATTCCCATCGGACTAATTGATATCATCAACAATGCCCCTTACGAACGCTTGACAACTTTTTATAAAGATTGGTACAGACCTAATCTTCAGGCTGTTATTGTGGTCGGAGATATTGATATCCAAATGGTCGAAGAAAAAATTATCAGTCATTTTGCACATATCAAAAACCCCATAAATCAAAAAGAAAGAAAAATCTTTGAAGTACAGGGCAATAAAGAACCACTGATAGCGATTGCCACAGATCCCGAAGCAACCGAAAATATGGTTCAAATGTTCTACAAACATCCCAAACAGGAAACCAAAACCATTGGAGATTACAGGGAACAACTTATTCAACAACTTTACAGCAGCTTAATAATCAATCGCTTAAATGAGCTAAGACAAAAACCTGCTACGCCTTTCATTTTTGCTTACACCTATTATGGTGGTTTTATGGGCAGGGCTATGGATGCCTATGCATCATTTGCCTATGCAAAGGAAAACAGGATTGAAGAAACCATCGAAACCCTTGTGAAAGAAAATGAAAGAGTGAAACGCTTTGGCTTTACAAGCACAGAGCTGGATCGCCAGAAAAAAGAGCTGCTCAAAAGGATAGAAAACCAACTCAAAGAAAAAGACAAAACACCTTCGTCAAACTTTGTTAGTGCATACACCGGCCATTTCCTTGAAAACAGTCCGATACCGGGCGTCGAAAATCAATGGTTAATTGCGCAAGAGCTGATCCCAAATATCAGCCTGGCCGAAATAAACAGCAAAGCCGAACAATGGGTCACCAACGAAAACTTTGTGGTTGTTGTTACTGCCCCCGAAAAAGAAGACCTTGTCATTCCTGATGAAGCCGGTATCCTGGCAACTATCAGCGAAGCCAAAGAAGCCGAGCTTACTGCCTGGGTAGATGAATTTAAGGACGAACCATTGCTTGCTACTTTACCCCCAAAAGGGAAAATTGTGCAAACAGTAAAAGACGACAAGCTGGATATCACCACTTTCGAGTTGAGTAATGGAGTAAAAGTGCTTGTGAAACCAACCGATTTCAAAAATGATGAAATCCTGCTTAGTGCCTATGCCGATGGTGGCACCTCACTTTTTGAGGATGACAAAACCTTTGCTGCCAATAATATATCCAGCATCATTGCTGCCAGCGGAATTGGTAATTTCAGCAAAGCTGAACTGGACAAAAAACTCAGTGGCCTTAATGTCAGCCTCCGGCTTTCGATCAACGATATCTCACAGGGTTTTTCAGGAAATTCAAGCCCGGGCGATTTTGAAACACTACTTCAATTGATACAGCTTCACTTTAATCCTGCACGGGAAGATGCAGAAGCATTTGAGGCCTATGTTTCGCAGATGGAGAACCAGTTTAAGTTTATGCGATCGAACCCTCAGATGGTTTTTTATGATACCTTATACAAAATGGCAACCTCAAACAGCCCGCGCTTTACGATGATTCCAACTGACGCACAACTCAAATCACTGAACGCCACAGAGATATATAGCATGTATAATCAAATGTTCGAATCCGCTAAAGGATTTACATTTGTTTTTGTTGGCAACCTGAGTCCGGATACGCTCCAACCCTATCTCGAAAAATACCTCGCCAGCCTTCCGGCCAGTAAACCAGCAATGCAATGGATAGATCGCAGCCCTAAATTCCCAGAAGGGATAACCGATGCCGAAGTTTATGCCGGTGCCGAACATAAGAGCATGGTAGCCATTATGATGAAGTCGCCTTTTGAATGGTCGGCCGAAAACAGGTTTAAGCTGGCGATGATGATGAAGGTTCTCAACATCAAACTCCGCGAAAACCTGCGCGAAGATCAGGGTGGTGTGTATGGAGTGAGTTTGCGTCAGAGCAACAGCCAATTCCCCAAACCAGAATACAGCATCAATATCAACTGGGGTACCAATCCCGAAATGGTTGACACACTTACCAATGCTGTGTTTTATGAAATGAATCGGCTGATAAGTGAAGGTCCAAAATCAGAAGACCTGCTCAAAGTAAAAGAAACTTCAATCAGAGAACGTGAGACCAATGAAAAGCAAAACCGCTTCTGGCTAAGTAACGTCAGTTTTGCCGATCAAAATAAGATCCCCCTCCAGACCCTCAGCGAGTTTAACGAAAGCGTACAAGCCCTGAAAGCAGAAGACATTCAAAAAGCCGCTGCAGATTTTCTCAAAACAGATCACTACCTGAGGCTGGTACTTAAACCAGAGGCAATGAAGGAATAACACCCCTTATCATGAATAATAAGGGTCGGCTATGAGCAAAGCCGGCCTTTTCGTTTGACTTCCAAATCAAAATCTTCACAAAAGTAAAAACCACTATTTTTGCGCAAAACAAATCCTATGCGAAGTTTTTCACGCTTCATCCTGAGTCTTTTTGGCTGGCATATCAAAGGCAGCATTCCTGCCAACATTCGCAAATGTGTGATCATTGCCGCTCCGCATACCAGCAATATCGACTTTGTTATTGGCCGGCTGGCCTATTATGTACTTGGGGTTCCGGTAAAATTCCTGATCAAAAAAGAATCCTTCAAAGGACCCATTGGATGGATTTTAAAGAAAATGGGTGGAATTCCGGTTGACCGCAGCCGGAGCAATAAACTGGTAGATCAGATTTCCCATTTGTTTTCAACTGCTGATCAGCTCAATGTGGTGATCACTCCCGAAGGAACACGTAAGCTTGTAAAGACCTGGAAAAAAGGTTATTACTATATTGCCCTCAAAGCCAACATCCCAATTGTGCTGGGTTTTCTGGACTACAAACGTAAGGAAACCGGTTTTGGACCACTTCTGTATCCCAGCGGTGATTACGAAAAAGACTTTCAGGAAATCAAAACTTTTTATGAAGACAAGACAGCCCGATTTCCTGAGAAATTCAATCTAAGCCTAGATCATCAAAGATAAACAGTTCAGGTGTTTTTTATTCAATTATCAGTTTACAATCGCTGAAAAAAACTAACTTTGCGCACCAAATCCAACCCTGTTCATAACCGGAGAGATGGCAGAGTGGTTGAATGCGGCGGTCTCGAAAACCGTTGTTCGCTTTACCGCGAACCGGGGGTTCGAATCCCCCTCTCTCCGCACAGTCTTTTTTGAAAGCCCGTGTTAGCGGTGATTAAAACCCGAACCCCAAATCGCAAGCTTGCTTGTGAATTTGGGGTTCGGGTTTTAATCAAAGCCGGCAGGCTGCTTTCAAAAAAAGGCTGTTTGCGACAAGGATAACTAATCCCCTACTAATATACTCTACTTCTATTATTGTAATTCTCACAAAAATGAAACTTAATAATAATCATTAAGTTATTAGTTTGATTTATGGCCAGTATTTAATACTTTTACTCCAAATTTGGAGAATGTTGAAAAATTTTGCTTTCTTTATACTACTGTTTCTCAGTTATAGTGCCACTTATGCTAGCACACAGTCTGCTCAAATCGACAGCCTTACGCAGCTCATCGGAAAACAAAATGGTCGCGAACGGATAGAAACACTTATACGTCTTTCGGAGATTTACCGAAAAATTTCTGTTGAAAAAAGTATGGAAGCCGATAGCAGTGCCGAAGCTTATGCCAAACAACAGGGACTGGATAATATGAAAGGGATTATCCTGCTCTCGATGGGAAAAACATCCTCTATTTCAGGTGATTACGAAATGGCACTGGATTATATGGAACGAGCAGAAAAAGCCCTGAAATCTACTAAAAACTATACCGAGCTGGCACGCACCTACATCAATATGGGACTTGTATATAAATATCTGGCTGATTATGAAGCGTCAATCAGTTATTTTGATCAGGCTCTGGAACTGGCATTCGAGCATGAACTAAAAGATCAGGAAGCTGCAGCTGCTGCTAACAGAGCCACTGTGTATTTTGCGACTGGCGATTATCAGCAGGCACTCGAAAGTTATCAGAAAGCCATGAGTGTTTACGAAGAAACCAAGGATTCACTACGCTATGCCAAGATGCTTATGAATATCGGGCTGGTTTACTGGCAATGGGATAAAAATGATCTCGCCCTCGAAATGCAACTGAAGGCTAAAGAGGTTTTTGAACAAAAAAAAGATCTTGTGGAGCTTGGCCGGGCCTATAATAATATCGGAAAGATTTATTACCAGCACCTCAACGACACCACCCTCGCCCTGGAATACTATCAAAAATCACTCGAAATGCGCGAGAAATTGGGCAACCAGCTTGGGATGGCAATTGTTTTGGCTAATATTGGCAATATCTACCGGGATAAAAATCAGATGGAGAAAGCCTTTGAAAACTATACTAAATCAATTAATATCAGCCAGTTCATCGGCTATCGCGAAGGTGTTGCCCTTACCTCCTATTATATGGGTATGGCTTACCAGAAAAATGGCCAGTATCTGGAGTCAAACCGCATGCTCGACACCACCCGAAATGTCTCAAAATCTCTCGGTTTAACTTCTTATGAGATATTGATAAATGAAGCTAAAATAAATAATTACAAAGCTTTAGGCGATTACGAATCCCTGTTCAGAGAGTTTGAATTTTACGATCAAAAACATGCCGAAATGCGAACAGAGCTAACCACTTTAAAATACAAACTAAATGCTAACCAGGAGCAAATTGAAGCTATAAATGATGAACTTGAAAAAAAGAATCAGCTGATCAATGATCAAGCCAGCTTATTGTTGATGTACAGGCTGCTGCTCCTGCTTGCCCTGCTGGGACTAATCGTAATTGGAATCAGGCATTTTCGTAAAAGTAAAAGCTAAATCACTTTCATTGGTTGAATGGATTACATTTTCATCCTTCTATCCATGAAAAGTCGAAGTTCTGTCAGCTCCTTTGATTTATTTGCAAATCATTTAATTAGGATGTCCAACTCAAGTAATCTTAACTTATTTTTGCCCTAAAATCTCATTTATGTTTCTCTCCATCCTACTACTTTTGCTCGGATTGTTATTGCTTATCAAAGGTGCTGACTGGCTGGTTAGTGGTGCTTCGGCAATAGCGCGTCATTTCAAGGTTTCCGACCTTGCCATCGGACTCACCATTGTAGCTTTTGGCACATCGGCCCCCGAACTGGTGGTAAACGGTTTTGCAGCCTTTGAACAAAGTTTCGATCTGGTGTTTGGCAATGTGATTGGCAGTAATAATTTTAATCTTTTTCTGATTCTGGGAATCACTGGATTGATCAGCCCCTTAAAAGTTCAGTCGAGCACCGTTTGGAAAGAAATACCGCTTTCGCTCTTTGCAGCCATGCTAATCCTGGCACTTGCCAATAATTGGATTCCCTTTGGAACAGATGGTATTTCAAGAATTGAAGCAGGCTTTTTGCTGCTTGTTTTTGTTGGATTCCTGTATTATGTTTTTAGTCAACTGAAGCGTGACGAAACAATGCTATCGACTGATGGAAAAATACTTAAACTGAACAAAAGCATTTTGCTTGTCGCAATCGGTCTTAGTGGACTGATCATTGGAGGAAAACTTGTTGTTCAAAGTGCAACCGAACTGGCACAACAGTTCGGGATATCCGAAAAAATCATTGGACTAACCATTGTGGCTGCCGGCACTTCACTGCCCGAACTGGTGACTTCTGTGGTGGCAGCTTTCAAAAAAAATAATGATATCGCAGTTGGCAATATCATAGGCTCCAATATTTTTAACCTGCTTTTCATACTTCCTGTCAGTGCTTTAATCAGGCCATTGGAGTATCAGAATACATTCAATATTGATATTTATCTTCTGATAGGTGGCACGGTTTTGCTTTTCGTGGCCATGTTCACCGGAAATAATAAAAAACTAGACCGCTGGGAATCTGGACTCTTGATACTTATATTCCTGATTTACGCCTTTACCATGATGTCGTAAGAAATAGCACAATACAAAAAGAAAGGTTTCTCTTGAATTTGAATTGAAATTCCTTGTTATTTAACAGATTTACTGGCATAAAACTAATTTCTGTCAGCTGAATTACTTATTCAGATGAACATTTTTTGCTTTTCCTGGATTACTAAAACAAAAAAACCAATCTTTGTGGTAACCTAAAAAATCAAAAGCGATGAAACTACTTAAAAAATTACACTCGTAATTGTTGCGATTATCTTGATTTTTCTGGTGATTGCGCTTTTCGTTGATCGTAATTATTCTGTTGAAAGAAACGTAATAATTAATAAGCCAATTGCTGAAGTATTTGATTATGTAAAATACCTCAAAAACCAGGACAATTTCAGTAAATGGGCCAGGATGGATCCGGAGATGCAAAAGTGCAATCGCGGAACAGACGGACAGCCCAGATTTGTATCAGCCTGCAAAATTGAGAAGAAAAATGTGGGAGCAGGCGAGCAGGAAATCCTTCGCATTGAGGAGGATAAACGAATTGATTATGAACTGAGATTCCTGGAGCCTTTCGAGTCGACCCAACAAGCCTACATCATAACAACAGCAATCGAAAGTATGCAAACCCGTGTTGCGTGGGGTTTTAATGGCCATATGACTTATCCTTCTAATCTGACGTTATTTTTAATGGACTTTGAAGAGATTGTTGGCAATGACTTTCAGACAGGTCTCGATAACCTGAAAAATGTTCGTCCGTTATAAAGCTTACCTATTTATTTTTCATTCAATCGCGTATTTTAAAGTAGCAAAGTTAGCATTTATTGTCGATTTTCTGTCTTTCCCACATTTTCTACAATGACGCCCAACAGGAATTTATAACTATCTCCAAAGTTCCTGTTGCCCGTCATATTGTGTTCGCCCTAATTGGTTACATTATAAAGTATTATATGATTTTAGCTAGTTACAATAAATCTAAAATAACACCGGAAAATCATACCGAAATCATTTACATTAACATACAAAATAAATCTATTCCTGACAAAACAGATACTGAAACAAGTTTCCCTATGAATTTACAATAAAAAGAATTGTAAATGAAATTTTGAGTTTTACAATAAATTTGCAATTCAAATGTTTTCTTACTGGGCAACTAATTTGCTATACACAAATAACCATCTTCTATTTATGGTAATATACGATAACTTCATATTAAACAACGGTTTACGCTTTTATATACTGCACGATCCCACCACACCCATGGCTGCGGTGAATATACTTTATGATGTTGGAGCCCGCGATGAAAACCCAAATCGCACCGGCTTTGCCCATCTTTTCGAACACCTGATGTTTGGAGGCTCTGTAAACATCCCTAAATACGATGAACCGCTACAACGTGCCGGTGGCGAAAACAATGCCTTTACTAACAGCGATATCACCAATTATTATCTCACCCTCCCCAAAGACAACCTCGAAACAGCCTTTTGGCTCGAATCGGATCGGATGCTTAGCCTGGCTTTCAGCGAAAAAAGCCTGGAAGTACAACGGCAGGTTGTTACAGAAGAATTTCGTCAAAACTACCTCAACCAGCCTTACGGTGATGTGTGGCTGTTGCTGAAACCACTCGCCTACAAAGTCCATCCCTATCAGTGGAATACCATCGGCAAAGAAATCAGCCATATTGAGCAGGCTCATTTGCAGGATGTTAAGGAATTTTACAAAAGATTTTACAATCCAAACAATGCCATTGTGGTAGTTGCAGGTGACCTAAAAACCAGCGAAGTGGAACGCCTGGCAAAAAAATGGTTCGAACCAATCGAAGCAGGTGAAACCTACGAGAGAAAACTTCCGGAAGAACCAAAACAAACTCAGGCCCGCCGAATGGAGGTGAAGCGTGATGTGCCCCAAACAGCCATCTACAAAACCTACCATATGTGCGGAAGGCTCAACAAACATTTCTACGCCAGTGATCTGATTTCTGATCTGCTCGGCTCGGGTCAGTCATCCCGGCTTTTTAAAACCCTGGTAAGGCAGAAGCAACTTTTTTCTGAAATCAATGCCTTCGTAACCGGCGATATTGATCCCGGATTGCTTATTGTTACCGGAAAAATCAATGAAAAAGTTACCATTTCCGAAGCTGAAGAAGCCCTGGAAACAGAAATCGAAAAGATGAGACATAAGCCCCCAACCGCAAACGAATTACGCAAAGTTAAAAACAGGGTGATCTCAGCCAATTCCTTTGGCTCACTTTCGGCACTCAACAAAGCCATGAATCTTGCTTACTATGCGCATATCGAAATGCCACAACTCATCAATACCATTACGCAGGAGTACGAAAAAATTAGGCCTGAACATGTTTTGCAAAATGCCATTGAAGTCCTGAATCCGGCCAACTGCTCCACTTTAATTTACCAAAGCCAGAAATCAGATTTATGAGAATACAAAGCCCCGACAGAAGAACAGCCCCTGAAATTATCAGCTCCGACAGCCTGAAACTGAGCGAACCTACAGCAATCAAACTGTCGAACAATATGCCACTCTACCTTTTTCCCAGCCCTATCCACGAAGCTTCACGCCTTGATATTGTACTTGAAGCAGGCAGCATCTGGCAACATAAAAAACTAACGGCCAGCACAACCATCAAAATGCTGCGCGAAGGGACAACCCGGTTCAGTGGAGGTGAAATCTCTTCCAGAATTGATTATTATGGTGCCTTTCTCGATCTGCAAACAACAAAAGATACTGCCTGGATCAGCTTATACGCCATGCGCAAAAACCTTCACCGACTCCTGCCAATGGTAAAAAGCATGCTCATCGAAGCAAGTTTCCGGAATCGGGATTTTAACTTGCTGAACAACAGGCAAAAACAATCTTTTTTGGTCAATAGCCAAAAACCCAAACAACTGGCACGTAATCATTTTAACCAATTACTTTTTGGAGCCAACACCCCTTACGGCCAGATCGCTGAATCAGACGATTTTGACAAGCTGAAAAGAGATGATTTGATAAAATTCTATCACGAAAAAATTTATCCCGGACAAGCCTATGCTATTTTGGCAGGACCAATTGACGAAGAGCTTAAAAGTTTGATCGACGAATTTGTAGGTTTTGAATGGCGTGCCAAAGGTGTTAAGAATATGTTTAAGTTGAATGCAACATTTAAACCGGGCTATCACCATATTCTACGCAAAAATTCATTACAGTCTGCAATCGTTCTAGGGAAAACACTCATGCTCCGAAGTCATCCTGACTATATCCCGTTTTTGCTGCTCAATACTGTTCTGGGTGGCTATTTCGGCTCCAGGCTGATGACAAATATCCGGGAAAACAAAGGATATACTTATGGAATAAATTCACAGGTAGTTCCCATGCGACACGCCACAGTTTTCATGATCAGCACCGAAACCGGAAGTACTGTGACACAAAATGCAATTTTAGAAATTAAACACGAATTGACCCGGCTATGCGAGAAACCTATCCCGGAGGAAGAACTGCAACTGGTGAAAAATTACCTCAACGGGAGTTATCTCAGGGCTTTGGATGGCGTTTACAATCAGGCCGAACGCTTCAGATCAGTAAGAGATCATGGCTTAGGAATGCAGTTCTATCTGAATAGCATCCAGCGTATTAAGCAGACAACAAGTGAAGAATTGCTTAACTTAGCACAAAAATACCTCGATCCAAAAAGCATGCTTACGGTTGTTGTAGGTGACGAAAATCAAAAACACTGAAATGACCATTCAAAAAGTCATCGGTTTACTACTTATTATTTTATATTGGATTATCCCAAGTAAAGTTTATGCACAAAATCCAATAATACTAAGCGTAGATGTGGATGAAAATGGCCACGTTGAAATCAGGTGGGATATCCCTTCGGGAGACGAAAATGCCCGCTATGTCATTCAAAGATGGAACTACCTTAACCCTGATGGCCAAGGATTTGATACAGATTTAGCAATAATAAATGCCTCTGACAGACTTTATGTTGATCAGAATAGTCAGGTAAACATCAAAAAACAAATTTATCGGATTTATAATGAAGCTGCCCAGGCCTCACAATCAGAAGAAATGCAAACCGTATTTCTCTATGAAGCTATTGACTATCAGGAATGTGATTTAACAAATACAATCAAGTGGACAGGCTTTTTTGACACCTTTAATCCCGTTTCCTATAAAATCTTATTCAGCATTGATGGCGGAAACAGTTTTACGCTGCTTACCACTTTATCACAAAATGAACTTGAGCAAGTGGAAACGATTTCAACCTACGAAAACACTTCACCACATCAAACTCCTGTTTATGCCTACACTCACCAGGAACTCAATCCTGATCAAACCTATACCTATAAAGTAGAAACTGTATATGATGTAAATGGCGAGCCACAATCAAGTGGTTCAAATCTGCAATCACGCAATACACCGGCTTATCAGCGGCCTGATCCTCCAAAAATTGTAGCCGTTAGTGTAAACGAAAACAACGAAATAGAGATTACCGGCGAAATTACTACAGAAAGTTCTGCAACTATCAATAGCTCATCCATCTGGAGAACCGACAGTCAAAACTCGTCTGATTTGAGTTTTTACATTGATCTCAACCAAACAAGACCGGGTACTGTTAACTACACCGATGAAGCAGTATCTACTAATGAAACGGCCTATTGGTATGGCCTGATGTTGGAGGACAAATGTCAGTTTCCCATTCCGGAAGACCCAACCACAAATGCGCACAGAAGCATCTTTCTGACAGCAGAAGTTATTAACAACGAGCAAGTTGAACTTAACTGGAATGCCTACGAAGGTTGGTCACCGGATCATTATCGCATTTTCAGAAAGACATCTACCGATGCTTATATTGAAATTGGTTCACCACAACAAACCCAATACACCGACAACACGATAGCCGATGGTGATGAATCAGGCAGCATCATTTATTTTGTTCAGGCAGTTTCGGAAGATCAAAGTACCGGGGCCGAAATCACCGCATCCTCCAACAGGGTAATAGTGGGATTCGATAGTCCGTTTTTTGTGCCCAATGCATTTCGACCATCATCAATTAAATCTAAAAATCAACTATTTAAACCGCTTTCCCGTTTTTCACCAGCAGGTGGCTATCTGTTTCAAATCTACGATCGCTGGGGAAGGCTACTTTTCGAATCGACAGATTTCAATGAAGGCTGGGACGGGAAAGTGAACGGAAATGAAGCTCCACAAGGCGTTTATCTCTGGCGATACAGCTACAAAAATTCTGAAGCTAAAACACTGGAAGACAAGGGCACGGTGATGTTAATCAGGTAGTTTATCGAACTTAACTGTTCAGGGTTTTTCAATACGCTCTCTACGACTGATATACTTATTTCTGGCAAACTCCTGCATATCACTGATGCTGTCCTTTTCGTCCATGATTTCAAAGCCGAGTAAAGTTTCGATGATATCTTCCATCGTTATGATACCGGCAGTTCCGCCATATTCGTCCACCACAAGGGCAATATGTTCGCGTTGCTGTATCATCCTGTCCCAGGCCCTTAATGCAGGGATAGATTCAGGAACGACGATTATTTCCCGCTTCAGAGCTTTAACCAGTGTTCCGTGCTTATCATCTGCCAACAGCTCAAAAACATCCTGCCTGAAAACATATCCGGTAACATTCTCAATGCTACCCGAATAAACAGGAATGCGGGTAAAAGCTTTAAGCTCATCCATTTCGGCAAAATCCTCTATCCGTGTGTCCTGTTCCACTGCTGCAACAACAACCCTGGGCGTCATGATATCCCAGATTTTAACCTTTCGCAAGCTGATGATATTATTGATGATACGACTTTCCTGTTCGCCTAATACGCCCTCCTGCATTCCAATATCAGCCAAAAGTCCAAGCTCCTCGCGACTGATGGTTTTTTCGCTTCCCTTTTTGGAAAAGAGACGCGTAATATATGCTGATATCCATACCAAGGGCCAGGTGATTACAAGCATAATTCGTATGGAGAAGAATGTAAATCCCAATAAATTTTTCCAATAACTGGCTCCGATGGTTTTCGGAATTATCTCAGTCAATATTAATATCAAAATGGTGAGTATCGCAGAAATAATACCAAAATAGGCTTCGCCAAAAACTTTTACGGCCTGAGCACCCACCCCGGCGGCACCAATGGTATGCGCCACCGTATTCATAGATAAAATAGCAGAAAGGGGCCGGTCGATTTCCTGCTTCATCTTTCCTAAAGCTGTGGCAATTTTGTCTCCGGCTTCGGCTCGGGTTCTGAGATAAGTTTGAGGAGCCGATAATAAAACCGACTCCAGAATAGAACACAAAAAAGAAACGACCAGCGCAAGTAAAAGGTAAAGAATCAGTTGAAGCATCAAAAGTTGTATTTGCGCGTAAAATTAAGTAAATGAAACAATTCCTTGTGCATCTGATCTTATTTTTTACATCGATCGTTCGATATGGGTAAACTTAAAATGTATCGTCTTTTCATTCGGTTAAAATCCGCATCTCAACCCGTCTGTTCCTCGCCCGACCGGTTTGATCTTCATTGGAATCCAATGGCAAATCAGAACCAAATCCACGAACCAGAAGTCGATCAGCATCAATTCCATTGGCAAGTAAAAAATCTGCCACAGCCTGCGCCCGATCCAATGAAAGCTTGCGATTGAAATCTTCCTCGCCGGTAGTGTCTGTATGCCCTTCTAAACTAATCATTAAATCAGGATTTCGTTTCAGAAAAGTCTCCAGATTTTTCAGGCTAGCCAACGCTTCCGGAAGCAGAACGGCTTTGTTCAGTTCAAACAAAACATTCTCAAGTACAATAGTTCTTCCAGCCTTTATTGGTTCAAGTTCAACCTTTTGTAAAACTGGTTTGAGCTCTGTTCCCTTTTCCGGACGAAATGATGTTTCGTAATATAAATAATGCCCTGCATTTACCTGAAGTACAAGATGTTTGCGGGCAGGAAGTACCACAAAAGCCAAACCTTTTTCATCTGTTTGCACAGTTATCAACTCATGGGCTAAAACAGGTTCCGAAACAGTAACATCTGCTTTTAAAGGCTGAGCAGTTTCTTTATCCGTCACCAATAACTCAACATAGCTAACAGGCTCTGGTTGAAACAATAATGGCAAATCAAAACTAAAAATATCATAATGATCCGTGCTGTCAGCTTTGGCAGATATCATGGCAGTAGCACCGGCAGCATCTACCACCAGGTTTATTTGATCCGTCTCCTGATTAATTGGGAAACCCATGTTGACAGGTTTTTGCCACAGACCTGATGAATCTTTCCGGCTGAGGAAAAGATCCATTCCACCCATTCCTGGATGGCCGTCAGACGAATAATAAAGAGTCTTATTATCGAAATGCCAGAAAGGTGCCATCTCGTTTCCAGCAGAGTTTAAGATTTCACCCATGTTTTGCGGTTCACCCCATTTTCCATTTTGAAAATGACTGATCCACAAATCGCTGCCACCTTCTCCTTCAGGTCTGTTGCTGGCAAAAATCAGGCTTTTCCCATCAACCGACAAAGCCGGCTGCGAGTCCCAATAGGCACTGTTTACTTCCACAAGATTCTGCGGAACCGACCAGCCGTGACTGTTTTTGGTTGATAGATAAATATCGCAGCTTCCTCTTCCATTCGGCCAGCCACAAGCAGCAAAAACAATACTCTTTCCATCAGCCGAAAAAGTAACAGCACCAATCTGCTGCGAAAAAGGCCAGGTTTCAGGCTCCAAAGCAACCGCCTCTGCCCAGGCTTCATCCAGCCATTCCGATAGCATTACTGTTTCAATGTGGGGTTTATCCTTTGCCATTTCCTGTCGTCTTGTAAAAAGTAATTGTTTCCCATCAAGCCGCAAGGCATTCACATATTCATCTCCGGGTGAGTTAATTTGTCCGCCCAGCGACAGCAGTTCAATTTCCAATGGATTGGCATATGCTTCTTTTCTGAAATGAGCTATTTCACGGAGTAAACTTGCTTTTTCAAGAAATGATGCAGAAATGTCCTGACGTTTCAGAAAGACTTCGAGTACCGTCGAAGCCTTGTCATACAGGCCTTTAGCAACATAAGCTTTGGATAGTACATACCCAATTCCCGGAAAAAAATCAGGTGAAAGGTCATAGGCGTGTTCGTAAGCTTCAACAGCTAATGTTATGCTATCCAACTCATTAGCCGCATCTCCGAGCATCAGCCAGGCTTCAATAAAAACGGGATCGGCCTCAACAGATTTCTGAAGAAACGGAATACTTTTATAATAATCGCCAGCTCGGAAAGCTGTCTCAGCTGATTCGAAGGATTTCAGGGCTTTTCGGGAAGTTTGCTGCTTTGTATGAGTTTGCTGTGCCGAAAGGGGAAAAACCAAGAACAGCAAGAGCAACAACATCAAGGAATACGCATATATTTGTGGCTTTGCAGGCTGATGCGCCATTGCGGATGCTTCATCACATAATCGGTGAGCAGGGGTATAATATTTTCTGATACGCTCCATTCAGGCTGTAAATATAAGTAACATTCGGGCTTCACCAGTTTGGCATTTTTTTCGGCCCATTCCAGATCGGCTTCCTTTTCGATTACAACTTTAAGTTCATGCGCACGACTGTATATTTCTGGTTTTGGTGGCGAAAGCTTTTTCGGAGACAAGCAAATCCAGTCCCATGAACCAGTTAAAGGATGTGCTCCGGAGGTTTCCACCATCGTTTTAACACCCATTTGTTGCATCAGTTCTGTAAAATAATCCAGCGGATAGAGCGAAGGCTCACCACCTGTGACCACAACAGTTTTTGCGGTTTGTTCAGCCGCACGTTTTGCAATTTCATCTGCCAAAACAGGAGGAAAATGCGTGGCATCCCAGCTGGGTTTGGTGTCGCACCAGCTGCAGCCCACATCGCAGCCGCCGATGCGGATAAAATAAGCCGCACTGCCCATATTGTGTCCTTCGCCTTGTATGGTATAGAACTCCTCCATCAAGGGTAGTTTGCGGCCGCCTTCAAGGATATCCTGTTTGATATTAGTCATTTAAAGTAGCAATAATAGATTATTCTTTTACCAAAAAAAACTGCTTTAACAGATTCGCTTTCAGGCATCAACTCCAAGTATAATGTAGAATTCGCTTCGTCTGTTTTAAAAACTTCCTCGCTTACAATCCAATCGTTTTCATCAAAATAAACTAAACGATAATCCCCATTTTTAAACTGATCGCTATTGATTACAAAAATACGTTCTTCATTGTCATTTTTATTCACATTCAGAAGTACGCCTTTTTCTAAGGCAAGATGAAAAGGATTCAGATAAGGTTCCAAATTCATTTTGAATGCTCTGGCCGTGAAGGATTTACTACGCTCGGCAGAGATCATGATCTGCCAGGGATTAACAAATGCTACGCCCTCAATTTGTGTGGTAAGCAGGTTTGGAAGATCGATTCTGCGCTTACTGGATTCCATAAAGTTTTCATTTTCAAAACCGTAAAAAAGCCACACAAAAGGTTCCCAGGTTTTGTAAGTGTATCCAACCAAGACCAACTGATTTCGCCCGGAATCAAAATCTGCTCCGGTGATCAACCCTCGGCTGTCAAATCGTCCCAACAGTTTTGGAGTGTGTTTACCCGGCTCAATGGGCAATGAATAGATTTTTGAATGCTGATCGCCTCTGTTTTTACTAAAGAGATAGAGATGTTCTTTCCCGGCAACCATTGCCTCACAATCAAAATTATTTGATTTCCAGTTGACTGTAAAATCAGTCTGATCCCCAAAGCTGAAATGTATGGTTTCTGTGGACAACTCAGCATCTCCTTTCGGCGGGATATCCATTCGGCTGACCCGATGAATCAGCAGATTTTTTCTACTTCCGCTGTTGTTGCCAAAATCGCCGATAAAAAGATAATCCTCATGCAAAGCCACATCTTCCCAGTCTGTATTTTTTATTCCGGGGAATATTAATCTCCTGCTGATTTCGCTGGTCGTTGTATCGATGCCATACAGCACCGCTTCGCCGCCACTATCGTTATGTGTCCAAAGTAATCCATCAAAAAAGACCAGACCGGAAGTCTCTTCCACAGTGTTAGGAAGCTCAAACAAAAAGTCAGGGTTTTGAATGGAGATTGGAAATCTGCAACTGATCGAAAGGCTGTCGGATGGATTGAAGTTGGCCGCAAATACATCATCACATTGTGCCTGCATTTGCGCTGCGCTAAAAAATAAAGCTGAAAAAATCAGCCAAAAGCTCAGGAAATATTTCATTGATACACCGCTTTCTTGCTAGCCAGCAGCGTGTTTCGCAACAAAGAAACAATCGTCATAGGACCAAC
>Ga0334883_1002836_pt1 | contig 20061 bp, 15 predicted proteins | sample GraSluR1_MG_6_FD_207230 | JGI IMG/M metagenome (GOLD analysis project Ga0334883, IMG submission 207230) | Sludge microbial communities from methane-producing bioreactor in Wageningen University, Netherlands - Granular Sludge_09_05-R1 | ecosystem: Engineered > Bioreactor > Anaerobic >...
CCCACCAGCTCCGGCTCATACCCTTTGGCGATGGCCGGTTTGGCCAGGCGATGCTTGAACAGCATCATATTCGAACGGTCGGTAACGGCAATCTTATGCTCTACCATCCCGACAATTACATTGCGGTATTCCTCTTCGTCGATTTCGCTGAGGCCGGCTTTAATCGCGGCATCAGAAATCTGCCGGGCTTTCAGCTCGCCGATAATGCGCGAGCGGCCCCATTTTTTGTTCCGGAACTTTCCCCCCGCGTAAAGTTTGGCATAACGCTCCTCGTTGATAAAACCCTCATCAATCATCTGCTTGATGATCTTATCGGTATTTTTATCCGGAAAACCGAGTGAGTTGGCGTGAATCTTTACTTCAACCAGACAACGCTCCTGCATGGCGCACCAGCGGCGGATTTTTGACAATTGTTTATCAAGTTCTTTCATATCTTGAATGTTTATACATTTATTTTGAATGCAAATATAGATTTATCCCCGGGGAAAACCAAATATTTCTCATCCAAAATGCTGAAAACACTGAGTTGCCGGTTTTTATTATTTTATATCAATCAGATATATATTAAATATGAGAACCGCATCGGGGCGGATTCCGGCCGGAGGATTGCTCCCATATCCCAGTCTGCTGGGAATCAGCAACTTTCCTTTACCACCCTTGCCAAACTTCTGCAGGCCTTCCTGCCATCCCGAGATCACGCCCGACAACGGAAAGGTGAGCGTATTGGCGTCAAACACCTCGCCGTCAGTATAGTAACCCTTGTATTGCACCCTGACTTCGTTGCTGAGGGTAGGATACTGGGTAGTTCCCGCTTCTTCCGTTACATAGTAAAGACCTGAAGCTGTTTTGTCCGCTTCAAGTTTGTTCGCGGCTATGTAATCACGGATAATCTGATCGTCTATAGCATCGATATCTTCTTCCTTTTTGCAGGAACTTAGAAAGCATACCGCCGACAGCAGTGTGATCAGTAAAAGATTGTGTTTGTGAAGATTCAGGTATTTCATTTCAAAAGGTTTAAATATGCTTAATTGTCACTCAATAATCTGTTCACAAGCAGCGGAACGCCGCTACCGGCTTTCATCTGCATTACTTCGAACTTTGAAATTCCCCCTACCGGCAGGCTGTTCGGATCCACAACATATTTCATGCAACGCGCGGGCGCATAATGCATAAGTCCGGCGGCGGGATATACCAAAAGTGAAGTGCCTATTATCAGCAGGATATCAGCCTCCGCCACGAGGTCAGCGGCAGCCTCAATCAGGGGCACGGCCTCCCCGAACCACACGATGTGCGGCCTGAGCTGGAAACCCTTTTCGCAATGGTCGCCCAACCCGATTTCTCCGTATCCGATATTGTAAACCAGTGCGTCATCCGCGGTGCTGCGCACCTTTACCAGTTCACCATGGAGATGAAGAATATTCGCTGAACCCGCCCGCTCGTGCAGGTCGTCAACATTCTGGGTAATGATCTGTACATCGAATTTTTCTTCCAGCTTCACCAGGGCCAGATGCGCGGCATTGGGCACAACGGTGCCGAGCTGGGCGCGCCGTTTGTTATAGAACTCAAGCACCAGGGCGGGATTCCGCTGCCAGGCATCCCAGGTGGCGACTTCTTCAATCCTGTATTCCTCCCAAAGTCCGTCAGCATCGCGGAATGTTCTGATGCCGCTTTCGGCGCTGATTCCGGCGCCGGTAAGCACGACAACTTTCTTTTTCATACAGACAGATTTTAAACTCCCGGAAACAGCAGCTACTTCGGCAGCAAAAATAGTTATTTTCGGGAAACTCGGATATTACCAATAGTCATATGCAATTGACAAGTAGTCATGCAAACGGCAGCAACTGATATCAGCATCCTGAAACCGGCACATAAAAACGGTTGACGAAATTGCATGTTGCAGTTGCGCCTTTGTCATGCCGGAATTGAAAATCTGCTATAAGTTCTTTCTAATTTTGACAGGTTAAAATAATGTTTTTAAACGACATAATAGATTATTTAAAAAAATATTGAAAAACGATATTACCTTTTTCAATTTTCCGGATCTATGTATAGAAAATTAATGCTGGGGATAATATTGTGAACAATCTGACCGGTAAACAAGAAACAATTAATAAACGGACAATTCTTATTTAATGCTTTTTTAAGTAATTGCTTTGTCATCGGTATTATTGCCTGTATTATTTTCAGAATAATTATTTTCGTAACTTGTTTTATTCTTTATTTCTTCTATCTTTGCCTTTTAATAAAATAATGAAAATGTACAAGACATTATATAAAACCTTGATATCCAAAAAATTGATCTCTTTTAAATGCCCGTTTATCAGAGATTTGCATTACTTAGCGAGCAGCTTAACTCCAATCCTTTTAAAGCGGAACTTCCTTTTAAACACCATTTCAATTTCATTTCAAAGAGTTTTAAATGCTTTTTACACCCTGTTTTATTTAGTGGGTACTATTATTATTTGCACAATTTTTCGAAACCAAATATATTTACTTACCAAAAAATTAATTATTTATGAAGCACAAATCAATAATGCTTTTACTTGCCCTTACAATTGTGGCAGGAGCATTTAATGGCTGTAAGAAAGACCAGGACAGAACAGGCCAGGCTAAAACCGGACTTAATGACAATGAAGTAGCCGAAAAAATCAGAAACTTTAGAAATCAGGGTACTACTGGTTTTAAAAGCAGCGAAGAGGTTGATATTGAAGAAGCGCTTTGGTATCTTGCAACAACTGCCAATTACACTTACAGCGACCTCTCTGCTGAAAATGAGAAAACATGGGCTGATGAATATCTTATCAATATTTCATTATCCAACACCAAAGTAAGCCTTACTGAAGTATATGCCAGGTATGAACAGTTAGTTGATAACTTAAGGACTTCATATGCTGCAAGAAACGAAGAAAACAAACAGTTTCTCACGGTTAGCCTTGAACCGGTTTCAATGGACAATGATAACCTGATTTGCAGAGCAAGAGCGGTTTTTACATACTCACCGGTACCTGGTGGAGGCTTATGTGTTTTTAACAATTCTACATCTTACTCCTTTTCTTATGATTGGCTAAATAATGCAACATGTTATACCCCCTCAACAGATGAGACTGATGCGGCTGAAGAAATACAAAAACGAATAATGCGCTGCAAAGGAGTACTACCTGGCAATTATTTTTATGAGCCTACCATTACAGTGTCCATTAACGATCCGTTAGAGTATCCAATTCCTTTGGGCACCGGCACACCCCATAATTACGGTTATAGTTATTTGTATTGGAACAGCAATCAGTATCCGGGTTTTGATGGTTGTATTTCGCCTGATTACCTTAACTTCTACCTTACTAAAACCAAGGAGCTGATTTATAACGATACAGACAACGGAGGTATCAGGCCCGATGGTAATGGCTTGATTGATATTGATTTGTGGGGAAATGATGGAATTGATGTTGATGGTTACATATTATACTTCCACCAGGCAAGAGTCAATTATGGTATATTACGATTAAGACCTGATCCAAGAGATATTTTGGATTAGTAATTAAATTTTAGTTGCAGGCAATTAATAACTGATTATTAATTGCCTGCAACTAATTAATTACAATGATAATTTGATATAATGTTTTATCTCTAATTTTATGAAACAGCCATTCCTTGTATTAATCTTCTTTTTTCTCTTTATAGATGTTTTTGGACAAGACAGCTTTAGTTTGATTTATGGCGGAGATATTTCTAAAAGACCCAATTGTATCAAGCAAATTGATGATTGTTATTATTTGTTATCATGTGATTTTGAACTCCCAAGTTTCAGGGGGAATACTGGCGAAATTGTAAAAATTGATAAACATGGAAGAATAATAAATAAAGTTGAATTCATTACCGAAGGACAGGTATCTGGACCATTAAGAGAAATACATCCATTAAATAGTTCTGAGTTACTTGTATTTGGAGGTTACAGACAGGACGAAAACAGCAATACCTCAATTTGGGTTATAAAAATGGATACTGCATTAAATATTATTTGGGAGGTTTTATTTCCCACCAATGTTCAGTATCTTGAAAAAATACGTTACACTATAAATGATTCAGATAATTTAGCATTTGCTGTTACACTAACAACTGGAACTTCAAGCGTAGTTAAAACAATTTTATTTCTTGAATTAACATTAGACGGTAATTTTGTCAGGAGCAGATATGAAACCACCGGAAGTCAAATTAAAACAAATGGATTTTCTATAATTAGCATTAATAATGGCTATTATACTTTTGTAGAAGGATTTGCCTCTTATATGCCTGCACCTCTTACGAGCTTTGCACAAAGACTTGATCTTGATAGCAACTTCATTATAAACAGGGTACACACCCTACCCGATGGTATTAATAAATACATGACCGCCATTAATATAAACGAGCATTCATATTATTTAACCGGTAGTATATATTATACTGGATTTTATCATGAAATTGCGATTCAAAAAACCGATACTTCCAATACAGTTTTGGTTTCAAATCATTCGGGAATGCCAGGAGATATTCCAGATGATCCTGCATGGCATAAATGCATGGCGGTTAAAGATGAAAATACAATTTATACAGGAGGTATTGGTTATGCGCCCGGTGGTTTTACTTCATGTAATTTGACCCATCCCAAAGTTTTTATTCTCACTAACTACGACAGCTTGTTAAACAATAGATGGACAAAATTCTATGGCAGCGATACGGCTTGTTATTATATGATGGTTCTTGATGCCACCGACGATGGAGGTTGTATTATGGCAGGAACCATTTTATCACCTAATTCAAACCCCAACCAAACCGATGTAATTATTATTAAGGTAGATGGCGAAGGGTTGATCACCTCAAGTAATAAACCCGGCACTCGTGTTATGCAGGCATTGGTTTATCCAAACCCCGGCAATGATTACCTGATGCTGCAAACCGGCCAACAAAATATGGGCGCAATCTTTACACTTCATAACCTTAGTGGACAAAAACTGATGGAACAAACGGTAAATTCAACTACTCAACAAGCCCTAACAAGTGAACTTCCCCCCGGCATCTATGTCTGGACATTAAGCAAAGGAAACAAAGTAATTGAAACAGGTAAATGGATCAAACAATAAAACATCTCAAGAATATTCAAGTACAACAAAAACCAAAAAAAGATGAAAACTAGACTTCAAAAAATCGGAATTCTTATTGCTATAGTTTTGCTTTTTACCCATTTTGGCTATGCTCAGCTGAACGGGTTTGAATTGACCCCATCTGGCAATACCGAGAATTATATGAAATATATTAGGAAAGCAGTTTCAGTAAATGGAACAAGTTATTATACCGGGTATTTAACCCTTGCTCCTTATAGAAATGTTTCAACAGGTGCTTATTATAATGATATTACTCCATTTCAGAAACTACAGATTCAAGGGGGAAATATTTTATTATGCAGTGGAAATGGACCTGGTGCAATAACTGATATAAATCCTACTTCCAGAAATGGAGCTATATTATTTTCTGATTGGGCAAGTGATAATGCTACTAACAAACACGGCAAATGGGGTATAGAATACGAAAGCGTATTGAGTGGAGGTGGGTTGAATTTTTTCAACCCGGTTTCGCAGCTTACAGCTACGCGTGTTAATTTTAACCTGTTTTTAGCCAACGATGGTTATGTCGGTATAGGTACCGGAATCCCCCAAGCTAAACTCCATGTTGAAGGAAATTCCTTTTTCAAGGAACAAATGGTTGTTGGAACACCTTCTCTGGCGGCACGGCTTGATTTGTTTGGGTCAATATATGTCAGTAGTTTGCAAAGCTTAAAGGGTAATCGGCTGGTAGCAGCTGATGAAAACGGAAGATTACTGACAATTGAAAATAGTGAGGTTCCTGGCGATAACCTCGGAAATCACATAGCTACACAAAAATTATCACTAGGGGAGTATGGGTTAACATACAATCCGAATCATGAAGCAAGCCTCAAAATAACAAAAACCAATGATATTTATATTCCCAAAAATCTGGCAGTAAATGAAAATATTGCGGTAAAGGGAGGTATTTATGGATATGCTCCTGAAGGTAGCGAGAATTGGAATAAACTTCAGATTTTCGGAAGTACACTAATAGATGCAGCAAAAATAGAAGTCTGTGATGGTTCTGGTGATAACTGGCGAAGTATAAAATTCCTAGTTCAGGGCGGAACTGCAGATTATCAGTTTTTTATAAACAGTAAAATGGCGATGCGTGTCCGGTCTAACAAAGTTGAGATGGGCTCTGATGACATCCCGACTGCATTAAATGTATATGGAATTGTAAATGCCCGGGAAGTTAAGGTAAGTTTAGGAAGCTGGTCAGATTATGTGTTTGAACCAGGATATAATCTGCGTAAATTATCAGATGTTGAAGATTTTATTCTTACCCATGGTCATCTTCCTGATATTCCTTCCGCTTCAACCGTGATAGAAAATGGTGTAAACCTGGGTGAAATGGATGCGATGTTGTTGAAAAAGATTGAGGAATTGACATTGTATGTGATAGAACTGCAAAAAAATAATGAGCAAATGAGCACAGAAATCGAAAACCTGAAATCACTTGTTTCTTCATCCAAAACTCAATAACCATGAAAGGCTTTATGATTTTGCTATGTATTTACCTTCTGTTTCCTTTGGCAACAATAGCTCAAACAAGTGTGGTATTTGAATACGATGATGCCGGCAACAGGGCGCGGCGTACAATCTCAACCTTTAAAATGAGTGAAGCAGACTCTGCTATTGCCGAATTAAAGACACTTCAACCAGATGAAGAAACCGAAGCTCAAAGAATTTCAGTTTACCCAAACCCTACGGATGGATTGGTAAATATTGATTTTAACCTGCCGCCGGAGCCAAAGGCCTATTACATACTAACTTCCATGAACGGAGCCCAGATAGAGCGGGGTAATCTTACCTCACCCCAAACACAGCTAAACCTGATAAACTTGGGTAAAGGAACCTACATACTTCAAATAGTAAACGGCGAGGAGAAAGGAAAATTTAAGATTGTGAAACAGTAAGAATGCCCATATCGCTGGTTAGCTCAAAATAGCTTCAAAACAGGTGGAAGGGGCGGAATCCGCAACTAAGGGCTCAACCTGAGGTATATATAAGCATTGTACAATCGTCTTTGAAAGTAAGTAGAATCGGGAAACAATAAAAAACACATAGCGGGAGCATGAGTACAGCCCTACAATAAATACATTGTTATGAAAAACATCCTTCTTACACTGTCTGCATTTTTACTTGTTGGTACTTCCGGCGCCCAGATATTAATTGATAAAGAAATTCCCGGTAACACAACAAAAATAATTTCCGCGCCGGAATATATAAGAATGATGCCTGGCTTTGGCTACAAACCAGAATCACAAAACTATTACAGGGCGTATATTGATGAAAACGCGAGTACAACGCTACCCGTATCATACCAGGAATATATTGATCCTGAAACAAGGGAGTTGGATTTTAAGTTACCGGTTGGTTCAACTTCCGGCATGGCTTCGGTGTCACTCACCGGTGCTGCAACCTATACAATTCCTATTTTTTCTTCGCCAGGCACCGCCGGAATGCAGCCATCATTGTCGTTGGTTTACAGTAGCCAGGCTGGCAACGGAATAGCAGGTTATGGCTGGAATATTGCAGGCTTAAGTGCAATAACACGAACAGGCCAAAGTATTTATCATGATGGTAAAGTTAAAGGCATTGATTTTGTAGATGATAGATTTGCACTTGATGGGCAGAGGCTTATTAAAAAAGTTGCCAGTCAACAATATGGAGGTGATGGTACGCAGTATTTTACTGAAATCTTCAATGGAAGTACCGTTATCTCACACGGAACAGTGGGACAGGGCCCGGAATGGTTTGAGGTAATAGGAAAAGATGGAAGTATTATTGAATATGGGAATACGAATAATTCGCGCCTGACAAGCCAGCGACCTGACCAAACCACAATAACATGGTATATAAACAAGATTACTGATCCCAATGGGAACTATATTCTGTTTATCTACGATAAGAGAGCTCTTGAAATAAATATCAAAGAGATAAAATATACGGGTAATGATGTTGCTTCAACTGCAATTGAACCTTATAATTCAATTAAGTTCTATTATAGCGACCGTACCGATAACGCAACAGCATTTGTTTCAGGATCAAGAATTGAACAAACCATGCTCCTTGATCATATTGATGTGGTTAGCGAGAAGAACATTGTTAAATTCTATAAACTAAAGTATTACTTCGACTTTTATTCAAAACTTAACGAAGTTGAAGAATTCGGCTCTGATGGAACCCATTTTAATTCAATTGTGTTTGGGTATGGAAAGAGCGAAGAACCAACTGTTTTGAAACCAACATTCGTACCCAGCGGAGAAACATTTTACAGAGACTTTAATGCAGATGGATTAACTGATATTCTAAGAGTTGGTTATGGTGGATATCCCTTAGATTTGAGATGGGAAGTATACCTGAATAAAGGTTCTGAGAATATATTTAATGGAAATTCTGATTACCATGGTAATTTGCTTAACAATCGTACTAACAAATTATTGCCTATGGATTATAATGGTGATGGCCTTATGGATATTCTTGTTTATTCACACCTTGATAACTATGTGACTGGATACGATGCTTTTGATATTGATATTCTTCATAATACAGGTAGTGGTTTTGTATCTTATCACGTATTAGATAATGATGATTATATGATAATGCCATACAAAAACTTTAATGATCAACTGAGAGTGTTAGATGTTGATGGAGACAATAAAGATGAATTTGTATTATGGCGAACAGGTGTTAACTTTAATGATATTGACCATGACATCTATATTTTTGTAATTGAAATGATTGGCAATGAAATTGCACCAACTAATATCTTTTATAATGATTATTTATATTCTGGTTATCAGCCGCAAAACATCTATGCACTTGACCTTAATGGTGATACTAAGGATGAGTTATTAATTGTAAGAGAGGATAAATCAGAAATTTATGAATTTAGAAAGGAAAATCACCAATACTATTCTGAACAGATATATGAAGATGGTTTCCCTTCAAAACATCACAAAATATTTATTGGCGATTATAATGGTGATGGACGGGCTGATCTGCTTACAAAAGTTAATGATGCACAAAATCAGGTAAGGTGGTATGTTAGCTTTTGGCTTGAAGACGGTTTCATTGAAAACGAAATCATTGATATTTTGCCAACAGGAATTGATGATATTGATATTGCTGATTATAATATGGATGGCAAATCAGATGTACTTGCCTATATTCGAGAAGATGGGGGTACATCAATAAAATTATCTTCAAAAATATATTATTCTTTTCAGAATTCATTCCTTCCACAAACCCCTTTCTTAATCGGATATATTTCGGGTTGGAATTGGACTAGTCGTGGAAATTTTTATCAAACTACTGATTTTAATGGTGACGGAATTAATGATATTGGATTGACAATAGTTGATGATGTTCACTTAATCCTAAACACGCCCTGGAATAATAAAAATGTAATGGAAGTGTTGACTAACGGACTTAATATAAAAACTAAATTTCAATATAATACGCTCGCCGATAAAGAAATTTACTCAACATCAGGGCAATTAAGTTATCCTATTCGTCACTTTATCTATCCAATTAAAGTAGTTGAAACACAATTTTCAGATAATGGCTTAGGTGATTTTAATTCTTTGACTTATAATTATGGGAATGGAATATTGCACCTCGAAGGAAAGGGATTTTTAGGTTTCGAAGAAATTAGTACAACCTCCTCAATTTCACCAGTTCAAGCATCAACACTATTTGTATTAAATCCAAACTATTATTTTTTGCAACCTGAGCAAGCATTTTCTTATAAAAGCAGTTTGGGGCCTGATGTCCAAATACATAGCTCAAATAGCATAAATCAGGTGAAAACCGGATTTGAATCTACCAATAAAGTGTTTTTGCCATGGCAGTCGCTCGTTACGGAAAAAGATTTTTCAACGGGTAATAAAAAAACTACTGAGCTAACAATTGATAACTACGGCAATCCATTAACTCAGGAAGTGAAATTTTATGAATCACATTCTGCTATTACCGAAACAGCCTCAAATTTAACTGAATATCAGCAATATTGGTCTGCCCCTGGAAATATTCCCTCTAAACCCCAAACAATTACAATTACAGCAAACCGAAATGGACAACCTTCGCTTTCGAAAACCAGTAAGATTGCATACGATAACAAAGGAAATACTACAAGTACAATTGATTTTTTTGATTTGCCCAAACAAGTAACAACCACCTATTCAGATTTTACAGAAGTCGGATTGCATAGAACTACAACAATATCGGCAACAGGTATCGAGAGCAGGATCAGCCATGTTGAATTCGATAACAAATATCGTTTTGTTACTTCACAAACCGATGCCGAAGGCTATACTTCCTCAATAATACTTGAACCTGCATTTGGCAATAGTATTTCAATTACTAATGCCAACGAGCAAACAATTACAAAGGAATATGATGGTTTTGGCACACTTCGCAGGCAAACAGATGATTTGGGTGTATGGAAAAAAACCGAGTTTAAATGGTACACAGGTACCAACAAACCAAATGCGCTATACTTCATTGAAACCACTTCCAATAACGGGACAACCACGATAGAATATTTCGACAAATTAAGTCGTACTTTATATACTGCAAATACTGATCCCAATGGAATAGTATCATGTATAAAAACCGATTATAATCATAAAGGACAGGTGGTAAGTGTTTCGGAACCCTTTTTTGATTCAGAAACGCCTACTAAGTTCACAACTACTGTTTATCATCCTGACTATGGCTTCCCTGTTTCCTCCACACTACCCACAGGCGTAATTATTACAAGCACTACACCTACCCCTGAAAACCCGGGAAGGATCGCTACTGTTACCAATAGCGGCACTGGTATTACTACATCCAAAGAGGTTGATTGTACAGGCAAACTTATTTACGCTACTGACCCTGGAGGTACACTTACTTATACGTATTATAGCGATGGGCAAATAAAGCAAATTGTTTCTCCCGATGATAACAATGTATCTATAACTTACGATGAGTATGGCAGACAAAAGACTTTGTCCGACCCCGATGCCGGATTAATTGAATATGATTACGATGCATATGGCCAACTTTTATCTCAAAAAGATGCCAATGGTGCTAAATTTTATTTGGATTATGATAGACTCGGAAGATTAATTGAAAAAGTTGAAAAGGAAGATGAAGAAAGCCCGGTGATAACTAAACAGGTATTTGCGTATTATTCTTCTACTGCTGCAAAAGGTCGGAGAGGAGCAATTGCTTACGCTGATTTTGTTGATGAAAATGGTAATATCACCCGTGAAAAATACCTATACAACGATAATGCACAATTATCACAAAAAAACATCGTTACCGATAATAACAACAGGTCTTTTACTTACCTTTACACCTACGATTCCAAAGGCAACCCCGAAGAATATACCTACCCATCGGGTTTCACCATTAAAAATGAATACAATCCTGAAAACGGAACTTTGAAAAAAGTGATTGACAAAAGTACAAATGTCGCCATCTACGAACCCGGCAGCTACAATGCACGCGGGCAAATGACGCATTTTGCCATGAACAACAAGCTGTTTTACACTACCTTAGGTTACGATGAATATGGGCTGCCCACCTACCGGATGACAGGGAACTATTATCCTTTATCATCCAATATTCAATACCTCGAAACCAACTTTGATGCAACCACCGGCAATTTAAACTGGCGCAAAGACCACAAACGCAGTTTAACCGAGAATTTCACTTACGACCTTGTGCACAAAAACCGACTGGCCACCTGGCAGGTTGCAGGGCAACAGCAATACAGTACCACCTACAACGATGTCAATGGCAATATACTTACCAAAACCGATTTTACTACACCCGGCAACCCTTATACCTACGGACTAAACGCGGGTCCACATGCTGTTACCGGTATTGTTTCGCCTTTGATTATGCCTGCCGAAGCATTGCAGGAAATCAGCTACAACAGTTTTAACAAAGCCTCGCATATCAGCCACAACTACCAAAGGCGTGAGTTGTTTTTACATTACGGACCTGATGAGCAGCGCATAAAAACGGAGTATAAAATAAACGGGCAAACCTCCATTACCCGTTATTTCCCGGGAGGAGGCCTGGAAGTTGAAGTAGATGCCAACGGCCAGGAGCGCTGGCTGCATTACCTGCCTGGCGGGGGTTTGTACGTGTGCAACAAAGACTTTGATAAAATAGGCATGTACTACGTGTTGACCGACTATCTTGGCTGTTGGGATAAAGTAATTTCCGAAGCCGGCACCACGGTAGAAGAATACAGTTTCGACCCCTGGGGCCGCCGCCGCAACCCTACAAACTGGACATACACCGGAGTGCCTGCAAGCTTTACATTTAGCCGAGGATACACGGGGCATGAAATGTTGGATGCATTTGGGCTTATCAACATGAATGGCAGAATGTACGACCCGGTATTGGGCCGTATGCTTTCTCCGGATAATTATGTTTCCCTGCCGGAGCATACACAAGGTTACAACCGTTACACTTATGCCTTGAATAATCCGCTTATTATAACTGATCCCAGTGGTGATAATCCTGTTTTATTGTTTATTGCATTTGCGGGTGTTTTAAACGGGGCTATGTCAGCGCAAAATGGAGATGGATTTTTGCAGGGTTTTGCCATAGGTACTGCAACAGCTGCATTAAGTTATGGTGTTGGAGCGATAATCGGGCCTGTTATGGCTGGTCCCGGAGCAATTCCAGGTATGGTAAATGCAGGTGTTAATACTTCAGTTTCAGGTCTAATAACTTACGGATTTGAAGCCATACTTAACAATTCTTCATTTAACTGGAAAGGATGGGCGTTGAATACGGGAATAGCTATGGCTGTTGGTGGTATTGAGGGGTATGCTGAGGCAGTGAAATATAATAATCTCTTGGGGCCAAGGCCGTTTGGGGAGCCAATGAATATAAACAATTTCTCAGGTAAACCTGTTGGGTACAAACGAACTATTAACTCATTATTTAACTGGGATAAGTATGATATACTTGAATGGGATGGAGTCACTAACAATGGTCAAGCTAAAATATTATGCAAAGCAAAATCATTACAGAATTTATTTGGAAATACAGAAGAATATTGGAATACGTATATTGAAAATGCTATAGAGAACTTTCCTAATGTAGGTGGGAAAGAAAACTCTATCATAGAACAGCTTAGGGCAGATGGGTTCATAGTTAACCGTCGTCTTCTTGAACCATATGGAGATATTACAGTTACACAAAAAGCTCTAACCTTTCATGAATTGAAGGAATTGCATTCACAAGGTGGTGTTGCTCTCATTGAGTACGAAAATTATAGTGGTGTGGGGCACTCAACTGCACTAAAAAAGGCGTATTATGCACCAAACAAACCTTTAAAGGTAAAGATAATTGATCCATATTTGGGCAATACTAGAATGATATATAATGTAAACAATGGAGATGCTGGTTTTGGAGAAGGATTGTCAATTTTTAAAATTATAAGATGAAAACATATTATAGAATATTCCTTTTTTTATTGATTCTGGTATTAGGTAAACAGGGCTTTACACAATACATCGGAATTTATTCATCAAAATCCGATGAATTTGTTGATTTTTCAAATCATGGAAAATTTTATGCATTAACCGAAAATGGCACAAGGTTTTCTAATACAAGATTGGAATTTGATTGTGGCATTTATGAAGTAACTGAGGATACTTTGTATTTTCTTTCTGATAATAACTCTAAAAACAAAATAGTTAACATAGTCACCTTTAACAAGAACTCCTCATTTGAGTATACTAGTTTAAATTTCGTTTGCATTGATAAAATACCTCCATCCAAACTCAAATTGGAGTTTTATTATGAAGGGAATGATTCTGTAGCAATATTTTGGTTGAAGGATGGAGAAAAAATCACAGTGCTTAATTTGGGTATTAGTAAAGTAAGTTGTTCTTATAAATTGGATAGTAGTGAGTTGATCAAATTTTCCCTTTCAAGTAATGACATTTTTGGAAATGATATTATAATACAATCAATTCACGCGACTCCTTCAGTGCCAAATAAAAAGTTTCTAATAAAAGATACATCAAGTTTCTCATTAACTTTGATTGGCCCTTTGTTACAAGATTACAAATCAAGAAATCGAATCAAATGGTTTCAATCCTTTCGGAATTGGCCATGGAAATGGAATTTTCGCAAATCACATTGGTATGATCCGCTAGAGAGGAAATTAATATTTAATCAATGTAAAAAAATGTATTTCTTCTCTGATAAAAATGAATATCCCTGACATTCAAATGCTTATAATGCTTGAATTTCGGGCTCATTCATTCAATTATTCTCGCCAACCAACAGTGTATAGAACCCAAATGATGGAACAATATGCAACACCTTACCGGAGTTTATTTTAGAATTAGTACTTCTTTTCATTCTGATGTATTTCCGGGAATTAAAATCCTGATGATTTTTCTTTTTCTGTGTTTTTTCTTTAATTGTGTTTCAGGGCAAGATAGACAGGGCGAGGTTGTAGTTGTACCCAAAGATTCTATTTTGGTACTTAAAAAGCGGGAAACATCAGTTTCTATATCAGTAACGTTTAGGAACAGGTCAAATGCAGATACATTGTTTCTAAAAAATGTAACCGGCATGATATACCCTGATTTATGGTATTCTGCTCCAGGTACTCCTTTCTTCGAAAACGAATGTTATAAGAACAAATTAGATTTCAGAATTGAGGATTTAAATGGTGAAATTATGCAGCCTCAATACATAAATTATGAAAATAAACCTTTAGAAATTGACAGTAATTTTTACGAATCAAAACAAAGGTCCAGACTGAAAGGTAGCTTTATTAGAAAGCAAAAAATAAACGATTGCCTGAAAAGAGGAAGCATTTCACTTACACAGGACTCTACAGTTATTGTTTGTCCTTATTTGGGAAGGCATGACTTGTCAAAAGGAGTGTATTACTTATACATTTATTATTGCAATAGTTACGATAAAGTTTACAGCTTAAATTATGAGTCTGCGCTAATTCAAAAGATTCCTTCTGTTGGCAGAGTTCCAAAGAAAGTTTTTGTTGGTCAGTTTTCTTCTCAACCAATCAAACTCATTGTAAAATGAGCTATTGCATTGCTATGAATTATGCCTTCCACTGCATATGTGATTCCGATTCCCTTTCTAATGATTTTGCACCCTGGCCAGCATCCCCAAAATACCCGCACGCGCCTTACCTCTGACCGGATTTTTAACTAGTTTTACACCTGCGATGCAAAAGGCAACCCCGAAGAAACTACCTACCCTTCAGGTTTCACCATTAAAAACGAATACAATCCCGACAACGGAACACTGAAAAAAGTGATTGACAAAAGCACAATTATTGCCATTTAAAGCCTGCTGAGTTTCGGAAGAAATACGAAGAATATTATTAAAAAATCATTGATGTCCGGAAAAAACCTGATAATGGACTTAGAGATTACCTCCGGTGAACTCTCCCGATACTACCGGGAGAGTTCACTGAAGGTAATCTCATGCTTTTCCCCGGACAATAGTGTTAAAAAGTGCATTTTATTTCTATAATGCATTATATTTGCAGCATAATAGAAACAAAACTGCCAAATGACCTTTTTAGAGTTTAAGGAAAAGCTGTTTGGGTTGGCGTGCTTTAATATTCATCAGGTATATGCATGGCAACCTGATTTTGACCGTAACAATCTTACCCGCTGGGTAAAGAAAGGTTACCTGTTCCGGTTGCGGCAAGGATATTTTGCATTTTCTGAATATAAAAGCATGCGCGGCTATCCCTTTTATTTTGCCAATAAAATTTACCGTCCTTCATACATCAGCCTTCAAACTGCTCTTGAATTTTATGGTTTGATTCCCGAAGCAGTTGTGCAGATAACAAGTGTGTCGTCACTCAAAACTGCTGTGTTCAGCAACGATTCCGGCGAGTATTCTTACAGGAATGTCAAAGAAAACCTGATGTTCGGGTTTGAACAGAAAATCATTGCTGACAATAAGACGATCCTGTTTGCCACTGCCGAAAAGGCACTGCTTGACTTACTTTATCTCTATCCGTTTTACAATAGCCTTCAGGAACTTGAACAATTGCGGTTAGACGAGGATTATATGCAGGAGAATCTTAATCCTGATCTGGTTGCCGGTTACCTCGATGTATTTCGTAGCAAGGCACTTGATCAACGGGTCAAATTACTTTTTAAAGTTTATAATTTATGATACAACCTGAACAACTAAGTGGCTTTTTTCCTCCGCTCATACGCGGGAATGCTGTTTATAAAAAGTACATGCTCAAGGAATATCTGCAATTGATGATTCTGGATTTTCTGTCTTCCACACCCTATATCCGCAAAATAACTTTCATAGGCGGGACTTGTTTACGTTTGGTAAAAGGCATTGACCGGTTTTCGGAAGATCTGGATTTTGACTGCAAAAATTTGCCCGAAGATGAGTTTAAAGAAATGGCCGATGCAGTGACCAGGTTTTTGATACGCTCGGGTTACAATGCTGAAGCGAAAGACAAAAATAGCAGCAAGCTCAGGGCTTTCAGGTGTAATATCTATTTCCCTGAATTGTTATTTGACATGGGATTGAGCAGTCACAAAGATGAACGTTTTTTAATTAAAATAGAATGTCAGGATCAGGGCATCGCCTACCAGCCAACACTTACCAACATTAAAGGTTGCGGATTCTTTTTCCCGTTTCCTGTGCCTTCAGATGCAATACTTGGCAGCATGAAAACAGCAGCTATGCTGACACGCTCCAAGGGCCGGGATTTTTATGACCTGATGTTTCTGCTGACACTAACCAGCCCTGATTATGCTTTCTTGTCAGAACGCTGTGGAATCAATAATTTGCAGCATCTGAAACAAGCTACAAAAGAACTTCTGAAAATCACCGATTTAAAGCAAAAACAAAGGGACTTTGAACACCTGCTTTTCAATAAAAGCAAAAGTGAAAAAATATTACTTTTTGAGGATTTTGTCAACTCGCTAACTGACTGAAGCAGAAATTGCAAATGATCATCCTGAGGGTGATTCATATAGTATGCAAAAACACAGAGATTCTTAAACGATCCATTCCGGTTTTTATATATACACTGGCGCCGGCGCTGCATTAGGGCCGGTTGTAAGGCATAGTTTGTTTCTCCTGAAAGCCGGGCGGATAAAAAAACGGCAGGGGATCCCGCCGTTCAATAAATTCAGGGTATCAATGAGAATCAATCTTCAAAAAGGTTCATATCATCAAGTACCTTCATAACGCCTTTCACCGAATTGGCAGATTCTTCCAGCATTTTCTTCTCTTCCTTGTTCAGGTTCAGTTCAATAATCTCTTCGATGCCCCTGGATCCCAGTTTTACCGGAACGCCCATATAGACATCATGAAGTCCGTATTCGCCGTCTAACAATGCACATACCGGGAAAATCCGCTTCTGATCGTCCACAATGGCTTCCACCATCTGGGCGGCAGCAGCTCCCGGCGCATACCAGGCCGAGGTCCCCATCAGGTTTACCAGCTCTCCGCCGCCTTTCTTGGTCCTCTCCACAATCTTGTCGATTTCCTCTTTATTCAGCAGGTCAGTTACCGGGATACCGGCAATAGAGGTAAACCTGGGCAGGGGAACCATGGTATCGCCGTGCCCGCCGAGCAGCAGCGAGTGAATGTCCTTGGGCGAAACATCAAGCGCTTCGGCCAGAAATGCCTTGTAACGCCCGGTATCGAGGATACCAGCCATCCCGAACACGCGGCTCGAATGCTTGCGGGCGGCTTTGTAGGCGGCATAAGTCATCACATCAAGCGGGTTTGAAACCACGATGATGATCGCTTCCGGCGAGTATTTTACCACCTTCTCGGTAACATCCTTCACAATGGCGGCGTTGGTCTTGATAAGGTCGTCGCGGCTCATGCCCGGCTTACGGGGCAGCCCGGAAGTAATTACCACGATTGAGGAACCCTTGGTTTTAAGATAATCATTCGTAACCCCGACTACCCGCGTATTGAAATTATTGATGGAAGAGGTCTGCCAGATATCCAGGGCCTTCCCTTCGGCGACGCCCTCTTTGATATCCACCAATACAACTTCACGGGTAAGGTCTTTATGTGCAATAACATTTGCACAGGTTGCGCCGACGTTACCGGCACCGATTACAGTGATCTTTTTCATATTATTGAATTTTAAAATTTTCCCGGCTTTTCAGATACCAGACCCTGTTATCCGGAATAGCCGAACAAAAGTAATAATTTAGATATTAGCATGAAAAAGAAACCGTTAATTAATTGCGCAAAGGGGTAAATCCTTATTTGATGTGCCCGATACGATATTGTGACTTTGGTTTTCAAAGAAGCCACTAAGGCACAAAGACACCAAGTCGCACAAATTTATTTATCTCATTTAGTGACACTTAGAGTCTTTGTGTCTTTGTGGCAAATTCTTTCTTCATTTTATCCGGACAATGGTGAAAAAAATGAAAAACTGAACAGCTGATTGCAGATGCTGCACTACGTTAAAATAAAACGAAGGTCAGGCATAGTAATGACTAAATTTATATCCGCTTTTGAGTTGAGAATTTTCGCACAATCATACCCAGGTTATTCAACAAACCTGTTGTAAACCTCCGAGACAACTTATTACTGTAATAATTTGGTGTTCTTTTTAGAGTCTGGGAGCTTACGTGGCAAAAATAAAAGAACATGTCATTTAACGAACATCCCATGTACCTCAGGTTGATTCATTCCGCTGGGCATCAATCACGGCAATGGTTACCATATTCACAATCTCGGAAACACTTGAACCCATCTGTAAAACATGGATCGATTTGCTCAGCCCCATGAGTATAGGCCCGATGGCTTCGGCGCCTCCCAACTCCTGAATCAGCTTGTAAGCAATATTACCGGCCGTCAGATAGGGGAAAATCAGTGTATTTGCCGGTCCGTCAGCCAGCTTGGAAAAGGGGAAGTTTTCGCGCAGCAGATCGTTGTTGATGGCAAAATTGGCCTGCATATCGCCATCCACAATCAGATCGGGACATTCTTTGTGCAGTTTTTCCACCGCAGTCCTTACCATGATGGGAATATTCCCTTCCACAGAACCAAAGTTTGAATAAGAAAGCATGGCGATTCTGGGCTCTATGTTAAACTGCCTTACGGTAGCGGCGGCCTGTTTGGTGATTTCGACCAGTTTATCGGCATCGGGATTCATATTCACCGTAGTATCGGCAAAGAAAATGGGGCCTTTTTTGGTAAGCATGATATACATCCCTGACACGATGGAAGCCCCCCTCTTTTTGCCGATAATACGCAATGCCGGGCGTATGGTAGCAGGATAGCTGCTGGTGAGGCCGGAGATCATGGCATCGGCAAAACCGTTTTCAACAAGGCTGGGGCCGAAGTAGTTGCGGTGCGTCATCATATCGCGCGCCGCATTCATGGTGACGCCCCTGCGTTTGCGTTTTTCAAAAAACTGCGCGGCAAAGGATTCGCGTCTTTCATTTTCCTCAGGCGACCGAGGATCAATGATTTCAATATCATGTAATTCAAGGTCGTGTTCATTGATAAGCCTCATAATGACTTCGCGGCTACCCAGCAGGATCGGAATAGCAATACCTTCTTCCACAACGATTTCAGCAGCCTTGAGGATCTTGTAATTTTCGGCTTCGGCAAATACCACCCGCCTGGGGTTCTTTTTAGCCCTCGCTTTGATCTGCCGGATAAGCGGATTGCTCAGTCCCAACCGTTTACCCAGTTCATCGCGGTAAGCATCCCAGTCGGTGACGGGTTTACGCGCCACGCCGGTATCCATAGCCGCTTTGGCAACGGCAGGAGCAACATGGGTGATCAGCCTGGGATCACTGGGTTTTGGAATTATATAATCTTTTCCGAATTTCAGATTGGTTACCTGGTAAGCGATGTTCACCTCCTCAGGCACCGGCTGCTTGGCCAGATCAGCCAGGGCATGTGCCGCGGC
>Ga0334883_1002847_pt1 | contig 19983 bp, 11 predicted proteins | sample GraSluR1_MG_6_FD_207230 | JGI IMG/M metagenome (GOLD analysis project Ga0334883, IMG submission 207230) | Sludge microbial communities from methane-producing bioreactor in Wageningen University, Netherlands - Granular Sludge_09_05-R1 | ecosystem: Engineered > Bioreactor > Anaerobic >...
GGCGACGGCGGCAGCGGCGACGGCGGGAACGGCGACGGCGGGAACGGCGACGGCGGGAGCGGCGACGGCGGGAACGGCGACGGGGGACGGACACATCGGTCGGCGCCCCACGCCTGGCCGACAGGCACTCACTGATGGGCTTCCCGTGCCGGGGGACGACTATCCTGCCCTCATCGGTCCGCCGGCGCGCATCCCCAGCTCGCCTCCACCTCCCGCGCGGCCCGGCGCAACTCTGACACAATGTCGGCGACCTCCTGCTGCTCGTACCTCGCCTTGGGCATGGCCGCCCCCAGCGCCGCCACCTGCCCTCCGCCATCCCACACCGGCACCGCGACCGCCACGATCCCGATGGCCGACTGCTCATCGGTGATCACATACCCCGCCTCCCGGGCTTCACGCAACTGCCGGCGCAGGTCGTCCCTGTCCGTCACAGTCTGGGGGGTCCGCGGCGACATGTCCAGCCGTGCGAGCAGAGCCTCCCTCTCCTCCTCCGGCAGGTAGGATAGCAGAAGCTTTCCCGTGGCCATCAGGTGCAGCGGGCTGTCTCGCATGGCATGCTGCGACACCGACAACGCCTGACGCGCCGTGGCTTCGATCAGGGCGAACAGATGGCCGTGCCGCAGCTCCGCCAGTAGCACCGACTCCCCGATCCGCCCGGCCAGCCCTACCACCACCTCCCGCGCCAGTGCCCCCTTGTCGCAATGATCCAGCCACCGCCGGGACAACGCATGCACCCCCGGACCCAGCACGTACTGCCCGCCACGCCGAAGCTGCGACACCATCCCATGGGCCTGCAACGTCCGCACCAGGCTCTGCAATGTCTGCGGTTTGAGCCCCAGCCGGCCTGCCATCTCGCCCAGCCCCAGCCCATCCGGCTCGCCGGATAGCAGCTCCAGGACCGCGATCGCCCTGTCCACGGATTGCAGTGTGCGCTGCCCCTGTTCGCTCATGATTGGCCTTGCATTCCCCTATATCGTATTCTATACTATTATATCGTATTATCTGCGCGATGCAAACCCATACCAAGGGAGCGTCAGCATGGCCATCAGTACCCTGGAGCTGAAAGAGTACGCCCGCGAGTGTGGCGCAGACCTGGTGGGAATCGGCGACATCAATCGCTTCGAGGGCGCGCCGCCGGAGTACGACCCCCGCTACATCTGCCCCGAGGCCAAGAGCATCATCGGCTTTGCCTTCCGCATCCCCCGGGGCTACCTGCGCGGCATCGAGGAGGGCACCCACTTCTACCAGTATCCGGCGTTGGGCTACGCCAACATCAACGAGGTCTACGCCCCCATCGTCCTGCGGGAGGTGTCCTGCTTCCTGGAGGACTACGGTTACGAGGGAGTGGCCCTGCGCAACTTCGGCTCGATCTCCCCGGTCTCCGACGTAACCGGTGACCCCGAGGAGCCCGCGACCTACGGCCGCCGGGTGGGATTCTCGCGCCCCGTGCGACCGGGACAGCCGGCACCGGACGTGTATGTCCATTTCCGCATCGCCGCCTACATCTGCGGCCTGGGCGAGATCGGCTACAGCAAGCTCTTCCTCACCCCGCAGTTCGGTCCCCGGCAGAGGTTCGCCTTCATCATCACCGATGCAGAGCTGGAGCCGGATCCCATCTACGAGGGCCCGGCTCTGTGCGACCGCTGCATGGCCTGCGTGAGTGAATGCCCGGTGGGCGCCATCCACCGCGATCAGCAGGTGACCGTCAACGTCGCCGGGCACGAGTTGCAGTGGGGGAAGCTGGACGAGTGGCAGTGCTTCCACGGCTATGTGAGCACGATGACACAGGTCAACCCCTTCTTGCCACCCGATGCCTGGGACGACATGCCCGATGCGGACAGAATCCGCAAGGGCGAGAAGACCCTCACCCCGGCGGAGGTGCAGCAAATCCACGCCCACATTGGTCGGTACTACACCAAGCCGGGCGGTTATCTCCCGGCCATGTGCGGCGGCAGGGGCTGCATCCGCGCCTGCATGATCCATCTGGAAGAACGCGGCGTGCTGAAGAACCGCTTCGAGCTGCCCTTCCGCCGCCGCAAGCCCTGGTGGTGAGCAAAGCTCGGCACGCCTACGTTACAGGCCCCGTTATCCGACACCCAGGAGGCGTACAGATGCTGACTTCACAGATGGTCAAGGACTGGGCCCGCGAGTGCGGCGCCGATGTGGTGGGGATCGGAGACATGAACCGTTTCGAAGGCGCCCCACTGCAGTCCGATCCCCGGTACATCTTCCCCGAAGCAAAAGCCATCATCGGCCTGGCATTCAGAGTCCACCGCGGCCTTTACCGGGGGATCGAGGAAGGCACCTTCTTCGCCGGCTTACCCTCCATGGGCTATGCAAACATCAATGACGTCTACGCCCCCATCGTCCTGCGCGAGGTGGGCGATATGGTGGAGGACCACGGCTACGAGGCGGTCTTGTACCAGAACACCGCGGTGCGCTACGGCTGCGGTCAGGGCGACCCCGTCGGCCCGGGACTGCCCAGACCCGACGTCTTCCTGCATTTCCGTATCGCCGCGTACGTCTGCGGGATGGGCGAGATCGGCTACAGCAAGGTGTTCATCACCCCCCAGTTCGGCCCCCGGCAGCGCTTCGCCTTCATCCTCACCGACGCCCCGCTGGAGCCGGACCCGATCTACGAGGGGCCACGGTTGTGCGACCGGTGCATGCGCTGTGTCTCGGACTGTCCGGGCAATGCCATCAGCGCCACCGAGACGGTGAAGGTCAACATCGAGGGCCACGAGGTGGAGTGGGGCATGCTGGATGAGCAGAAGTGCTCCGCGGTGTTCCAGGCGGGCAGCCCCGAGTACAGCCCTTTCATGCCCGAGAGCATTCGGGATGCCTTCCAGAAGCTGATCGACACAGAGCCCGGTGAAGAGCGCAGCCAGATGATGTCCTATGTCGGAAATGTCTGGGCCATGCTGCGCCAGGAGATGCCGTACATCAAGGCCGCGTGGGAGAGCTACCACCATCCCGGCGCGATCTGCGGCGCCAGAGGCTGCCAGCGGGCCTGTTTCATCCATCTGGAGGAGCAGGGCAAGCTGGGCAACAAGTTCGAGCGCCCCTTCCGCATCCGCAAGCCCTGGCGGCTGGAGAGGTAGAGACGAGGGAGAGCGTCTGAGAGACGAAGAACGTCTCACCACGGAGACACGGCCATACGTCAGACCACGGAGACACGGAGAGCACGGAGACACACTGAGAACGGCAGGGCATGGGAACGGCGGAGAACGGCAAGGAAGTCCAACGGCGAGAGAGGCGGACGTGATGAGTCGCTCGGCGGAGGTGGCCTGTGCACGCTTCATCTGCTTCCGGCCAAGAGCTGCTCCATATTGCCGTCGTCGGCCGTGCTCTCTGTCCCTGTCGTGAGACGTTCTCCGTGAGACTCCGTGCTCTCCGTGTCTCCGTGGTCTGACGTTCGCCGTTCCCCGGCCGTTCTTTCTGGTGGGACGTTCTCCGTGAGACTCCGTGCTCTCTGTGTCTCCGTGGTCTGACGTTCGCCGTTCTCCTCCGCTCCTCTCCCCCGCGCAGGACTGCCTCCTCCCCACAGCGAACCTCCCCCCTCGCTTCACCACTCGCCACTTCGGAGGCCTTTGCCATGCTTGCCGACACTCCCGACTGGTCGGACGTGCTCCTCGCCGATGGGCCGCAGCCCACCGTCTCCTACCGCTCCGGCATGGTCGTGTACGAGGAATCGCTGATTGGCGGCTGCTTTTGCGGCCGCGGCTGGAATGGTTCGGGCTATGTGAGCTATTACGACGGCCGCATTGACCCCTACTCCCACGCGATGCCCCAGGCCTTCTGGCTGGAGGTCGATGGGCAGCTTCTGCACTCCGACTGGCAATGGGGCGGGCTGGAGGAAGCGCCGGCGGAGCGCACCGGACAGCGGCATGTGGTGGTCTCGCTAACCCACGGCATCCGGCCGGTGAGCGTGAAGGTACATACGGTGCTCGACGGCACGCCGATTCTCACCCGCTGGCTGGAGGTGACAAGCACCGGCGAGCGCCCGGCGGCGCTGTCGGCGGCAGGCTCCTGGAGCGGGGTCCTGCAGAGGACCAACCGCTGGCGCTCCCTGATCGAGGGCCGCGGTGTGCCCCTGTACTCCCTGGGTTACTTCGACCACACCCACTGGGGCCACGAGGGCGACTTCCAGTGGCATGACATGCCGGCCGCGGGCTATCGCGTGGACGGCCGCTATCGCCGCGACCGCCATCGGCACCCGATGTTCGTCCTGCGCAATAACGCCACCGGCGAGCACTTCGTCTGCCAGCTCGCCTGGTCCGGCGGCTACGGCTTCGAGTTCGACCTCTATGCCGACCACGACACCACCGAGCAGCCCGCCTTCATGCACTTCCGCGCAGGCCCCGACTCGCCGGCACCGCTGAGGGTCATCGCTCCCGGAGAGACGGTGAGCACGCCCCAGGTGCATCTGGGCGTGACCTTCGGCGATCTGGATGGCGCGGTGCAGGCCATGCACGAGCACCTGCGCAAGAGCGTCTTCCTGCCCCAGGCCAGGGGCCGCGGCGGCTGGGTCGAGTCGGGCATCGGGCCGGAGATCGAGATCACCGCCGAGGAGGTCGTGCACGCCATCGACTGCGCCGCGGAGTGCGGCGCCGAGGTGTTCTTTGTCGACGCGAGCTGGTACGCCGAGCCCAGAAGCAACTGGTGGGACACGGTGGGCGACTGGGAGGTCAACCTGAACCGTTTCCCCGAGGGGCTCACGCCCTTCCGGGAGCGTGCGCGCGCGAAGGGTCTGCTCTTCGGGCTGTGGATGGATGCCGAGCGCCTGGGCGACAAGAGCCGCGTGTTCTCTCAGCACCCGGAATGGCTGGCCGAGGCCTACGACGGCGAGAAGCGTCTGGGCGGTCTGATCGACCTGACCAATCCGGAGGCCGCACGGTGGATGGAAGACCAGATCGCCCGGGTGATCGAGCAAAACGAACTGGATTTCTTCCGTCTGGACCACAATACCCACCCGGGCCCGGGCATCCGGATCCTGCGCGACGGATACATGGAAAACGGCTATCTGCGCTATTTCGAAGCGCTCTACGGGGTTTACGACCGTCTCCGGGCGCGGTTCCCTGAGGTGATCTTCGAGAACTGCGCCGGCGGCGGCGGGCGCACCGACATCGGACTGGTGAGCCGCTTCTGCCATACCTGGGTGACGGACTGGCAGCTTGCCCCCCGGTCATTCGCCATCACCAACGGCATGACCATGGCGCTGCCGCCGGAGTACGTGGACCGGCTGATCGGCGGCCAGAGCGGGTACACCGTGGCCGACTTCGACTTCCAGGTCCGGCTGCTCATGTTCGTGCGCCCCACCATCGGGTTTCCCAAGCCCATGGGCGCGGAGTGGAACCCGCACATGCTCGCCCGCATGACACACTGGGTCGGTCTCTACAAGGATTTCGTCCGCCCCTTCATGAGCACCGGCCGCGTGTACCACCACACTCCCTGCGTGCCCGGTCCCGAGCCACAGGGCTGGGGCGTGCTCGAGCTGGCTTCCGAGGACCGGACAAAGGCGGTCTGCGGCCTGTTCCAGCTCTCAGCGGCCACCGAGCCCGAATACCTCCTGCGCCTGCGCGGCCTGGACGTATCGCGAAGGTACAAGGTCACCTTCGACAACAGCGGCCGGTCGTGCGAGGTGGATGGGTTTGCTCTGATGAAGCAGGGACTGACGGTGCGGATCGAGGGGGCACTGAGCTCGGAGCTGTTGCTGTGCGAGGCGGTGTGATCGATCGGGGGGATGGCCCCACGGGCCTGCCCCCATGCCGCCCCTGTGTCGCCACCGAGGGGGCTGGACGCCGCCATTGGCGTTGGCGTGCGCTCCACGGGCTTACGCCCATGGCTATCTTGGTGTCGCCCCTCACGGGGCTGGGACGGCGCGGCCATTGCCGTGGCCGTTAACCCCTCTCCCGGTTCCCGCAGGGCGGGACGAGGCAGATGCCACGGGGATGGTGCGCCATCCGTGCCGCTGGCGTGCGGCTCACAGCGAAACTCGACCGGCAGAGACGCCGTAGCGCCAGAAGGGGCGCGGTACAGGAGCCTTCTCCCATGAACCGGACAATCGCGAGCATCCCGAGCCGACCGCTGGTCGCCGCGCTGCTTGCGCTGGTTGCCGCGGGCGCGCTCGCCCAGGAGACCCAGGGCACGCTTCAGCTCGTATCCCACGACCTTCCCGCCCAGGTGACTCCCGGCGAACGCGTGGTCATCAATCTTCAGTGGCGTGTCGTGGAGCCCGGCGCCCCGCTGTACACGGTTCCGGTGCTGGACTTGGCGTCCTCCGTGCCGGGCGGCCGCGCGCTGCGTGTCGACAGGAACCACGCCACCCCCTGGCACCTGCCCAACGAGCAGGCCGCCGGCGACCTGTGCAGCATCGCCTGGACCCTCGAGGTCCCCCTGGACATGGCGGCCGGCGACGCCGTTATCGGCCTGTCGCTGGCCCGCAACGTTCCCGACATAGGCTGGCAGTACGCCTCGCTCGTCGATCCGGAGGGCCAGCCATCGGGCCAAAGGTTCGCCTGGAAGGTCACAGTGCAGGGGCGCGCAACGGCGGACGCGGCAAGTCCGCTGGTGGTGAGCAGGATGTCGGCCCCGACTGTGGACGGCAGCGTAGACGAGGTAGAGTGGGCACAGGCCGCCCGGGTCCCGCGGTTCCGCGAGAACAACGCCGGTGGGCCGTCGAAGGCCGCCACAGGCTGCCATGTGGGCTACGATGATACACACCTGTATCTCGCCTTCGTCTGCGCTGAGCCTGCAATGGACAGGGTGGCGGCCACCGACTTTGGCAAGCATGATGCGTCCCTGTGGAACAACGAGTGCGTCGAGGTCTTCCTGGATACCGCGGGCGACCGCGTGAGCTTCGTGCACCTGATTGTGGACATCCTCAACCAGCGCTTCGACGCCCTCGGGGCCGACACCTACGGCTACAACCCGGGCTGGCAGAGCGCCGTGGGCAGGGCTGCGGACTCCTGGTCGGTGGAGATCGCGTTGCCTTTCTCGTCCCTGGGCGTCGCTTCCCCACGTGAGGGCCAGGCATGGTATGGCAACTTCTGCCGCGAGCGGCAGGCCGAGCCGGAGCTGAGCGCCTGGCAACCAACCTTCGGGGCTTTCGCCGCGCCGGGCCGCTTCGGCCTGATCGTGTTTGGCTCGGCCAAGGAGTACCTGCTGTCGCGCGTCGGGGTGCTCCAGGCCGGGGAGCAGGACGAGTGGCCCGAGGGGATTGCCGCCGATGTGGAAGCGTGGCGTGGCAATATCGGCGCGCTCGGTGAGCGCCTGCAGGGCGCTTCGGAGGACCGGGCAGAGACAACATTCGGCGAGCTTGCGGCCACCGTCGAAGCCCTCGAGCTGGAGCTGCGTCAGTTGCGGCTGAAGTCGGGGCGGCTCGCCGGTAAGTCCTTCGTGGTCTCCGACGCTCTACCCTATGAGCGGTTCTCCGGCGACATCTCCGAGTGCGTCTCCGAGGCGTCGCCGCGGGCGGTGCGCATGCTCGGCGACGAGTGGGTGGACCTGGCCTGGAACCTGGGCAACCTCACCGACAGACCCATCACGCTGCGCTGCATGGCTCTCAGGGGCCCCGCGGCCGATGGCGGATACCTGGACTTTGGCCTGCCCGGCCTGACCACGCACTGGTCCCTGGCCACCCCCGTTGCCGCCGGGGACGGGCGGCCGGTGTACGACGCCATCGTGCCCATTCCGGCCGGCACCGTGAACATCCCGCCCGGCTGTAGCAGTCAGGTGTGGCTCTCGCTCAGAGCCCCGCGGCAGCCACTTGAGTCCAGAGGGCACGTGTGCTTTGAGCCGATCGATGGCACTGAGGGCGAGCCCGTCCGACTGCCGGTGAGCGTGGACGTCCGTGGCCCGAGCCTGAGCGCGGCCTCGGAAGTGCACTGCTTCACCTGGAACATCGCGCTCCCGCCGGTTTCGGACGACCCGCAGTGGCTGGCGACTCATCTGCAGGACCTGGCCGACCACGGCGTCGACGTGTGCACGATCCACGGCCTGCGCCACACCCCGCGGGTGAAGGCCAACCCGGACGGCTCCCTCGCAGAGCCCCTGGACTTCACCAGGGTAGACCGGCTCCTGAGCGCCGCGCGCGGCCGTTTCCCCCTGTACTACCTGACCATCGACATCTTCGAGAAGGGCAGCGTGCGCCGCGATCTGTTCGGCCTGCAATGGGGGACCCCGGAGTACGAGAAGGCCTTCAAGACCTGGCTTGGGCTGCTCCTTGACCACCTGTGGGAGCAGGGGCTGACGCACGACAGCCTGCTGGTCAACCCCTACGACGAGTCGGTGGGCGAGGACTGCCGGACCCTGGCCGCCTGGATCAAAGCCGTCGACCCGGGGGTCAAGGTCATCATCGACTGCAGCACCACGGACATTGAGACCGCGCGCAAGATGGACGCGCTCACCGACGTATGGGTACCCCACTACAAGTACCACTTCGCCGGCGACCACGAGGCGTTCTTTGCGCTACTGGGCGAAGGCGGCAAGCCGCATTGGGTCTACTTCTACTCCGAGGGCGGCAACGACAAGGCCCAGGATCCCACCGGGCATTACCTGAGCAAGTTCTGGTGGGCCTATCAGGAAGGCATCACCGGAGTGTGCTACTGGGCCCAGCAATACTACGGAGACCCCTGGTACCGGGCGGCCTTCAGCAAGACGTATGACACCTCCTTGGTCTACCCGATCCAGGGCGGGGTCGTGCCCTCGCGGCGCTGGGAGGCCTGGCGTCGTGGTTGGCAGGACTATGGCATCCTGGCGCAGGCCAAGCGGTCCCTGCAGGAGGCCGGCGACGAGGCGGGCCTCACCGAGTTGGACCGTCTGGTGCGTGATGTCGTGAAGGTCCCCGGTGACCCGCAGAGGCGCGAGGCGGCGAGGGAGTGGGCCCGGGCCAGGGCCGGAGACTGAACACAGCGCGACGGACAAGGGCGGCTGGTGGTGGGGCGGACGGGTGCCTGCGGGGGCGTGGGGGCGGTGCCGGCACAAGGCACTGCCCCCCCTGTGGCCACGCCTCAGACGACCTCGAGGGCGTCTCTGTCCGGCAAGGGAGGAAACGGAGCCGCCGGGAGCGTCTGGTACCAGTAGGCCACCGAGCACATGTCGTGTTGACCCGGGTGGAAGCGGCCTTCGCTCCGCCAGCCCAGCACCTGCAGGTCCACCCGCAGGTCGGTTGAGAACCTCACCGGGTCCATCACATGCCAGCGGTACATGGAGTGGCGGTGCTGGGAGTTGTACAGCCCGTCGGGGCGGATGACCTGGTGCATGCCAACAAACGCCGTGCTGTACGGGGTATACTGTCCGTCCACGTCCCAGTTGTAGGAGCCCCCGAAGTAGTCCTCGGTTCCTGTGCCACAGATCGTGGGGTAATCGCCGTCGCCGTCGAGGTAGAACTTGATCTCCCCCTCACCCCACCAGCCGCAGCTATTGACGCCCACACCCATCGAGGTGCCCACATAGTGTCCGCGGCCGCGGATGCCGTCCACGATGGTGTACGGCTCCAGGTAGGGAAGCGGGTTCGTGCGCCGGTACTGCGCGTGGAAGTAGGCGCAGTCAGCGGGGACCTCTGTCAGTGTGTAGTTGATCTGGTAGAAGCACGGCTGGGCCGCCACGGGACTCAGGTTCTGCATGGTGATGAGGCAGCGGGAGCGAAAAGGCATCTCCCAGAAGCAGTTCAGGCCCCGGTTGGGGTTGACGGCCACGGGCAGGGAGTTCACCGGCACCCACGGCCCCCGGGTGCCGCCATCTCCGTGCTTGGCCCAGGGGACGCAGAAGAAGTCGCTCAGCGGGCACTCCACCGCAGGCCGCTCTTGCCCATCCCAGTACACCCGCAAGATGAAGTCCCGGCCCACGTAGCCGCCAAACCACATGCTCTGGAGCGCGCCACTGCCGGCGATGTCCGCGATGGTGACCGTCTCGCCGGGGGCTATCGTGATGCAGGGACGGCACTTGAACCCTACCCCCAGCTCGCGCGCCGGTCCGCCCGGATCGGGCGGAGACATGGCGCCCTTGCCCTTCTCCCCTGTCGGGTTTTCGGCGCTGATAGAGCGCGTCTGTGCCGTCGACAGCCGTGACAGCTTGCCCAGGCTCATACCCAGGCCGTTGAACCGATCCATGCTGCTACCTCCGGTTCCCGCTCGGAACCATACGCCGTTCTCAGCCGTTCGCTCTGTTCAGCCGTTCTCCGTGTGACTCTGTGCTCTCCGTGTCTCTGTGGTGAGGTGTTTCGCCGCCGTTCCTCCGCCGGAGGCACCGGGTGGCAGTTCGCCCATGCAGGCCGAGGACCTCTTCACGGGGAACCTTCGTCTGGCTTTCGGCACAAGCGGCCGGGCTCCACCTCACCACAGGGAGGTACCCCCATGCACCTGACAGCGTTCATCGCGATGCTGTGCGCTCAGGGCCTGTGTGCAGGCGGCAACCTGCTGGACAATCCCGGGTTCGAGGACGGTCTGGCAAACTGGCGCCCCAGCATGGCACAGGACGTGGTGGTGGACCGCGAGGTGTTCCACTCCGGCGCGGCCTCAGTCCGGCTGCAGGTTGACGGCAAGACCTGCGGGCTGGACGCCGACCCGCTGCACCTCGGCCCCGACCTCGACGCCACCTCAGCGTACCGGGTCTCGGCCCGGATACGCTCCGGAGGGGTGCAACGCGGCGAGTTCGGCGGACGCCTGTACTGCTACGCTCCCGACGGCAAGGTGGCCGGGATGCACAGCTTCGGCGTCCTGTCGGCAGGGGCGCAGGCCTCCGACTGGCGGGAGGTGGCGCTCACGTTCGGTCCCGGCGGGAGCTGCGCCATCCCGGAGGATGCCGCCTACGTGGTGGTGCGGTTCTCGATCTGGGCTCAGGACGAGGACTGCGCGGCCACGGTGTGGGTGGATGATGTCGCCGTGGAGCGGATGGCGACGCCCCGGAGCCTGCGCCCGGAATGGCTGGAGGCCAAGGACGGCCCGACCGTGGTCATCCTGCAGGATGACCTTCCGGCCCACGGCATCGCCACAGACCCGCAGGCGCTGGCAGACTCCCTGCGCCGGCGCGGGATTGCGGCCACTTTGGCCTCGGCCGCGCAGATGGCCGCCGAGGGTGCCCTGGACCCGGAGTGGATCGACCTCATCATCCTGCCCTATGGCGGCACCTTCCCGGCGGCGGCCAGAGACCCGTTCATGCGCTACGCCCGTTCCGGAGGCAGCTTCCTGACCCTCGGCGGCCTGGCCTTCGAGCACCTGGTGTACCGAACCGAGGGAGGTTGGGACACCGCCGGCTCGGCTTCACTCGACCCGGCTGTGCCGCTCGCCGTTGTCGCGGACTTCGATGCAGCAGAGCCCGAGTGGGATACCGGCCATGTCGGAAAGGACGACGGTGTCCTGACGGCGCTTGCTTCACCCGGGGCCGCGGACACCACGGGCTCGGCGCGGATCGACTTCCCCGACCTGCGCGGGTTTTCCTATGTCGGGCTGAGACAGGAGGCGGGAGCCATCGCGGCGGACCGCTGCGTCCTGTCATTCTGGGCCAAAGGAGATACCAACACCCGGCAACTGGCGGTGGAAGTCCGGGAGGCCGATCGCTCGCGCTGGAAGAGGGTGGTGCCGCTCAATGAGGAGTGGCAGCACTACCTCCTCCCCACCTCGACCTTCCTCTCCTATGCCAATGAGGAGCGGGGCGGACCGGGCGACCGGCTCGCGGCCGAGAGGGTTGATCGGGTGTTCTTCGGGCTGACCCGGGGCATGGTCGGTCCCGGCGACCACACCGTGTGGCTCGACGAGGTCTCGTGGTGCACGCCGCTGCGCCCGCCCTCGGCCCTGGCGGCACCCATGAGACCGGGGACCGAAGCCGACCTCACCATGGCCGCCTTTGGCTCGGACATCGCCCGGCGGGCCGAGGAGTGGACCATCCCGGTATTCACGCCGCTCGTCCGTATCGCCGAGGCCGTCTCGCTGCAGGCGGCCCCCGGAGGATGGCTCTCAGGCGCCGCCCCCATCGGCGAGCAGGCTTCCGGCTACGAGGTCACCGTGCCCCCGTCGTGGCCCCCCGGTGACGCCGGCGGCCTGCGCATCGGCGGGCGCCGCACCGGCCGCTACGTCCCACTGCTTTCCGCCCACGATGCGCAGGGCAATGACCTGGGCACCGTGGCGGCGGCGCTGCTCCCCGGCGGCAAGGCCCAGCGCGGCGCGGTATGGGCCTGCTTCGGTGTGGACAATGTCGACGTCGCGGAACCGCTCGGGGAGGCTTTCGGTGACCTCGTCGCGAAGCTGGCGCACATCGCGGACGGGGCGCCGGTGCTGGGCTCCCCAGAGATCGACTTCCGTCCGGACGACGATGGCCGGCCCCGGATGCTGGTCTCGGTACCCGTGAACGGCCGCCTCGCCCAACCCGTCGAGGTGCAGGCCGTGGTGAGCCGGGACGGACGGCCCGTGGCGGCCGCGACCCGGCAGGTCGCGGCCACCGGCGTGGCAGACTTCGCCTTCCCTGTGGAGCAGACCGGGGTCCGAGACCACAAGCTCGCCGTCGGCCTGGCGACCGAGGGGCATGCCGACGCCACGGCGGTAGCCGTCGACCTGGGGTCCACGTTCCTGCGCGTGGTGGATTGGCTGGTGGCCAACCAGGCCCCTGATGGGACCTTCTCGGGCATCTCTTTCGAGGACAATCGCGCGGCCCGCGGCCTGCTGGGAGCCTACGAGATCACCGGCCGGGCCGGGTACCGGGAGGCCGCCATCCGCTGGGGCCGCGAGATGATCCGCCTGCAGCGGGAGGACGGCGGCTACCGCATGGGCTACGGCATCACCAGTCGTGGTGAGGAGTGCTACGTCGCCGACGGCGGTGAGATCGCCATCGCCATGGCGCGGCTGACCGACTACCTCGAGGGGGCCGAGCGCGAGGTATTCGTCCGCTCGCTGCAGGCCTACATGGACTACCGGGAGAGCTTCCGCCAGGACAGCGGCGCCATCGGCGTGGGCTGGTGTCTGCAGGACTACAGCAAGCGGCCGATCACACCCCTGGACACACCGACGCGCATCTACGCCGGCGAGACGAATACCTACACGATCGGCTGCACTCTGGCCGCAGCCTGCGCCTTCGCCAGGATCACCGGCCGCCCCGAGGACCTGGCCATGGCGCGCCGCGACACGGAATGGCTCTTGGCCAACTACAAGAGCCTCTCCGGCGCCGCGGCCGAGAGCGCCATCTGGGCCCACCACTATGTGGCCGACGCGGACGTTCGCCGGCGCATCGAAGAGCACATGCGGGAGAGCTTCCGCGCCCGCATCATCAACCCGGACGACAAAGGCTGGCTCAAGGGCGGAGGCAGGTCCGTGCTCGACCTGGATCCGCTGATCTACTGGCTGGAGAGAGTGCAGCCCGACCCGGAGATGCAGGCGGCCCTGGGGCGCTGGATGTACGCCCTCAGCGGCTCCAACTCCACCAGCCGCATCGAGGACCTCTTCGACGGCCGCCGCCTGCGGAGCGACGAGAAGCGCTTCATCTGCTTTGCAGCCGTGGCGCTGGCCGACGCCGTGCAGCCGATGGTGAGCATGCGTGACTTCTGAGAGGCGGCGAGAGCGGCGGAGAGCGGCAACGTCTCACCACGGAGACACGGAGTGCACGGAGTTCCACGGAGAACGGCCTACCACGGCGACATGGGAAAGGGACCGGTGGATGAGCTTCACGCTGGGAATGGCTCAGATGCTGGTGGAAAGCGGCCGGCCGGAGGCAAACCTGGCTCGGGCCGAGGAGCTCGTCCGCACGGCGGCGGCCCGCGGCTGTCAGATGGTTGTGCTGCCTGAGTGCATGGACGTGGGATGGGCCCATCCGCAGGCGGCCGAGTTGGCCGAGCCCATCAACGGGCCGCGTGCGCGCTGGCTGCGTCTGCTGGCGCAGGAGCTCGAGGTCTACATCCTCGCCGGGTTCACCGAGCGCGACGGCGACCGCGTCTACAACGCCGCCCTGCTCGTGGATCCCGCGGGCGCCCCGCTGCTTAGGCACCGCAAGATCAACCTCCTGGTGGGCGTCGAGGACGTCTACAACGTCGGGGATCGCCTGGGTGTGGCCCACACGCCCCTGGGGACGCTCGGCGTCAGCATCTGCGCCGACAACTTCCCCGAGTCTCTGGCTCTGGGGCACTGCCTGGCGCGCATGGGCGCCCGGGTACTCCTCGCTCCTTGCGCCTGGGCCACCCCGGCGGACCACGACAACACCACGCGGCCCTACGGCGACATCTGGGACCAGGCCTTCCGGGAGCTGGCGCGCCTGTATGACCTGACCATCGTGGGAGTGAGCAATGTCGGCAGAATCGGGGCCGGCCCGTGGGCGGGGCGCAAGTGCATCGGCTGCTCGCTGGCCGTGGGGCCGGGAGGCCGGACCGTGGCGCGCGGGCCCTATGGCGAAGAGGCCCAGGAGTTGATCGTCATCGAGGTCAATCCCGTCGCTCAACCGGCCCACGGCACCGACATTGCCCCCATGCTGCGGGCCAGAGGCTACGCCGGACCGTAGGCGCGCGGATGATGCGTGTACACCGAAGCTCCGCTTCAGACAGACGAGCACGGCACGGAGGTTCGCTTCGGGCAGGTGTCACGGCAAGGCGGCGATCGTGCAGGGCTCGAGTATGTGTCTGGCGCCGCGCGCCGTCGCCCCTCGCCGTCACGCCCGAGGTGCCGTAAGGGCAGTTATCTTCGCACTACCACGATGCCGGATCGGGGTGAACAGACAGGATGACAGGGCGCCAACGCTTTCTGGACATCGCCGATGGCCGGTTGAGGGGCGAGGTGTATCTGCCGTACAATCTGAACTACGGATGGTTCATGGATGAGACCCTGGAGCGCTGGCGCGGGGAGGGCCTGCCCGCGGATGCCGATGTTGCCGAGCACTTCGGCCTCGACCGCGTCCGCTTTGCCGGCGGAGCGCCCTACTCTCTAGTCCCACCCTTCGAGAGGGTCGTGCTGGCCCAAGACCAGAGCACACTGACGATCCGCGACGAGAAGGGCGCCACCCTGCGGGTACTCAAGGAGCAGGGGCAGACCAAGATGCCCCAGTGGCTGGACTATCCTGTGAAGACCAGGGAGGACTTCCGCGCTCTGGCCCGGCGGCTGGACGCAGCATCGCCCGAACGGTATCCCGGCGACTGGGACGTCTTCGCGCTGTCCATGGCCGAGAGTCCCTGGCCGGTGGGCTTCGCCCCCGGGAGCTTCTACGGCCACACACTCCAGCAGTGGGTCGGGACCGAGCGGCTCTGCATGCTCTTCTACGACGATCCTAGCTTCGTGCACGAGATGCTCGAGTACCTCGAGGAGTTCTTCCTGCAGCTCGCCCGGGCCTACCTGGCGCATGTGAGCTTCGACTTCGCCTCCTTCGGTGAGGATATCGCGTACAAGGGCCGCTCCTTTCTGTCTCCGGCCATGTTCCGCGAGTTCCTCCAGCCACGCTATGTGGCGATCTGCGACCTCATGCGCCGAAGTGGCATCCGGACGATCTTCGTCGACAGCGACGGGTTCATCGACGAGCTCATCGGGCTGTGGATGGAGGTGGGGATCAACGGGTTCTCGCCGCTGGAGATCGCGGCCGGGACGGACCCGCAGGCCCTCAAGCGCCGCTACGGTGAGGACATCGTCCTGGCCGGCGGCATTGACAAGCGGGCGCTGCTCAGGGACGAACGGGCCATCGATGCAGAGATCGCGAAGGTCCGGGCCCTGCTCGAGGAGGGGCGGTACTTCCCGGCCGTGGATCACTCGGTGCCGCAGGACGTGCCTTACCGGAACTTCGCGTACCTGGTGGAGGGGATCAAGGGGCTGTGAGCCCGTCGGCGTGAGGCCCGCGGCCATGAGACCGACGGCGCCGGGGAACGCGTGGCCCCTCGCGCGTGTTGATCGACACACAAGATGGCAGGAGGAATGGCCGTGGCCGGCGTCTCATCGGGCTTTGACCCCAGCAAGCAGATCACCCTCATCTACGGCTCGGCGAGCGGGCTGAGGCAGCGCGTGGTGGCCCAGGTGGTGGAGACGGCCCTGCCGCCGGAGGAGCGGGAGTGGGGCCTGACCGTCCTGGACGCCCCGGAAGCGGGACTGGAGGGCATCGTCGGGCACCTGCGGTCGGGGTCCCTGATGGCCTCGGACCGGGTGTTGGTGGTACGCGCGGCCGACAAGCTCCCCGCCGCGGCCCAGAGGCAGCTCGCCGCCGCCCTGCGCCAGGTCCCCGCCGAAACGCGGGTAGTCTTCGATTGCGAGGTCAGCGCCGAGAGCCGCGGCGGCGCCCCGGTCAGGCCCGATCTGAAGAGCGCCATCGCCGATGTCGGCCAGATCGTCGAGGCCGCCCCCCCCGGTGACCGCGAGCTGCCGGGCTGGATCGCCCAGGAGGCCGCGGCCCGCGGCAAGCGCATGCCCATCCCCGTCGCCACCGCCTTCGTCGGCATCGTGGGCAGCCGTGTCGACCTGATGCTCGGTGAGCTGGACAAGCTCATCACCTACGTGGGCACCGATCTGCAGGACATCACCATCGCCGATGTGAACGAAGTCGTGTGCGGCGAGAAGGAGAGCACGATCTTCGAGCTGGTGGACGCCATCGGCAAGCGTGACGCCCGTAGCGCCCTGGCCATCCTGCCGGACCTGCTCCCCGCCAGCGGCGTGCAGGGGGCGGCCATCGGCCTGCTGGGCATGATCTCCAGGCAGATCCGGGTCATCTGGCAGGCCCAGGCACTCACGAAGGCGGGGTTCCGACTGGAGGGGATGTCCAAGGCGCCGGAAGGCTGGGATGACCGCCTGCCCAAGGACCACAACTTCTTCACCACCACCAGGGGCCGCAGCTTCATGGTGCAAAAGTACTGCTCCCAGGCCCGGAACTTCACGGACGTACAGCTTGTGCGCGCCATGATCCGTATCTATGAGGCAGAACTGACGCTCAAGGGGCAATCGGAGCGCCGCATGGACGACCGCCTCGCCCTGGAGACGCTGATCGTCGCCCTATGCCGGCTGTAGAGGACCCCTGGAGGTGCGGCTGAAAGCCCCGCATTCGCCGGGAATGTCATTCTGAGAGCGTCCGCTCCCGGAGGGAGCAGCTCGAGGAATCTCCTGGAGTTCAGCGAGCTTCTGCGCTATCTCGCTGCGCGAGATAAGCGCTCAGAATGACATGAAACGGACCGGCCAGACTTCTCGGCCGCGACTCCAGTCCCGGAGCCCCGGCCCACCACCCGAGGCCGTTCGCGCCCATCACCCCGCCACCGAGAGACGGCCGCCGAGAGATGATTGAGACCATCACCGCACCCATCCTGCTGCTGCTGCCGACCCTCTGCGCCGCCCTGCTGGGTCGGCAGCTCCTGTCCCGGCTCCGACTTGCAGACCCTCAGACTCCCGGGCGCCTGCTATTCGACCTCGGTGCCGGTCTGGCCGTGCTCAGTCTGCTTCTCGGAGCCCTCGGCCTGCTTGGCCTCTTGAAGCTCCCTATCGCCATCGGCCTGCTGCTTGTGTTTGCCCTGGCAGGCGCCTCGCAGGCTCACAGCCTGTGGGCAGACCTGCAGCGGGGCCTGAGCCGACTCGGCCGTACGCTGGGAGGGCCTGACGGCTCGTTCCGTCTCAAGGGCGCCCTGCTGTGCTTCGGGGCCCTGCTCTTGTCCATCGCTCTGGCGGCCTCCGGCGACAGCGGCCTCCCGCTCATGGCCGCGGCCGGCGCCTGTCTGCTGAGTCTGGCCGGCCTGACGATCTGGCGCCCGGGTCTGGGCATCGCCTGGCTGCTTGTGCTCTGGTGCGTGGCGGGGTCACTGGCCGCTATCGCCCCTCCCACCGACAATGACTGGGATGGTCTGGCCGAGCACCTGGCCCAGGCCAAGATCTACGCCGCCACCGGCCGCTTCCAGCCCCTGTGGTATGACCACCACTCCCACTTCCCCTCCGCCCCGCAGATGCTCTTCTCGCTGGGCATGCTCCTGCAGGGCGTCTCACTGGCCAAGCTGTTCCACTGGCTGCACGGGATGCTCTGTCTGGCCGCCGCGTTCTCAATCGCGGAGCGGTTCGTGGCCCGGGGCAGCGGCAAGTGGGCGGCGCTGGCGGTAGCCGGCACCCCGCTGGTGGGCTGGCTGATGCAGGTGGGCTACGTGGACCTAACCACCTGCGCCTACGCCCTGCTGATGACTCTGTCGCTCCTGGACTGGCTCAAGCGCCGCGACGCCCGCCTGCTGGCACTGTCGGGGCTGATGGCCGGAGCGATGATGGCCACCAAGATGCAGGGCATCGCGCTGTTCGGCGTGGTCGGGGTCGCGGTGCTGTGGGTCGTGCTCCGCCGCAGGGAGGGGTTCGGGGCGGCGGCCCGGGCCGCATGCGTCTTCGGGCTCGCAGCGGCCGTGTTGTCGGCTCCCTGGTACATCAAGACCTGGGTGCTCACCGGCAATCCGGTGTATCCCTTCGCCTACTCCGTATTCGGGGGCAAGTACTGGGGGCCGGCGGAGGCGGAAAGCTACGACTATCACCAGAAGGAGTTCGGCGTCGGCCCCATCGCGCCGGCAGAGGAGTTCTACAACCAGCCCCGGCTGCAGAGGCTCTTCTCCGGACCGCGGAGCCCGCTGTCGCTCCTGCTGGCCCCGTGGAACCTCACCTTCAACCCGGTGCCCTTCACCGTTCAGTGGCGGCGGGGTGGCGAGGCGCTGCTGCCGGTTCTACTCACCGACTGGATAGGCCCTCTATACCTGACCGCGCTGCTTGTTCTACTGGGCCTGTGGGCGCGCAAGAGCGCGGAGTGCCTCCCCCCGGCGCTCTCGCTGCTGCTGTGGCTCTCTCTCCCACTGTGGGTCTGGTGGCTGGCCTCGATGCAGCTTACTCGTTACCTGATCCCGTCCCTGCTGCTCCTCGCCCCTGTGGTGGGGTATGTAGCCTGGCGGGCGCCCTCGCCGCTCCTGCGGGCACCGAGCGCGCTGTGGCTGGGCGTTTGCGTGGCGGGGGCTTTGTACCTCGCCGGAGCCCCGGCTCTGGTGGCGACGGGGATCATCCCGCAGGATGCCTACCTGCGCATGGCCTGCCAGGTATATGAGCCGAGCATGGTGCTCAACCGCATCGTTCCGGCGGACGGGAAGGTGGGCACGTATGGCGAGCCCAGGGGCTACTACATGGACTGCGAGTACATGTGGGCCGACCCGGGTCACCACCGCATCATCCCCTACGACCAGGTGAGCACTCCCGATCAGTTGCTGGCCGAGCTACGCAAGATCGGGCTCACCCACGTGCTCATCAACCAGACCCACACCGGGGCTTTCAGCCCGGAGCAGGGCGCACCACTGGGCCTCCTGGCGCAGGCGGTGGCAGACGGGGACGTCTCGGTGGTGCGAGACGATGAGCTCAAGCGTCCGGAGTACGTGATCCTGGACATCCGCGAGAGGCGCTAGCCGGCCGCCGTTAGGGGAACCAAGTCCCGCCTTACGGGAGAGATGGGGCGCGGGTGAGGACGCTCCCGCAGGGCGGGACCGTTGCCGTGCGCCCTGCGGGCCAGACGTCAACGGCGAACGGCAATGCGGGCGAGACGCCCGCGGTCCCAGGGACGGCCCGCGCAGTTGGCCGTCAGCCCCCGCCCCTCCTCACTCCCCCTGCGGCGCCTGACTTGCCGCCCGCCGGATAGACTGTAGAACCACCGGGTTGCCGGGATAGGCCTCGTGCACGTAGCGCACCCGGCGCTGCCTGTCCAGCACCAGCACCGTCGGCACCACCCTGAGGCCAAAGCTCGTCGCCAACTGCCGGCGCACATCCAGCAGCACAGGGAAGGCCACGCCCTCCGCGCCGCAATGCTCCCAGAACACTCCGGTCCATGCACCATCCACACTTACCGCCACCAGCCGGAAGCCCAGCTTCTCCTGCTGCGCCGCCAGCTCCCGCAATTGCGGGAGCTGCTCCTTCCACGTGTCACACCAGAAGGCCCACAGATTGAGCACCAGCACCGGGCTGTCCACCGCGGTCAGCTCGTAGGGTTGCCCGTGCAGGTCGGGCAGAACGAGGCGCGGCAGCCCCATCCCCAGCGACGGCGGCGGCC
>Ga0334883_1002855_pt1 | contig 19934 bp, 16 predicted proteins | sample GraSluR1_MG_6_FD_207230 | JGI IMG/M metagenome (GOLD analysis project Ga0334883, IMG submission 207230) | Sludge microbial communities from methane-producing bioreactor in Wageningen University, Netherlands - Granular Sludge_09_05-R1 | ecosystem: Engineered > Bioreactor > Anaerobic >...
AAACGACACCACCCGCAGCGTCGATGGTCGCGTCATCGACCACATAGGTATTGCGGCAACTATTGCAGGTCAACAGCATGGAGGCCACCCCGAGCGTTCGGTCCAAAGCAGCGACAGCACACCCTCTTTGCTACCAAAGGACTCGGCCTGTGGTCAACCTGGCGCCCCGCCTCCCATCCGCGCACTGAGCGCTTTCACGCTCAGCAGCCGCAGGATCCGCAGTGTCCGGCACCGGGCTCTTCGTCGTTCTGCCCCCGGATGGAGAAGCCCGATTGCCACCCGCTGTCGACATAATCCACCTGGACCCCGCCGACCTGCTCCAGGAGCGCTTTCTCGGCGACGATCGAAAAATCTCCCATGTCGACGCGCTCGTCATCTTCTGAAGGCTCATCCAGGGCCATCCCCCAAGAGGGTCCGCGGCAGCTCATCCCAGCAATATATAGCCGCAGAGTCGGGTGCTCGCCCTTGCCTTCGAGGGCGCTTCGGATCTCCGTGAGCGCTCCTTCCGTCACCTCGATACGTGCTTCTGTCATCTGTTCACCTCAACGTGTGGTTCGAAACTCTGTGGCCGCAGCCGTCCAACAGCGGCGATGCCGTGCCGCCCATAGAATAAGGAGTCCGCACGATTCCGCCAGTAGTTTAGAGAACACTTTGTGCCGCGCGTTGCACCGCCTCGACGTCACGGTCGACGCCAGTGAAGAAAACCAGTGCTTTCTCAGTCGGCTGCACCACCTCGGCCTGACGCAGCGCCATGAGCCCCGCCAACGAGGCGGTCCCCGTATGATCCGCAGGGACGGAAGTGGTGGCACGCGCCAGCGTCTGCGCTTCTGCGACCATCGCCTCTGAGGCCACCACACCGATGCCGCCGCTGCGCAGCATCAACGACACCACCGCGAACCAATCGTAGGTCTCGTCATCGAGGATACCATGGGCGAGGGAGTGGGGCTGGGACTCCCATGGCCACATGAAGAGGGCGCGGCGCTGGGCCGCGACCCGTAGGGAGGCCTGTACCGGCGTCGAAGACCAGGCCTGCTGGATGGCAGCGGCGCGCCGCATGGTCTGAGCCAAGGTCTCAGGGTTGTGCCGCGCCAAGCGCTCTGCCGGCAGGAGGTGATCCCGCCCCGGCTCCCAGCACCCCACTTCATCCCCATGCAGGCGAGCCCAAATGAACTCGGCCAGGCGATCGTAAGCGCGAATCAAGGGGAAGGCACCGACGGTCTGGATGACATGGAAACGCGGCAAGCCCTCGATCACACCCGTGGCCACAGCTTGACTCAAGCTCCCAGCCAGGGCCGAGGCCAGCGCTGCGCCGCCGACCTGCACCACCAAGTGATCGAAACGAAGCCCCAACGCCTGCTGCTGTGCCACGATTTCGTAGCCCAGGGTCATCCCACCCTCGATGGTCAAGCCGTTGTCCGACCCTTGGCAACTGAAGGGGACCGCCCCAGCGGCTACGGCGTCGCGAAAGCGGAGGTAGCACGGGTCGCCCGCCTGCTCCCCCTCGCGCTGGCACACCACCAGTGAGGCCCCGAGCGCTTGTAGCCTCTGGACCACCCGGGGGTTGGCGTCGGGCGGGATATGGACCACCAGCGGTCTCTGTGCCGCCCGGGCGACCACCGCCGCAGCCAAGGCCGCGTTCCCACAGCTCGCTATCGCCAGCGGTCGGTCCTGCTGCACCGCCAAAATGCTCAGATGGAGCATGATTCCGAACAGGTGGCGTGCTTTGTGCGAGCCCGCCACATTGTCCGTCTCGTCTTTGATCCACAACGCCCCGGGCGCCGCAAAACCTAGCGCCGCCCCACACTCGCGGGCCTCGGTCAGGGGCGTCACCCTGAACGCCCGCCCATCGACGGCCTCCACCGCCGCATCGAGGCCCTGCACCATCGCAACATAAGCCTCATCGCTCATGCCACAGGCCAGGGCACGGGCGTAGGCGTAGAGGCGGTGCCGAAACATCACGAAGGGGTTGACGTCGTCGCCCAAGGGCGCCGGCAGCCACTCACCTTGCTGGCGCAACACGTGGTCGACCCCCGGCACGACGCCCGCGTTGGGGCAGCGATAGTGGGCCTCCCCCGCTGCCGTGATTCGCACGCCGCAACCCGAACAGACGAGCGCCATCGTCGGCCTCTCACCCATGCTCACCTCCTGCCACGCGCCAAGCGCGCCAGCTCCTACGCGTCATGCGCGCTATGCTGCAAACTTGTAAGCACCGCCGGGGCCACGGCGCGCAGCGCCATCGCCCCGGCGATCCAGGGCAACACGCCTACTGGCCCGCTGCGACCTCGGCGTTGAACTTCTCGATCAGGCGATCCCAAGCCGGGAGTAAGGCCCGGAGATTCTTCCAGAACGATTGATCCTTACGGACCATGAAATCCTCGAAAGACAGGCCCTGCTGTTCAACCCATGTGTAATAGCCCAGGTTGAAGACCCGCTCTTGGTCGATCAAGGTCAGCTCCGCGAAGTGGTCCGTCGCCACGCCCTGCAGGTGGTGGCCATAGACCCCAGAAGCCTCGATCGTGTCGAAGTTGCCCCCGAAATCTCGTGCCAAGGTCTCGGCCCGCTCCGTGCGGTACATGTTGGCGCCGTCAGAGGCCACGGTGCACACCACGTCGTCCGCACCCAGCTTGAGGTATTTCGCCGCCTTGATCGCTGCCAACACGTTGCAGATCGAGGAGAAGCCCAGATAAGGAAGCTGCTCGAGGACTTCACCCGGGACGCCGCGACGCTCACGTAAGAAGGTCTGCCCGACCTCGGTGTTGAAGAGCAGATCCAGATGGTCCGTCGCCTGATCCGAGATCGCAGCCACCATATCGGTGTTCATCACGTTGTGGATGAGCGGCACGTGCTTGTCGCCAATGCCCTGGATATTGTGCCCGCCAAAGCCGTTGTAGAGCAGGGTCGGACACTCCAGCGCCTCGACGGCGACCACCTTGGTCCCGTATTGCTCCTTCAAATAGTCGCCAGCGCCAATGGTCCCAGCCGATCCCGTCGCCGAGGTGAAGGCCCGCAGCCGCAAGGAACCGTGGCGCTTCTGCAGCTCCTCGAAGACATGGGCCAGGGCTTTGCCCGTGCACAGGACATGGGCCAGGTGATTGCCAAACTCAGAGAACTGATTGAAGATCTTGTACTTGGGATCCAGCTCCAGCTCATTGCACTTGTCGTAGATCTCCTTGACGTTGCTCTCGCAGCCCGTGGTGCGGATGATGTCTTCTGCGGGATTATCGGTCCATCTATCCAGCCAATCGAAGCGCTCTTTGCTCATCTCTTCGGGAAGGATGGCCACGCCGCGACACGCCATGATCTTGGAAATCGCCACGCCACCGCGACAGTAGTTGCCCGTGGAAGGCCACACCGCCCGATGGCGCGTCGGGTCGAACTCACCCGTCAGCACGCGCGGCGCCAAACAGGCGTAGGCCGCCAAGACCTTGTGCGAGTTGATCATCGGCGAGAAGGTCCCCAAGACCACCACGATCTTGGCGTCAACCCCCGTGAGCGACTTGGGCAACACCACATAGGGCGGCACCGCAGCCAATCCGCGCCGATCCGGCGTGTTGTACCAATGCACCCTGAACAAATTCAGCGCATCAGCAGCATCGGGATCCACGCCCTCGAGGCGCTCGCGAATCTCCGCGGGGATCAAATGCGGCTCGGCCAACTGCGCAAAAGTCGGCAGCACGATGTTGCGCTCGCGAAAGCGCTTCACCGTCGCTTCGTACATGCTGTGATCGACGATCTCTGTGGACAGACCTAGTCCCTTCATTTCGATATCCTTCGTTTCCTTGTCGAGCGCAGGGGCGCCAGCCCCATGCTGGACGCCCCCTGGCGCCATCGAATCTCAGTAGCGCTCCATCTCTTTCCACAACCGCTGGGCTGCTTCCTTGGCTTCGGCCGTGATGGCCTGCAAATCGCCGTGAACCAGTTGGCGATTGCGCACCTTCACGTCTCCACCGACGACGACATGTTGAACGCCCTGAGCGTCCTCGACGCGCAGGTCTGCCAAGAGGCTCTCGTTCTCTCCCGCGAGGGGGACCATCGGCCCCAGCGCCGTACCGAAGATCTGACCCAACATGCGCCAGCCGCTCAACAGGCGGTGCACGCCCACGGCTTCGTCTTCGCCGTAGCGGGCATTCTCCTCGCGCAAGAAGGCCAACTCAGCGGGCATATCAGCCGGGTAGCCATCCGTCCCGAGGGCCACGCGCTGGGCAAACTGCAACGCATGCGGGTAGCCCACGGCGTTACCGCTGTTCGAGCGCGGGTTCTGCACGAACCAGGCGCCGCTCGCTTCAGCGGCGATGACCTCAGAAGGCGTCATGTGGATGCCATGGATGAAGAGCGAACCAGGAACGGCTGCCTCGAGGGCGATGAGGCGAGCCGCTGGGCCCTGATAGCCGCGCTGGCGCGCGTCGGCCACGTCCGCCGCGTCTTCAGCGACGTGAACGTGAAGGGGGACACCCAGGTCACGGCACATGGCCCCAGACGCGCGCACCGTCTCATCAGAGACCGTGAAGGAGGCATGCAGACCGACCATACCGCGCACCAGAGGGCGCTCATTGGCCTTGATGAAGCGCGCGCACTCTTCCAGGCCGCGCCGCCCTTCTTCCACCCCACCATTGCGGTCGGTCGCGCCGTAGCACATCACACCGCGCACCCCGAGCTCTTGACAGGCATCAGCCAAGACGTCGAGGGAGCCTTCGATGAAGTTGGGCGATTCGTGGTGATCCACCACCCCCGTGCTGCCATAGAGCAAGGCATTGGCCACATAGTAACGGGCCGAAGCGCGCAGCGTCTCCGCGTCGAGGGCACGGTCCAGGCGCCACCACACGCGCTCGAGGATCTGGACGAAGTTCTCTGGCTTGAGGGCGGGCGCGGGCATCCCCAGCGGCACCAGGCCGCTGTAGAGGTGCGTGTGGCTGCAAACCCAACCGGGCAAAATGGTGCCTTCGGCGCACGCGAGGTGTTCCGCCCCTCGGTGCTCGGGAGCGCCCTTGGCATCGCCCCAATAGACCACGCGATCATTCTCGCAGATCGCAACCTTCCCATGCCGATCGGGTCCTAATGCCAACACGCGCTTTTCCATCTTCACACCTTTTACAGAGGGGGTTCATCACACCCAAAATCTTTGGACAAACGGCCGCAGCCGCTGCCCCAACACCCTTAGCACCACTTCGATCCAAAGGCCAGCAGAGGCGGCAAAATGCGCACCCTTTCTCAGGGTTCGCCGCCATCAGCCTCCCGCGTGAGCACCAACAAGCGCTCCACCAGCGGCTCGATGAAGGCAGCTCCCTGGGCGCCAGACATGCGGTGCCCGTTGATGAACCAGGTCGGCACGGAGACGATACCCTGCGCCAAGCCCTGCTCGACCTGGGCCATCACCTGGGCCCGCGTCGCAGGATGATGCACGCAGCGAAGGAAAGCAGGCGCATCGAGGCCCACTTGGAGCGCCCACGCGCGCAGGGTGTCGTCATTCAACACCTCACGTCCCCCGTGGGCGTCACGCTCGCGGAAGGTCGCGAACGCCAAGTCATGCAGCGCCCAGAAGGCAGGGCCGGCACAGTGACCTGCGTAGGCCGCCAGACAGGCGCTGGGGTGCATCGCACTGGAGCGTGGGTTGCAAGCGCTGTTCAAAGGAAAGTGCGCAAAATAGACCGCAACCTCAAGAGGGTATCTTGCGTGGATCTCCAAGAGCTGCTCGGCAAAACGACCACAAAAAGAGCACTCGAAATCAGAGAAAACGACCAAAGCCACGGGCGCATCTTTGGGGCCGCGCCGGGGCAAATCTCCCAGGTCCAATACCGCTGAACCATAGCGACTGAGCTCCGAGGCGACCTTCTCGCCCTGCTCCCGCTGCGCCGCTTGGTCCACTTGTGTCATCCGCGCCACGGCGCCGTGGTAGGAGAAGGTCAAGAGCACCAGCGCCACCACAAAAAAGAGGGCCCCATCCCACAGCGGTCGACTGCGCAACATCTCGACGACGGCCGCCCGCGGACGGCGCCAAAGATCACTGAGATGAGGTCGCAGCCAACATGCGTGGGCCAAAGCAGCGAAGTTGATCCCGTGCAGGACCATACAGAAGACGCAAGGGGTCGTCAGGTGGAAGAGCAGCACTTGGCCGAGAAAGAGGCTGTAAGCGGACGCCCCGACATAAACCAGGCAGAGGGCGCGGACACTGGCCAAGCGCATACGCTCGCCCTCTGCGGCACGACGCCGGGCGGTGCTCAGCACGAGCACCAGCACTGCCATGTAAAAGGCGGCCGCCAGAACGGGCAAGGGAACGCCAAGGAAAGTGGCCCAGGCGCTGGTCAGTGCCGGCGTGCAGGAGTAAGCCGGCGCGAAGGCGCAGTAGCTGCTGCCCCCCCCGGCTCGCAACCAGGCGCTGTCGTGAAGAAGCAGACCCGCCACGAGCAGGCCTGCCACCGCTAGCGCGGCGCTCCATCCCACCCCTTGCAGCCTTCTGCGCCGCCCGTGCTCACCCGCGCCATCCATGCCAATTCACGCTATTCGAGGTTGTAGCAGGGATCGCGCCCTTCGTAGTACTGCTGCAGCAGCCGCAGCTCGACGTCCGTCCAAGCCTGGGCCCGCACCGAGCGGCACAACACCAACAAATGCCCCAAGTAGCCTTCAGGCTCGGTCTGGGCATAGGCGACGATGCGCATCACCGTCTCGACCCGTGAGCCGCGAAAGCCTGGGACGATGGCACCCACCTGCCGGATCTGATTCTCCTGCTGCGGCGACAGCGCGAAAGAAGGCGCTGGTCCGCTCACGGCGCCGGCCGGCGCCAGACCCGCGTCATCCGTCTCAGCCTCATCCCCTTGCGCATGGCCTGCGCTCTCGTCGTCCGGCCTTGGGGAGGGCGCGGTCGCAGCGTCCGCCACGACATCCTCAGCAACGGGCGCCGCCGTCGCCCCGGGCTCCTCTGCGCTGGGCGTGCCTCCCTCTGGTTCTGCTTCTCCTCCGACCGGATCGGCGACCTCCCCCGTAGCCTGAGCCGACTCTTCATCAGCGCTCAGCAGGGTCTTGGGCTCGGACCGAGAAAAAGTCAGCAGCGCCAACACCGTCCCGACGGCGGCCAAGAGCACCAGCGCCGCCAACAGCACCAACCACAGGGTCTTGGGCGAAACCCCGTCACTGGAGCGCGCCACGACTGATGCCTCGTGTCCGCCCCCAGCACTCGGAGCAGCCGGGAGGGCCTGGTCCACGGACGATGTGGGGCTGCGCCCCAAAGCCGACAGCTCCACCCCTGGCAAGCTGAGATGTGGCAAGGGACCCGCCTGTGGATCCCGCGCCCAGCCAACGAAATCGTTGAAGTGATAGCCACGGTAGCCTGGCGCGATGGTGTAGAGCAGATCCGTCAGGGCGCGGGCCATCTCCGACGCAGAAGCAAAGCGGCGCTCCGTCTCTCTCTCCAGGGCATAGAGCACGACCCCATCGATGCGTGGATCCAGATGCGGTGCAACCCGGCTCGGTGCCTCCACCTTGCGCGTGCAGAAATTGTAAATCGTCGCGTGCTCATCAGGTCCCGCAAAGGGGTGGACCCCAGTCAACAGTTCATAGAGCACCAAGCCTGCCGAATAGATGTCGCTGCGCCCGTCCAGTGGCTTGGCCTGTAACTGCTCTGGGCTGAGGTAGAGGATCTTCCCCTTGACCGCGCCGGCCTGCGTCTCTGACAGATTGGTCGCCGCTTTGGCCACACCGAAGTCGATGATCTTGACCTCGCCCTTGAACGACACCAGGACGTTCTGCGGCGAGATGTCTCGATGCACCAGATTGAGCGCTGCTCCATTGGTGCTGGTCTGGTTGTGCGCTGCGTGCAGACCCTCGGCGACCTCGCCCATGATGTGCAGCGCATGTTCTTGCGGAAAGGGGCAACCCGCCGAGCGAACGCGCTGCACCAACTCGGCCAGGGACAGACCATCGATGAACTCCATGGTCATGAACAGCGTCGAGCCCAGCTCACCCGCCCGATAGACCTTCCCGATATTCTTGTGGCTCAACAGCGAGGTGACACGCACCTCGTCATAAAACATCTGGCGAAACTTCGGGTCGGCAGCAAACTGCGGCAGGATCTGTTTGAGGCAGACCGCCCGCTCGCCAATGTCCGAGATCTGCTCGTGAGCCAGATAGGTGACCGCCATCCCCCCTTGGCCCAACTTGCGTTTCAAGGTGTAGTCGCCAAAGGCTTGAGCTAAGAGCGCTTCCGTCATAAACTTTTCCCATCGCAACGCGACGAAGCTCTGCGAACGCTTGGCCGGGCGTGTGTGCTCCCATGCTACTATGCTCCCCGCGGCGCTGCAATCGCACAATATCCCCAGCTTTTTTCAGCGCACCAGAACCGCGCCGATGTCGTCGGCCCCCAAGAGCACCATCAGCAAACGCTCCAACCCCAACGCGTTGCCGGCCGTCGGCGGCATGCGCCCCACCGCCCACAGCAGCGCCTCGTCCACGGGCATGGCCTCCCGCCCCAAGGCCGCGCGCAGCGCCTGCTCCCGCGCAAAGCGTTCGCGCTGCTCATCCGGGTCATTGAGCTCGTCGTAGCCATTGCACAGCTCGAGTCCCCCCACGTACAGCTCAAAGCGCGCGGCCACGCGGCACCCTTGCGCATCGGCCTTGAACCGCGCCAGCGCCGAGAGCGATGGCGGGTAGTCGTGCAAGAAGGTCGGCGCCTCCCAGCCCAGCGCCCCTTCTACTTTGTCCATGAGCAGCAGGTGGAAGACATCCTCCCAAGGCCAGTCATCCCCCGGCGCCGAACCCACCGAGCGCGCCGCCGCAATGAAATCCTGTCGATCCGTGACCACAAAGGGATCCACCCCAGCGTAGCGCACAAAAGCCTCACGCACGCTGAGCCGGATGAAAGGTCGCTCCAGGGCGATCGCTCGCCCGGCGCGCACCAGACATGCGCAGCCCAACGCCGCCGCCACAGCACGTACCAGCGCCTCCGTCTCCTCCATCAGCGCCACATCATCGCTGCCAACGCTGTACCACTCCACCATGGTGAACTCGTGGTGATGGTAAGGCCCCGCCTCTTCATTGCGAAAGACCTTGGCGATCTCGAACAACGAGCAGCCGTAGGTCCCCAACAGGATCTTCAGCGCGTACTCTGGCGAGGTCTGGAGGTAGGCGCGCCGGGCCGCCACACCATGCGCTCCTCCGGGTTGCACCAAGGTGGTCACAAAAGAGCACAAGTGCGGGTCCATGGCCCCATGCCCGCGCAGCGCCGGCGTCGACACCTCCAGGTGCCCGCGCGCCGTAAAAAATTGGCGAATGGCGGCGCAGGCCGCGGCACGCGCCCGCAGATGGGCCAGGGGGGGGGGCGCAAAAGCCATGGTCGTCTCGCTCATCCTCACCTCTCTCACCAGCGGTGTGCCTGTGAATGGACCCACCATCCTGGGTGGCGGCAACGGGGTACCGCGCTTCTCGTCCCGAGCCTCACCTACTCACTTGGAGGCCGCAGCGCCGCATGCTATCTAAGGGCGAACCCGAGCGCCAGCCAAGCTGGCCCTCACCGCATGGCTTCGCATCATGAAACACAGCCCCGACCTCTTGACCGCCGTCGCAAAGCGCTTGGGCCACCCCTTCGCCAACCTGGACCTACTCTCCCAAGCGCTCACCCACCGCTCCTTCGTCAACGAATCCCGACACGCCAACGCCGACAACCAGCGGCTAGAGTTTCTTGGCGACGCCATCCTGGGACACATCATCGCCGAGGCCCTCTATCACCACTATCCAAACGCACCAGAGGGTCTCCTTTCCAAACTCAAGGCCCGCCTCGTCTGCGAAAACACCCTGGCCCAGCTCGCCAACGACCTGGCCCTCGGCGATGTCTTGCGCTTGGGGCGCGGTGAAGAACGCAGCGGCGGGCGCCACAAGCCCAGCCTGCTGGCCGACACCTACGAAGCCATCATCGCCGCCGTATTGCTCGACGCCGGCTTCACTGAAGCCAAGCGCTTCGTCTTGACCCACCACGCCCCCCTCATCTCCGATCCTGCCCTGCTCGCCTCCCACGAAGATCCCAAGAGCCAGCTCCAAGAACGCACCCAACACTACACCAAGGCGCCACCCGTCTATCACGTCAGCCAAGATGGCGGGCCAGAACACGCTCCCTCCTTCATCGCCGAGGTCCACCTCGATGGCCGACGCCTGGGCACAGGCCGCGGCAACAGCAAGAAGGAAGCCGAGCAGGCCGCAGCCCGCAACGCCCTCACCCACTACCCACCTGCCCCCACATCAGCAGATTGACATCCCTGACCAATCGCCCTACCGTCTGCTCCTGGCTCGGCATCTGTTCTTTGGCACGGCGAGGCCAGGCTGCCCTCGCTGCCTCTCAGACCGCGTCGCTGCAAGCAGTCCTCAGCCAAACCTGTCCTGAGGGAGATAACCAGTGACCCCCGTCGCGCTCTTCGGCTTCGGCCATACCGAAATCATCATCATCGTCGTCTTGCTCATCGTGATCTTCGGGGCCAAGCGCATCCCTGAACTCGGGTCATCCATCGGCCAGGGCATTCGCAACTTCAAGAAAGGCATGCGGCAAGCACAAAAAGAAGAAGAAGAGGATGAGCGTCTGGCCCTAGAAGCCGAGAAGACCGCCCCATCCCTCGGCGCTGACAACGACATCATCGCCGAGCAGACCTCACGCCAACGCAAAGATCTGCCACGTGATGAGTGACCGCTTGGGAGAGCGCCTGGCCAGCTCCGGCCCCCTCTGCCATGAGGATGCCTCGCCCTTGACACCCAACCCCAAGCACCAACGTTGATAGCTGCTGCCGCTGGCGCTGGTTCAATCGCCACCGTTCATTTGTCCCAACCCGTGTGCCGAAAGTGAGCCCTCTCACCCCTGAAACAAAGGTCCTGCGCCTCTATGTCACCATGGCGAGCCTCCTGGCTCACCTCGCCTTGGTCCCGGCCTGGGTGCTGTGGCTGAACCAAGACGCCCAGGATGACGCGCCGCTGCTCTCCCGTGACTGCCAAGAGGCCCCCCCCTCGGAGCAGCTCCGCCCAGAAATCCCGGGACCCGTGTGCCAGCCCTCGGGCGACTCCCTGCACCTCAGCCTCCGGGAGATCGAGGTCTCAACGCCCCCAAAACCTGAGGAACTGAAGGACTTCGTCCTCACGCCCCCCGATCACACCCCCAGCGACACGCCGCCCCCGGAGGACGCCTTCGCCGCGACCACCGACACCCACACGGAGCAACAGAGCATCGCCCGCGGCGAGCGCCTCGGACTCGCCAGCGCTCCTGGCGCGCCAAGGGCCACCACGCCCACGCCACAGCCCACCCGCGCCCGCGCTGCCATCGAGAGCCCCAGAGCCGACCTTGGGGCCCCCCAAGATCCCGAGCAAGCCGGCGACAGCCCCACGGACGCCGTGGTCGCCCTGCCCCCCATCCTCCCCCAGGACGACCACCCAGACACCCCTCAAATCCCCGATTTCGTCGCCGAGCGCGCCAACGCGCTCGCCCCTGGAGGCAGCCTGGATTACGTCAAAGACGTGCCCGACGGCGAACGCACCCTGCTCAACCGCCGCAGGGTCTCCTACGCCGACTTCTTCGAACGCGTGCAGCTCGGCGTCGCCAACCATTGGGACCCCGCCTCGGTCTACCGCCGACGAGATCCACAAGGGAAAATCTACGGCGTCCAAGACCGGCTGACCATCCTCAGCATCACCCTGCATGGCGACGGCTCACTGGCCAAGCTCTTCGTCCTTCAGCCCAGCGGCCTCGACTTCCTCGATGACGAAGCCGTGCGCGCCGTGCGCTCGGCCGTTCCCTTTCCCAACCCACCCGAGGGGCTCAAAGATCTCGATGGGCTCATCCACTTCCGCTTCGCCTTCGCCTTCGAAATCACCACCCGACGCCATCGCGTCTTCCGTTATCGCTGAACACCCTTCACCCCGGCGAGGGCGACCTCGACCTCGGCCCGGCCACCACGCGTCACCTCCAACCCCACCACCGACGCCATGCTGCGCTGACCCTGGCCATCCTCACCGCGAATCTCGACGATGTAGTGGCCCGACTGCAGCTCGCCAAGCTCGGCCTCGCCCCAATCGCAGACGAAACGATGACGACCTACGTCGTAATAGGCCTCATTGTATACCTGGACCCAAACCCATTCGACCTGATTGTGGGCACACATGCGGCCGTCATCGAAAAACCAACGCAGCGTGACCACTCCTGGCAGCGCGCTCATGGCCACCTCGCCCAGCCACGTCTCGCCACCGGCGCCGACCCGAACGTCCTGCGCGACGCCGCCAAAGGTCTCGGTCCCCTGCGCATCACGCCCCGTCAAGCGAAGCTCATAGCGACCCGCCTCCAAGCCATCGAGATAGGCCGCGCCCTCTTGGCATGGGTACATGCGACTGAACACCGCCTTGCCCTTGCGCATGAGCGCCACCTCCACCGTCTCCAAGCCCGCCTCTTGACACGTCAGCGCCGGGCCAGCCGCCCACTGCAAGGTCAGCACACCGGGATCAGGCGGAACTTCCCCACATCCGGCCACACAGCACACCAACACCACCGCCCACAGCCCAACCACACGCCAGGACGACACCCCGCTACCACCGCCCCCCGTAATTGTCTTTGCTTGCCAGGTCATAACTACCCTCACCTTCCTCGTAGAGACGTACCCTTCGACCGCAGCGGCGGTCGCATGGTAGGATAGTCGCACACCAGTAGGCGCCGGCAACTTCGTGGGCTTCCCCGCGCGCCCCCCCCCCAAGAGCCAAGATCCCCTGGCACAAAGCCTACACGCCGCATTTACTTCGTGCTAAAGTCGATCTCTGCCGAGGGGTTAGCCGCACCACGCAAGGCAGAGTCGAGCAGCGGCGCTAACGAGGACGACGTGGACGAAGAACGGCGAAAGCAACTCGAATCGCGCTTGCAGCTCCTCATGGGAGAACTCGCCCAGCTCTGCACGGACCTCGGCGTCGCCTGGGACGCGCCAGCAGCCCCTCCGCCACCGACGCGCCCCAGCGTCGCTTTGGAGGGACCGCTCCTCTTGGCGCGCCTCGATGACCTGGACCTCGCCTTTCACTCGGGGGACGTCGCCGAGCTGGTGCGCTTGGTGGAAATCACCCCCTCTCTCGAAGCGCGCAAGGGCATCCTGGGCTATATCAACCTCCGCGGCCAAGCCCTGGTCGTGATCGATCTGCGCCATCTCCTCGATCTCCCCCCGTGCCAACCCGATCCCGACCACGTCATGGTGATCCTCGAGAGCAAACGCACCCGTTTCGCCACCGTGGTCAACGAAATCGTCGACATCTTCGATGTCGCACCCGCCGACTTTCAGGATCGCCACCAACTCGATCTGAGCCGCGGCTTCCTCGATGGCGTCGCCCGAATCCAAGACACCCTGGTCGGCGTGCTCAACCCCTCGCTCGTGGCACAGGTCTTGTTGTGATCCCTCCCCAAGATAGATCCACCGTCGAACAACTGCGCTTGCTCCTCGCCGAGCGCGTGGGATACGAGCTGCCCATCGACTTCTACGCTTTCATGGCGCGGCAGGCCCAGAGCATTTGTCACGATCACGAGATCGCCGATCTCGACGCGCTCTTGGTTCGCTTGAGCGGCGAAGCCGTCAACACGCCCCTTTGGGAGCATTTCATCAGCCGCATGACCATCGGCGAGTCCTACCTCTTTCGCAACCCAAACCATATCAAGGCCCTGCGCACAACCATCCTGCCCCACCTCCTCAAAGTGGCAGAGCACCGCCCGGTACACCTCTGGAGCGCGGGCTGCGCGCGCGGCGAAGAGCCGTACACCCTGGCCATCATGCTCCACGAGCTGGACCCGCAAGCCCACGAACGGGCCATCCGCATCGTCGCCACCGACATCGATATCGAAGCGCTCCAAGCGGCCAAGAAGCGCCTCTATGGCCCCTGGGCCTTTCGCCAAACCCCTTACCACATCCAACGCAAATACTTCTCGCCCCAAGGCAAGCAGCTCCTGCTCAACCCCAAGGTCGCGGCCATGGTCGATTTCGGCTACCATCATGTCGCCGCGGACGTCGAGATGGCCATCTTCCCAACGGGCGGCTTCGATCTGATCCTCTGCCGCAACGTCCTGATGTACCTCCGCACCGACTACCGCCAACGCGCCGGGCGTGTCTTGGCCCAACGTCTGGCACCTGGCGGATTCCTCATCCCAGGACAGGTGGAACGTCTGGAAGGTGCCGACGACCTCCTCTTGCGTTCCTTCGTTGCGGGCTCTGCGATCCACATGCGCAAAGACGCACCCGCGCCCAGCCGCGCCATTGTCGACATGCTGGCAACGGCCGCCCCCCCCCCCCCCACGCCGTCGACACCACCGACGCGGCCGCCCCGCCCAGCCCTGCGCTGCGCCTGGTCTCCACCGCGGGCCGCACGCCAAGCCCCCCGGCACCCCAGCCCAACCCAACCACCCTCGTCAACGAATCAGCGGCGAGCGCCCCCGCGCAGGCTCTCCCCCGTCCTGATCCCATCGGCACCCGCAACATCTCGGCGGAAGTGGAACACTATCTCCGCCAAGGTAAACACGACGAAGCGCTCCAGCGCTGCCAAGAACTCATCGCCGTCAACCCCCTGATCGCCGATTACCACAGCCTCCTCGCCCTGGTACAGCTCGAACGCGACCTACCAGAGGCCGCCTTCGATGCCCTACGCCGCGCCGTCTACTGCGATCCCGACAGCATCACCGCCTATTATCTCTGGTGGCTCATTGGACTGCGCCACCATGGTGTCGCCTGGGAAAGGACCCAGTGGGCCAAACGCCACTTGACCCGCCTCCTCGCCAACAGCCCCGACACCCAGGTCGTCCTCTCTTTTGGTGCCGTCACCGCTGGCGATGTACGCTATCTCCTCGAACGCAATTGGGATGTCTTCAAAGCCGCCTTCTAGTCCTCAACCACCTGCGAGGGGCTCATGACGCGATCACAGAACTTGCTCCGTGAACCTGATGACATGGTCATGGCTTTCCGCAAAGATGCCAAACGCCAGCGAGAAATCCTACGCGAGAGGGCCATCCAACTGTCCCAGCCTGTGGTCTTGGCAGATCTCCTCGAAGAATCCGCCTGGCAGATCGTCTGCTTCCGGGCCGGAGAAACCACCTACGCCGTCCCCCTGGGCGAGCTGCGCGATATCCAACGGGTGGATCACCTCGCAACCGTCCCGTGCAGCCCCAAGTTCGTTCTCGGCTTGGTCCAGGTCCACCGCGAAATCACCGCCGTCATCGATCTCGTCGACTTTCTCGGCTTCCGGCGCAGCGTCCCCATCTTGCAGCCCGCGACGGTGGTCGTCGTCACCTCGGCTGAGCGTTCCTTGGGCATCTACTGCGATGAACTCTACGATGTCATCGCCCTCTCAGAACACGAACTCATCCATCCACCGGCCACCCTAGCGCCCATCGAACTTGACATCACCCGAGGCTTGACCGCCGATCGGATCGTCGTCCTCGACGCGCCGGCCCTGGTACAGCACCGTCAGCTTACCCTCGGCCCGAGCTGACCCTGAGCCGCGATTTCTGGTGCGCCTCCACGCGCTTCCTCTTCCCATGGAGTCCTAGCAAATGGCTAAGAACACTCAAGATTCAAGCTCGACCAAGCTCTCGATCTCCGACATGATCGAGAAGCTCAGCGCTTACCTCGATGAAGGCGAGGCCTATGAGCCCTTTCTGATCGAGGACACCGATCAGCCTATCGATCGCCTCGCCTTGCTCCTCAACGAAATCGTCGAGCAACGCGAGGGTGAAGCCAACCGACGCCAAAGCCTCGTTGCCGAAGTCCAAACGGATCTGCAACGCATCATGGAGAGCGCCGATCGCCTGGCCAAAAATGACTTTGGACACAGCGTCGCGCTGCACTCTCCTTTGATGGCACCGCTACAAGGCGCCTTCAGCCCGCTGATCCAACAACTGCGTCTGCAGCACCTGCTCATGGAGATGTCCTCTTCGTTCATCGATCTCCCGTTGGAGAAGATCGAGGACACCATCCAGCACGCCCTCGGAGATCTGGCTGCTTTCGTCGATGCCGACCGCTCCTACGTCTTTGACTACAACTTCGACACCATGATCTGCTCCAACCGCTACGAGTGGTGTGGACCCGGTGTCGAGCCTCAGATCGATGCCTTGCAAGAGGTCCCCATGGATGCCGTCCCCTATTGGGTGGAGAAGCATCAACTCGGCGAGCCCATGTTCGTCCAGGACGTACAAGCCCTCCCTGAGGGCCCCCTCCGCGAGCTGCTCGAGCCGCAAGAAATCAAGAGCTTGCTCACCGTACCCATGATGAAGGGAGGCGTCTGTGTCGGCTTCGTCGGCTTCGACTCCGTCCACAACCGGCACGAATACACCCTCAATGAGCAGCGCCTTCTCGACTTCTTTGCCCAGCTCCTGGTCAGCATCATGCTGCGGCAGGAGACAGAGTCGGCCCTGCGCGAGAGCAACGGCATCCTGCAGACCCTTACCCATAGCCAAACAGAGCAGCGCGAGGAGATGGCGCGCCAGTTCCAAGAGATCCACGACGTCATCGACCTCATGGCCAGAGGCGATTTCTCCGCACCTGTCGCCATCGCCGGCGGCCAAGACATCCAGCCCATCGTCGTAGGCCTCGAGACGCTGCGCCAGACCTTCCAGGACATGCTCAACAGCTTGGAGCGCTCCGTCGCGCATCTCTCCAGCGCTGCGACCCAGTTCGTCGTCGGCGCGCGCCAGCAGGCCCATAACGCCAACGAACAAGCCTCGAGCGTCAACGAGACCAACATCGCCATCCACGAGCTCGCCCAAATGGCACGTGAGAGCGAGCAACGCACCAAAGAGGTCATCGAGGTCGCCAACCGTTCCGAGAGCGCTTACCAAGAGGGCCACCGCGCCGTCGAAGAATCCATCCGCGGCATGAACCTGCTCCGCGAACAGGTCGAGTCCATCGCCCAGACCATCCTCAACCTCTCAGAGAAAACCCAGGCCGTGGGCGACATCATCTCCACCGTCAAGGACATCGCCGAACAGTCCAAGCTCCTGGCCCTCAACGCCTCCATCGAAGCCGCGCGCGCCGGCGACCACGGCCGTGGGTTCAAAGTCGTCGCCTCAGAGATGCGCTCCCTCTCGACCCAGAGCCAGCAAGCGACCAATCAGGTGCGGGCCATCCTCAATGAGATCCTGGGCTCAGCCAACAAAGCCGTCTTGGTCACCGAGTCAGGTTCCAAACAAGCAGAGAAAGGCGTGACCCTGGCCAGCCAGGCAGGTGAAGCCATGCTCATCCTCTCTGAAGCCATCGCGCGCTCCAGTGACGTTGCCCACCAGATCGCCGCCAGCGTGCGCCAACAGGTCTCCGGCATGAGCCAGATGATTGAGGCCATCGACACCATCCACCAGTCCGTTCAGGGCTCTCTCGACGGCGCCCATCAGATTGAACACAGCGCCGTCGACCTCCAGACCTTGGCCGAGGAGCTGCGCCTTCTCGTCGCCAAGTACCGTGGCTGATCTCGCCTTCCGCATGCCTTGCACACTGACCGCAGCCTTCTCGCGAGCGTTGGCACGTTATGGATGATTTTCAAAAACTCCTGCTAGACACCTTCAACGAAGAAGTCCGCGAAACCGTGCAAGCCCTGGAGAAAGCCCTCCTCGAGCTTGAAACGGCCGCCAGCGCCGACCTCCGCGAGCCACACTACGCCGCCCTCGCGCGCCACGCCCATAACCTCAAAGGCGCCGCCGGCGCGGCAGGCGTCAAGCCTATACAAAGCCTGACCCACGCCTTCGAGGAGGCCATCGGCCCACTCCGCACCCAGCGCATGCCACCGCCGCCCCGGGTCTTTGACCTCTTCTATAGCGTCGTGGACGCCATCACCAAGATCGCGGCGCCAGGGGGCGAAGCCGATCCCGAGCTGGAGAAAAAACTCCTCGACCTCGCCGCCTACCCAGAGCAACTCCTGCAAGAAAGCGACGCAGCCCCCGCGCCAGCCACCCCGCCAGCCAAGCAAGACCTCGCGCCGCCCCCCACGCCCCACGCCCCCGAGCCTGAAGCACCACCCGAGCCCTTCGCGCCGGACTCGGCCTGGTCGACGCCCCCCCTGCTCCCGCCCACGGCGACGCCGCCTTCTGCACCACCCGCTGACGAGACGCCCGCCCCCATGGCCACCGAGAGAGTGCCCCCCGAGGGCAACGCCGCCTTGGAAGCCACCAACACCAGTGGACCCACCCAGACCGTGCGGGTGGCCATCGCCAAGCTCGACGCGCTCACCAACCAAATCAGCGAGATCATCTCCGTCCAGAAGAAATCTCAGGCTCGCCTGCTCGAAAGCCAGATCCTCGGCAACCAACTGGACTTGGCTGCCGCAGCCTTGCGCCAACTCCACACGGCAATCCCTAAGAATGGTCATGCCGCGCTCAGCGAACGCGCCACCACCTTCACCCAATACTTCGACGCTTTTCAAGAGCGCTTCCGCGCTTTCCAACGGCAGGCCGCCGCCGACGCCAACGCCGAAAACCTCCTCACCGAGCAGCTCCCCGAGGACATCAAACGCTTGCGGATGCGCCCCTTCGCCACCCTCGAGGACCACCTCCGCCGCTGCGTGCGCGACGCCGCCAGACACTGCCAAAAGGAAATCAACTTCTCCACCGTCGGCCTGCAAACCGAAGCCGATCAGGTGGTCTTGGACATCCTCCGCGACCCCCTGATGCACATCCTGCGCAACGCCGTCGACCACGGCATCGAAGGAGCCAGTGAGCGACAGCGCGCCGCAAAAGACCCCGTCGGGCACATCCACGTCGCCATCGAGTCCCGCGGTGCCACCGTGGCCATCTCCATCCGCGACGATGGCCGCGGCATGGACCCACAGAGTATCCGCGCCCAAGCCATCGCCAGAGGGCTGCTCACAGAAGCCCAAAGCCGCAGCCTGAGCCACAAGGAGATCATCGAGCTCGTCTTTATGCCCGGCCTGAGCACCGCCGCCCAACCTGGCGTCGTCTCCGGTCGCGGTATCGGGATGGATGTGGTCAGACAAGCCGTCCACATCCACCACGGCACCATCAACATCGCCACCCAACCTGGCAAGGGCACCACCATCGAAGTCACCATGCCCTTGAGCTTCGCCACCATCCAAGGACTCATCGTCCGCATCCTCGGCCAAGATTTCGCCCTGCCCATGTACGGCCTCGAACGCCTGCTGCGCTTCACCCGCAAAGACGTCATCTTCGTCGAAGGGCAGCCCACGGTCCTCGTCGAAGAGCAGCCCATTGCCCTGGTCTCGATGGGTGAAATCCTCGAGCTGCAGCCCAAGTTCTCGCGCCAGCGCGAACACACCTGGGAGGAAGACAACTTCCACAGCGAACAGTCGACCATGCAGCACGCAGCGGTCCTGCGCAGCTCCGATGCCGTCATGGCCTTCTTGGTCGACGACTTCATCGGCGAAAGCGAGCTCGTCGTCAAAGACCTCCCCCCCGTCTTGGGCAAGGTGCGCAATGTCTCTGGGGCGACCATTACTTGGAGCGGCGAAGTCTTGGTCATCCTCAACACCAACCAGTTGATCGCCTCAGCGCTCCACCACATCACCGGCAGCCGCCCGGACACCCAATGGAGCACCGACGCCCCCCCCAGCCGTCGCATCCTCGTCTGTGACGACTCCCTCACCACCCGCACCTTGGAGAAGAACATCCTCATCGCCGCCGGCTATGACGTCGCGACCGCCAACAGTGGTGCCGAGGGCCTCGCCATTGCCGAGCGCGAGTCCTTCCAGCTCATGGTGCTCGACGTCGACATGCCCGAAATCGACGGCTTCGAGCTCACCGCACGTCTCCGGGCGATGCCCAAGTACCGTGAGGTCCCCATCATCCTCGTCACCAGCCGCGACTCTGACGAGGACAAACGGCGCGGTCTCTCTGCCGGCGCCGACGCTTACATCACGAAGAACGCCTTCACCCAGCGCACCTTCTTGGAAACGGTACGTCGCTTTCTTGCGTGATCCTCGCGGCCATCCATAACATG
>Ga0334883_1002863_pt1 | contig 19874 bp, 16 predicted proteins | sample GraSluR1_MG_6_FD_207230 | JGI IMG/M metagenome (GOLD analysis project Ga0334883, IMG submission 207230) | Sludge microbial communities from methane-producing bioreactor in Wageningen University, Netherlands - Granular Sludge_09_05-R1 | ecosystem: Engineered > Bioreactor > Anaerobic >...
CCGATGGATGGAGTATCGGATCATTATGCCACGGAAGAGAAGAACCCGCAGAGAGCTTTACACCAAGGAGATCGCAGCCTGCTCCATCTTCGGGGCTATGAACCGGGACGGCGACCGGTTTACAGGAGAGGGCGTCATGAAGGCGATAGCCAACATGCACGTCCGGGGCAACGGCCTCGGCGGGGGGTTTGCCGCCTACGGCATCTACCCGGAGCACCGGGACTGCTACGCCCTCCACCTGATGTTCACAGGTCCTAGCCCCCAGGCGAAGAAGGACGCAAAAAAGGAGTTTGAGGCCTTCCTCTCCCGCCGGTTCGACCTCTTCTTCGACGAGGAGATCCCCACCGACGAGGCGGTCCCGGTGAGAGACCCGCCCCTGATCTGGCGGTACTTCGTCCTCCCCCGGATCGACCCCGCCTCCGAGGAGGAGGAGGGGGACTACATCGTCAGGTCGATCATGGAGGTGAACGGCAAAATCGAGAACGCCTACATCTTCAGCTCCGGCAAGAACATGGGCTGCTTCAAGGGCGTCGGCTACCCCGAGGAGATCGGCGAGTACTTCATGCTCGACCGGACCTACCGGGCCCACACCTGGACCGTCCACGGGAGGTTTCCGACCAACACCCAGGCCTGGTGGGGCGGCGCTCACCCCTTCAGCCTCCTGGACACGACGATCGTCCACAACGGCGAGATCTCGTCCTACGGCACCAACCGCTGGTACCTGGAGATGTACGGCTACGCCTGCACCCTCCAGACCGACACCGAGGTGATCGCCTACGCCGCCGACCTCCTGATGAGGCGGCAGAGGCTCCCCATCGAGGTGGTCGCCAAGATCCTCGCCCCGCCGATCTGGAACTCCATCGACAGGATGCCGGAGAAGGAGAGGAGGCTCTTCACCACCCTCCGGATGGTCTACGGGCCGCTCCTGATGAACGGCCCCTTCGCCGTCATCATCGGCCAGACCGGCCGGATGATCGGCCTCACCGACCGGATAAGGCTGCGGCCCCTGACGGCCGCCACCAGCGGGGAGATGTTCTACATCTCCAGCGAGGAAGCGTCTATAAGACTGATATCGCCCCACCTCGACCGGGTCTGGACCCCCAACGGGGGGGAGCCGGTCGTCGGCGAGCTCTATAGCATGAGAAAGGATCAGCCATGAAATCTTTCGTCTTTCCCGAGTTCCAGGTCATCAGGGACGAGGAGAAGTGCGGCCAGTGCAGGGGATGCGAGAGGCAGTGCGCCTTCGGGACCCACACCTACGACCCGGCAGCCGACCGCCTCGTCTCCGACGACCGCAAGTGCGCCGGATGCCAGAGGTGCGTCATCTTCTGCCCCAAGGACGCGATAGAGGTCAGGCCGTCGCCTTCGTTCTACCGGCCGAACGCCTCCTGGTCTCGCGAGAAGATCGAGGACCTCAAGAGGCAGGCGGAGACGGGCGGGGTCCTCCTGACGGGGTGCGGGAGCGACAAGCCCTTCCGGATCTACTGGGACCACATCGTCCTCAACGCCTCCCAGGTGACCAACCCCTCCCTGGACCCCCTGCGGGAGCCGATGGAGCTTCGGACCTTCCTGGGGAGGAAGCCGGACATGATGGACATCTCCGCCGACTCCGGGGAGGTCGAGATCAGGACGGAGCTCAACCCCAACCTGGTGGTGGAGACCCCGATCCTCTTCTCGGCGATGTCCTACGGGGCGATCAGCTACAACGCCTTCAAATCCCTGGCGACGGCCGCCTGCAAATCCAAGACCTACTTCAACACCGGCGAGGGCGGCCTCCCCCGGGAGATGAGGGAGGAGTTCGGCCGGTGCGCCATCGTCCAGGTCGCCAGCGGCCGCTTCGGGATCGACGCCGAGTACCTCAACATAGCTCAGGCGGTGGAGATCAAGGTCGGCCAGGGGGCGAAGCCCGGGATCGGGGGTCACCTCCCCGGCGAGAAGGTCTCCCTCTCGGTCGCCGAGACCCGGATGATCCCCCAGGGGACCGACGCCATCTCCCCCGCCCCCCACCACGACATCTACTCCATCGAGGACCTCTCGACCCTCATCACCGCCCTCAAGGAGGCGACCAACTACGAGAAGCCGATCTCCGTCAAGATCGCGGCGGTCCACAACTTCGCCGCCATAGCCTCGGGAATTGTGCGCGCAGGCGCCGACATCATCGCCATCGACGGCCTCCGGGGCGGGACGGGGGCCGCCCCCAAGGCGATCCGGGACAACGTGGGGATCCCGACGGAGCTCGCCATCTCCTCCCTCGACCGGAGGCTCCGGGAGGAGGGGATCAGGAACCGGTGCTCCATCATCTCCGCCGGCGGTATCCGGTGCAGCTCCGACGTCATAAAGGCGATCGCCCTGGGGGCCGACGCCGTCTACATAGGGTCGGCGGCGCTCATCGCCATGGGCTGCACCCTCTGCCAGAAGTGCTACACCGGAAAGTGCAACTGGGGGATCTGCACCCAGGACCCCCGCCTCTCCGGGAGGCTGAACGTGGAGATCGCCTCAGAGAGGCTCAGCAACCTCATCTCCGCCTGGTCCCACGAGATCCGGGAGATGCTGGGGGGGATGGGGATCAACGCCCTCGAGAGCCTCCGGGGTAACAGAGACCACCTCCGGGGAATTGGGCTGTACGAATGGGAGCTGGACGTCCTGGGGATCAAGGGCGCGGGAGAGTGATGAAGATGGCCAGAGCAGCACTATCAGAACCTTTGATAAATTCGGATCAAGCGGGTGAAGAGATGATGGCAGCCCAGATCGACGCCGCCGATGTAAAGACCAAAGAGCTGAACGACCGGCTGAGGGAGCTCCTCCTCTCCGGCGCCAAGAGGGTCCGCATCAGGAACGTCTGCGGCCAGCGGTACATCGGGACCCGCCTCTACACCCCCCAGGGGCTGAGGATGGAGATCGAGGTCTTCGGGACGGCGGGAAACGACCTGGCCGCCTTCCTCTACGGCCACCGGATCGCCGTCCACGGGAACGCCCAGGACGGGGTCGGAAACACCATGGACGCCGGGGAGGTGATCGTGCGGGGCCGGGCCGGAGACGTCCTCGGCTTCTCGATGCGCGGGGGAGAGATCTACGTCCGGGACGGCTGCGGCTATCGGGCCGCCCTCCACATGAAGGAGTACGAGGGGAAGAGGCCCGTCCTCGTCGTAGGCGGGAGGTCCCAGGACTTCCTCGGCGAGTACATGGCCGGGGGGGTGGTCATCGTCCTGGACCTGGCGGGCGAGAGCCACGACGCCCACTTCATAGGGACCGGGATGCACGGGGGGGTCATCTACCTCCGGGGCTCCGTCGAGGAGTCCCAGGTCGGAGACCAGGTGGAGATATCGCCGGTGGACGACGCCGATAGGGCGGTCCTCGCCGATTACGTCACCCGGTTCCTGGAGCGCTTCCCCGAGACGGAGGTGACCAAAGAGGAGATACTGGCCTCGGGGTTCGTCAGGCTCACCCCCAGGTCGAGGAGGCCCTACGGGAACCTCTATGCTTACTGAACGTTGCATAGTACTGTCGGATGTAAATCGACTGCTTCGAGGATCGAGATGACCAAGGTGCTTGTTCCAACGGTCTGCCCCTATTGCGGTGCAGGCTGCGGATTTTTCGTTTCGGTGGAGCGGGGCAAAGCCGTCGGGATGGAGTACATGCCGGGCCATCCCGTCAGCGAGGGGGCCCTCTGCTCCAAGGGGAATGCGGCCCTGGAGTTCCTCCGCCATCAGGATCGGCTCACCACCCCCCTGAGGAGGAGGGGGGAGGGTTTCGTCAGGATCTCCTGGGAGGAGGCCCTCGGCCTCATCGCCCGGGGGCTCGGCGACGTCATCAGGAGGAACGGCCCCGGAGGGGTCGCCTTCCTCGCCTCCTCCAAATGCACCAACGAGGAGAACTACCTCCTCCAGAAGCTCGCCCGCCTCCTGGGGACGCCTCACGTCGACAACTGCGCCCGGCTCTGCCACGCCCCCTCGGTGGTGGGTCTGAACCGGACCCTGGGGGCGGCGGGGATGACCAACCCCATCCCCGACATTGGGAGCTCCAAGTGCATATTCATCATCGGGTCGAACCTGGCGGAGAACCATCCCGTCATAGCCCGCTGGGTCCACCGGGCCCACGAAGACGGCGCTGTGGTGATCGTCGCCGATCCGAGGGAGACCCCCACCACCTGGATGGCGGACCTCTTCCTCCAGCTGACGCCGGGGACGGACGTCGCCCTCCTCTCCGGGATGGCCCACGTCATAATAGCGGAAGGGCTCATCGACGGAGATTACATCGCCAGGAATACCAGAGGCTTCGAGGCCTTGAGGGAATCGGTCAGGAGTTCCTCCCCTGAGAGGATCTCTGAGATCACGGGCGTCCCCCCCGACGATATCGTCCGGGCGGCGAGGGCCTACGCTTCGTCCCCCGCTTCTTCGATCCTCTACTCCATGGGGATCACCCAGCACAGCACGGGGACGGATAACGTCCAGGCCATCTCCAACCTCGCCCTCATCACTGGCCACCTGGGGCGGCCCGGGACGGGGGTGATGCCGCTGCGGGGCCAGAACAACGTCCAGGGAGCCTGCGACATGGGGGCCCTCGCGGAGTTCTATCCCGGCTACGGGAGGTCCGACGACCCCGAGACGATTCGGCGCTTCTCCTCCGCCTGGGGGGTCCCGGCTCTGCCGAAGGGCCCCGGCCTCACAGCGACGGAGATGATCTGCGCCGCCGCCTCCGGGGATATCAGGGCGATGTACATCCTCGGGGAGGATCCGGCCAACTCCGATCCCTGCAGCCAGAAGGTCCACCAGGCCCTCGAAGATCTCGATCTTTTGGTGGTCCAGGACATATTCATGACGGCGACGGCCAGGCTCGCCGACGTCGTCCTTCCGGGGGCGGTCTGGGCCGAGAAGGAGGGGAGCTTCACCAACACCGAGCGGCGGGTCCAGTGGAGCTCGAAGGCCGTAGATCCTCCGGGGGAGGCCCTTTCGGACCTGGAGATCATAGCCGCCGTCGGCAGGTCTCTGGGCATCGACCTCGGCTCTCCGGACGCCGCCTCGGTATTGGCAGAGATCAACCGGACCGTACCCCAGTACGCCGGCATAACCCGGGAGAGGCTCGGCGAGGGGGGGCTCATCTGGCCCTGCCCCGACCCCCACCACCCCGGAACCCCGATCCTCCACTCCGCCGGCTTCAAGCTCGCCGACGGCCGCGCCTCCATCGTCCCCGTCCGATACCGGCCGGCGGCAGAGGGACCGGGGCGGGAGTACCCCCTCCTCCTCACCACAGGAAGGGTGGCCGTCCACCACAACGCCGGGTCGATGACCCGGAGGAGCCCCTCCCTCCTCCGTCGCGAGCCGGACCTATTCGTGGAGATCAACCCCGCCGACGCTTTTCCCCTCCGGATCGCCGGGGGGGACCCGGTCCTGGTGGAGACGCCCCGGGGAGGGGCCGAGGCCCTAGCCCGCCTGACGGACCGGGTGAAGCGGGGGGTGGTCTTCATGCCCTTCCACTTCCCCGGGACGAACCGCCTCACCTCGGAGGCCACCGACCCCGAGGCGAGGATCCCGGAGTTCAAGGTCTCCGCCTGCAGGATAGTTCGGAGGGATTGAATGGCAGTTTACGTAGACATAAGGAGATGTATAGGATGCCGCTCCTGCGAGGTGGCCTGCGAGCGGGTCCACGGAGGCCGGGGACACGTCCACGTCCACTTCGTCGGAGACTCCGCCTCCGTCCCCATACTCTGCCACCACTGCGAGGAGGCCTCCTGCGCTGCAGCCTGCTTCTCCGGAGCCCTCCACAAGGAGGGGAGCCGGACGGCCTTCGAGGTGGAGAAGTGCACAGGATGCGGATTGTGCAGCCTGGCCTGCCCCTTTGGGGTGGTCTGGACCGAGAAGATCGCCCACAAGTGCGACCTCTGCGAGGGGCGGGCCGAGCCGACCTGCGTCACCACCTGTCCCGCCAACGCCCTCACCACCGACTTCGATCTCCTCTCCCACCGGGCCCGGTCCCGGGCGGCTCGGGCCGTCGCCACGGGGGGCCGGAGATGATCCGGATCGATCTCCGCCTCTGCATCGGCTGCCTCTCCTGCTCCAACGTCTGCCCGAGCCAGAACATCCTCCGGACGGAGACGGCGGAGGAGAGGAGGATCCTCTGGAAGAGGTGCCGAGAGGAGTGCGACCTCTGCGTGGAGCACTGCCCCGCCAGGGCTCTCTCCCTCGTCCCCTTCGATGAGGCGGTTCCGGAGCCGGAGGCGTCCTTCGACCTCGTCGCCTGCAGGATCTGCGGCCGCCGCTACGCCACCGAGCCGATGCTCCGGAGGGTCGAGGCTTCCCTCCCCCCATCCCAGAACCCCGAATGGGTCCGGGCCTGCCCGACCTGCCGTCGGATCACGGAGGCGGAGCGGGCGACGGGGGAGATGGTGGCGGGGAGGCTAAAAAGGGCCCCTGGATGGGGCGGGGCGGAATGAATTTAATATTTATAGGGCCGTCCGAAAAGTTATATATGGCCGGGGGCCGCTATGGGGCTTCCGGCGAGGCTTTAGATCTTGATCTGCGCCATCGGGTGAACGAGACTTGACGATTGGAGTAGTCGATTACGGCGTCGGAAACCTCTTCAGCATTTACAATGCCCTGGAGCGGATCGGGGCGGGGCCGAAGATAGCCACTGAGCCGGAGGAGCTGGCGAGTTTCGATGGGATCGTCGTCCCCGGGGTGGGGTCCTTCGGGAGGTGCATGAGGCAGCTCTCTCGCTTCGAGCCTGCCCTCCGGGAGGCCCTCGACGAGGGGAGGCCGATCCTCGGAATCTGCGTCGGGATGCAGGTCCTCTTCGAGAGGAGCGAGGAGAGCCCCGAGGAGGGGCTCGGATGGATCGATGGCGAGGTCGTCCGCCTCCCGGCCTCGGTCCTCGTCCCCCAGATGGGGTGGAACACCCTCTCGATAAAGAGGGAGGTGGAGATCCTGGATGGAATCTCCGACGACGACTTCTTCTACTTCGTCCACTCCTACCACTGCCTTCCCCGGGATGGGAGGGTGGTGGCCGCCACCTGCGACTACGGCCAAAAGATCGCTGCGGCGATATCGGTGGAGAGCCTCTTCGCCGTCCAGTTCCACCCCGAGAAGTCGGGGGAGAAGGGGCTATCCATCCTCAGGAACTTCGGGAGGCTCGCCCGATGTTAGCGAAGAGGATAATACCCTGCCTCGACTGCGACCTCGCCGTCCCCCAGGGGCGGGTGGTGAAGGGGATCGAGTTCAAGGAGATCAGGTACGCCGGGGTCCCCTGGGAGCTCGCCACCCGGTACTACGAGGAGGGGGCCGACGAGATCGTATTCCTCGACATCACCGCCTCCTCGGAGAGGCGGGAGACGATGAAGAACGTCATCAGGGCCACCGCCAAGAACGTCTTCATCCCCCTGGCCGTCGGCGGCGGGATCAGGGCCGTCGAGGACGTCCGGGCGGTCTTCCAGGCCGGGGCCGACAAGGTCACCGTCAACACCGCCGCCCTGAAGCGGCCCGACCTCATATCCGAGATCGCCGGGGAGTACGGGAGCCAGGCCTGCGTCGTCGCCATCGACGCCAAGAGGAGGGACGGGCCGGGGGAGGGCAAAATCTCGGTCTCCACCCCGGAGGGCGACTCCTGGTTTGAGGCCTCCTTCTACGGCGGGAGGGAGTTCTCCGGGGTCGACGCCATAGCCTGGGCGATGGAGGCCGAGAGGCTCGGCGCCGGGGAGATCCTTCTCACCAGCATGGACCGGGACGGGACCTACGACGGCTTCGATATACCTCTAACCGACGCCGTATCGAGGAGGGTCAGGATACCGGTCATCGCCTCGGGGGGGTGCGGAAACCCCGACCACATCTTAGAGGTCTTCTCGAAGACGGGGGCGTCGGCCGCCCTCGCCGCCAGCATATTCCACTACGGGGAGTGGGGGGTCGGCGAGGTGAAGAGCCGCCTCGCCGAGAGGGGGATAAACGTCCGGATTTGAAAAACCCCGGACGCCGGATCGCCCTCCAGGACGGGCGGCACCGTCAGGTTTATAGACGCCGGACCGGTCTAATCCTGGGGAAGTCTGAGGTGTCGAATTGATCTCGCTGACGAAAGCGCCCTGCAACCTGGTCCTGGAGATAAAATCCTTCGCCGACAGCTTCGGCTGGGCGAAGAGGCTGGAGTCGATGGGGATAAGGAAGGGACAGAGGGTCCGGAAGATCGCCTGCCAGCCCTTCGGGGGGCCGGTGGTGATCGAGATCGGGGGATGCTGCGTATCCATGGGGAGGGGGATCGCCTCCAAGATCGACGTGGAGGTGGTCTCGGAGGCGGCCGACCAGAAAGAGGCCCCCACCGGGGCTCTCAGATAGATCCTAAAGGATGGATGGGGGGCCGGGGGATTTTAGCCCGATATAAGCTCTTTTAGCTTCTGGATGCTCTCCATCGTCTGGGCCGACTCCTGCTGCTTCTCTTCTTCGAAATGCCTGATCACCTCGTCGATGGGGGTGAGAAGGGAGTAGACCTTCATCGGCCTGCCTTTGCCCCCCCTCCTCACCTCCTTCTCGCTCACCCAGCCGTTGTCGCGCAGCGATCGCATCGCGATGCTCACCTCGGGCTGCCTCAGGTTTGAGCCCATCTCGATGTCCCGGGAGGAGGCCTCCTCCACGTTGGCCAGGTAGGTTATCAGGATGGCCACATTCCTCTGCACGCCGAGGCTCCGCAGGGTCTCAGCAAACTCGAGGTCCTTATCGTCCAGCACCTTCACTGTGCTCTCCTTCATCGTCGTCACCGGGGGATTATTTTAATTTTCAATCTAACAAAACCTTAATCATATAAATAATTTATTTCGACGGGCATTACATTAATAAAAAATGGCCCCTTCTCTGGATGGATATGGGAGATGGCTCCCCTTTTTCTCTGAGGTCGCGTCAAATTTCGAGGTGCGGAGAAGGAGAGATGGCACGGGGACGATGAGATGGTTTGATAATAGGGCGGGATGCGGGAGAGCTCGGCAGGGCCCCCTACGAGGGCCCTGCAACCCCCCTCACGCCGTCTATGCGAAAGAACGTCATGACGGCCGAAGCGGACTATCGAAGGATCGGATCCGTCCGATCGGCTCAGAACCGCCTCGGTGATCTTGCAGGCCTGTGCTTCTGATAACATTCGCTGCAGTATACCGGCCTCGATCCGTCGGGCTTGAAGGGAACTTTCGTCTCCTTTCCGCAATCCGCGCAGACCGCGTCGTGCATCTCTCTGGGGCCTCTGTCGAAGCCGCCTCTACGTCCACCACGTCTATCATCCATTATATTCACGCGCCTTTTTGGTCTTCGATTCCGAAGAACCGACGGTGCTAGCGAGATCCCCAAAGAGGTCATCTGCGCAAGCTGATACCGCTCCTCCCGCCATGAAGATATACCTGTTGGTGGCACCGGAGAGGTCCCGATGCCGCCCCCCTCCAGGAGGGGCTTTGGGCCTCTCCGAACGTTCTAAATAGCCCCTCTCCCTCCGATAGAGGGCCATGACTGCGAAGCCTCCCGCCTTCCGACCGTACCCCCCCATCGCCAATTCCCTCCTCGTCCTCGCCCTCCTCTCAGCCCTGGTGGCGGGCTGCCTCGGTGGGCCCTCCGTTGGCATGGCCCCTCCGGTTTACGGCTATAGGGTGGTGGCCGCCTATCCTCACGACCCGGAGGCCTTCACCCAGGGGCTCGCCTTCCGCGACGGCCTCCTCTACGAGGGGACCGGCCTTTACGGCAGGTCGGAGATCCGCGAGACGGTCCTGGAGACGGGGGAGGTGATCCGATCTAGGGGCCTTCCGCCCCCCCTCTTCGGAGAGGGGATCGCCCTCATCGACGATGAGCTTCTCCAGCTCACCTGGAGGTCGGGGGTCGGCCTGGTCTGGGATCTGGAGAGCTTCACCGTCGTAGGGGCCTTCTCCTATCCGACAGAGGGGTGGGGGATCACGGCAGACGGCCAAAGGCTCATCATGAGCGATGGCTCCTCGACCCTCAGGTTTCTGGACCCAGAGACCTTCGAGGTGACGGGGTCGCTGGAGGTGGAGGCGGATGGGAAGCCGCTTTTGGGGCTGAACGAGCTGGAGTGGGTCGACGGTCTCATCTACGCCAACGTCTGGAAGGCCGATGAGATCGCCATCATATCTCCGGGTTCGGGGAGGGTGGTGGGCTGGATCGACCTCGCCGGCCTCCTCTCCGAGGAGGAGAGGGAGAGGGGCGACGTCCTAAACGGGATCGCCTACGATACCGCCTCGGGACGGCTCTTCGTCACAGGGAAGCTCTGGCCCTGGGTCTTCGAGATCGAGGTCGTAGCTTCGGGCTGACGGAAGGTTCCGGCCTGGGTAATCTTAATACCGATCAGGGCCATGGTGCGCTCAGAGGTTTAAGTATGCTCAGAGATTTCTCAAATAAATTCGCCATCGGCGCCTCCCTCGCCCTGGCCATATTATTATCGGCGGGGCTCGTCCAGGCGGTAGTCACCGATGACGTCAACTTCAGCGTCGTAGCTCCGGAGGGCGTCTCCCTGGGGTCGAACGCCACCTCTGAGGTAGCCGGCGGGGTGGAGGATGGGGATCAGGCGAACCTGACCGGACCCCTCTCCGAGGTCGGCGGCGAGGCCGCGGCCAACGAGACGGCTCCGCCGACGGCGGCCGGGGCTGCGGAGGTCCCAGCCACCGCTGATACGGCCAACGAAACGCTGCCTGAGGCCGCCAACGTCTCCGGGGTGGAGATTAAACCCGAGGCGGCGGGAGGGGTGCTCCGGGCCGTCTGCCTCAACGGCTGCAGCTACACCACCATCCAGGCCGCCATCGACGCCGCCGGAGAGGGCGACGTGGTGGAGGTGGGGAGCGGAACCTACCGCGAGAACGTCATCGTCGATAAGAGGGTCACAATCCGGGGGGTTAACACCGGCGAGGGGGTGCCGGTGGTGGACGCCCAGGGTAACGGCAGCGCCGTCCTCCTGAAGGCCTCCGGGGTCTTCCTGGAGGGGCTCACCATCACCAACGCCGGCCCCTACCCCAGCGCCGGGATCGAGGTCGTCTCAAGCGACAGCTTAGTGGCCGGCTGCGCCGTCATGAACAGCAACTGGGCGGGGATATACCTGAAGGGATCTGCCAACACCACCATCTCACGGTGCATCTCCTCCAACAACGGCAACGACGGCATCCTCGTCTTCAGGGCCACTGGAAACCTGATCTCCGAGAGCGTCGTCAGCAACAACCTCGACGACGGGATAGCCCTCCTCAGCTCCGATGACAACCGGATCGAAGGGAACCTGGTCGCGAACAACACCGACGTGGGGATCTTCCTCGACACCTCCAAAAACGCCGTCGTGACCGGAAACGTCCTCAGCTACAACGCGAAGGGGATCAGCCTTCTCAACTCCGGGATCGACCGGGTCGGTCCAAACCGGTTCTTCAACAACACCGTAAACCTCGAGGGGGTATAGACCGGCCTTTAGAGGCCGGGGCCCTCCCATTTCTAACTCTATTTTTGCGATCCAGGACCCTCAACCCCGGAGGGACTATCCGGGCATCTCCCCGTCCCCTCCCGACGGGTGGAGATGGGCGGGGGCGGACGGCCGTTGCCTTCGAAATGGATTTAACCCCTGGATGCCAGATAACATCCTGCCATGCAAGATTATTCCGTCAATCAGTTCTTAGAACTCGCCAAGACTCCGAAGATAGAGATCGAGGTCTGCGACGTCACCCTGAGAGACGGTGAGCAGATGCCCGGGGTCGTATTCAGGCCCGACGAGAAGATCGACATCGCCATCAAGCTGGACGAGGTGGGGGTGGAGATCATCGAGGCGGGCTTTCCGGTCGTCTCCGAGGCGGAGATGAGGGCGGTCCGGGACGTCTCCAACCTCGGCCTCGACTCCAAGATCTCGGTCCTCTCCCGGTCTGTACCCAAAGACGTCGACGCCGCCCTCGCCTGCGACGTCGACATGGTCAGCGTCTTCATAGCCACCTCCGACCTCCACCTGAAGTACAAGCTCCACATGACCTGCGAGGAGGCGATCAAGAGCGCTCTTGAGACGGTGGAGTACGCCAAGGACCACGGCCTCATCGTCCGGTTCTCAGCGGAGGACGCCACCAGGACGGAGTTCAATCTCCTCAAGCGGCTCTACAAAAAGGCCGAGGAGTGCCGGGCCGACTACGTCAGCATCGCCGACACCGTGGGGATCATGAACCCCAGGACTGTCTACTTCCTGGTAAGCGAGATCAAGAAGGAGGTGAAGATCCCGATATGCATGCACTGCCACGACGACCTGGGGCTCGCCCTCGCCAACACCCTGGCGGCGGCGGAGGCGGGGGCGAAGCAGCTCCACACCACCGTCAACGGGATCGGCGAGAGGAGCGGAAACACCCCCCTCGAGGAGCTGATGGTCGCCCTCCGGGTCCACTACTCCGTCGATAGGTACGACACCACAAAGCTCACAGACCTCTCGAAGCTCGTCCAGAGCTACTCGGGGGTGATGATGCCGAAGAACAAGGCCGTCGTCGGCGACAACGCCTTCGCCCACGAGTCGGGGATCCACGTCGCCGCCGTCCTGGAGGAGCCCCGGACCTACGAGCTCTACTCCCCCGAGATGGTCGGGTCGGCGAGGAGGATAATCATCGGAAAGCACACCGGGGCCCGGGCCCTCAAGTACATCACCAAGAAGATGGGCTACGACCTGAAGAGGGACGAGATCTGCCTCCTCGCCGAGCGGGTTAAGAGATGCAGCGAGTTCAAGCGGCCCATATCCTGCGACGAGCTCCGGAAGCTGATCCACGACCTGGACATCGAGATCGTCTACCCCGACCTCTGAGGGCGTTCCCTCCGGTCCATCGTCCCGAAAGACCCGCGGGCCTGGCCGCTCCTCCCATGCGGGGGCCTGAGGCGAGAGCACCCCCGATCGGTGCCGCCCCCTTTACAGTCCGAGGGGGATGGAGGGCTGGACCTTTCTGGGATCTTGGGGTATACGACGCTGGAACTTGACGGCCAATTCTGAGTGGTCCGAAATCACCACCATCTTAAAATAGACGGCGGAGTATGCGGGCCAAAATTGCAGGCCTCGGATGAGGCGGAGTAGGCATAGGTGAGAGTCAGGGTCTTTCTCAGGGTCTTCGGCACCCTCTTGAAGCTGCTGGGGGGGCTGATGCTCGTCCCCGCCGGGGTGTCGCTCCTCTACGGCGAGGTCGAGGGGGTGATAGCCTTCCTCCTACCCGCCCTCTTCACCTTCGCTATAGGCCTTTTGATGGCGATCCTGGGGGAGGAGGAGGTCCTCACCAACAAGGAGGGGTTCGCCCTGGTGGCCTTCGGATGGCTGGGGGCGGCAGCCACCGGCGCCCTCCCCTTCGTCCTTTTGGGGCTCAGCCCCATAGACGCCCTCTTCGAGTCGATGTCCGGCTTCACCACGACGGGGGCCTCCATCCTCTCCGAGAGCGGGGCCGATGGCCTCTTCCTAATAAACGCCACCGCCGCGAGCTCAAGCCTGGCGGTCACCCTGGTCCAGATCGCCTCAAACCAGAGCTTCATGCCATCCGCCATCAGTCCATCCACCTTTTTGGCCTCGAACGCATCGGCCCTCAACGATACGATCCTCAACGCCGCCTTTGCCGGAGGCCTCTCGGGAAATGCGACGAACCTGACATCAAATCTGATCGAGCCCACTTATAGGGGCCTCCTCTTCTGGAGGTGCTTCACCAACTGGATCGGAGGCATGGGAATCATCGTCCTCTTCATAGCGATCCTCCCCAACCTGGGGGTAGCGGGCCGCCAGCTCTTCAACGCCGAGGTTCCGGGGCCGACGGAGGATCTGATAAGGCCCCGGATCAAGCAGACAGCGAAGATCCTCTGGGGGGTCTACATGGTCCTCACGGCGGCCGAGTTCCTCCTCTTGATGCTCGCCAAGATGCCGGCGTATGATGCCATCTGCACCACCTTCTCCACCGTCGCCACCGGCGGCTTCTCCCCCCGGGCGGAGAGCATCGCCTACTACTCCGGCCCCGGCTACAACGGCCAGCTCATAGAGGTCGTCGTGATCCTCTTCATGTTCGTCTGCGGGGCGAACTTCGCCCTCCACTATCGGACGATGTACGTCAGCAGAAAGAGCCTCATAAAAGATCCGGAGTTCAAGTTCTACTCGCTCATCGTCCTCGCCTCGATCCTCGTCATCACCCTCATCGGCGGCATCGACGAGAGCCTCCCCCCGGAGGGGCTGGATCTCGAAGGGTTCGATCTGGCGAGCCTCCGCCTCCGGACCGCCGCCTTCCAGACCGTCTCAATCATCACCACCACCGGCTTCGCCACCGCCGACTACGACCTCTGGTCCAGCCCTGCCAGGCTGATCCTCTTTCTGCTGATGCTCAGCGGCGCCTGTGCGGGGTCGACGGCGGGGGCGATGAAGGTCGTCCGGATCCTCCTCGCCCTCCAGTGCTGCCGCCGGGAGCTGTTCCGGACCCTCCACCCCAAGGCGGTGATGGCGGTGAAGCTGAAGGGAGCCCCCGTTCGGGAGGACGTCCTCCGCTCGATCCTGATATTCATGGCGATATACATCCTCATCTTCGCCATCGGCTCGGCCCTCTTCGCCGCGGTCTGCACCCTCGCTGAGGAGGAGACGGGGACGGAGGATCGGATCTATTTCGTCTCCGGGGCAGGAGTCGGTCTAGAGGTGGTGGGCGGGATCTCCCGCGGCTGGGCCGGGGCGGAGGGACCGGAGGATGGGATCTGCTTTGGCCGTGGCGGCGGGGGGATCGACATGATCAGCGCCTGCTCCGCCGTCGCCACCTGCCTTGGAAACGTCGGCCCCGGCCTCCACCGATTCGGGCCTACGGACAACTTCTCGGAGGTCCCGGGGATTGGAAAGCTCATCCTCATCCTCTGCATGTGGATGGGGAGGCTTGAGGTCCTGACGGTCCTCGTCCTCCTGATCCCCGACTTCTGGAAGGGCTGAGACGATCGATGGCGAGGCGGACGGGCGGATGGGATCTTCATCGGGGGTCGGGGAGGGCGGGAGATCCGCGAAATTAGCGGACGGATAAAATTTCGAAACAACCACCATGGTAAAATAGGGGACGTAGCTTCTTTAACTGGCGAATTTGAGGTCGGCTTCGGATGATCTGGACGTGAGATGGGTGAGGATAAGGGTCTTTCTCAGGGTCTTCGGCACCCTCTTGAAGCTGCTGGGGGGGCTGATGCTCATACCCGCTGGGGTGTCGCTCCTCTACGGCGAGGTCGAGGGGGTGATAGCCTTCCTCCTACCCGCCCTCTTCACCTTCGCTATAGGCCTTTTGATGGCGATCCTGGGGGAGGAGGAGGTCCTCACCAACAAGGAGGGTTTCGCCCTGGTGGCCTTCGGATGGCTGGGGGCGGCAGTCACCGGCGCCCTCCCGTACGTCCTTTTGGGGCTCAGCCCCATAGACGCCCTCTTCGAGTCGATGTCTGGCTTCACCACTACTGGAGCATCCATCCTCTCGGAGGTCGGCGCCGACGGCCTCTGGGCGATGAACGCCACGGCTGCGAAGAGCAGCATCGCGGCCTCCATCGCCGCTATGGCCTTCGGCCATGGGACGGGGACAATGGCCTTCGATCCAGCCTGGCTTGGGGGATCAAACCTGTCGCTCCTGAACGAGACGGCCTTCAACTCCTCCCTGGGGGGGAGTGGGGGGGGGGGCGAGGTCCAGGTCACCTCAAACGAGGTCGGTCCAACGATCCGCGGCCTCCTCTTCTGGAGGTGCTTCACCCAGTGGCTGGGGGGGATGGGGATCATCGTCCTCTTCATTGCGATCCTGCCGAACCTGGGGGTGGCGGGCCGCCAGCTCTTCAAGGCCGAGGTTCCTGGGCCGTCGGAGGATCTGATTCGGCCGCGGATCAGGGAGACGGCGAAGATCCTCTGGGGGGTCTACATGGTGATAACCGCCGCCGAGTTTCTCCTCCTGATGCTCGCCAGGATGCCGGCGTACGATGCGGTATGTACCACCTTCTCCACCGTCTCGACCGGCGGCTTCTCCCCCCGGGCGGATAGCATCGCCTACTACGGCGGCCCCGACTATAACGGCCCCTTCATCGAGGTGATCGTCATCGTCTTCATGTTCATCTCCGGGGCGAGCTTCGCCCTCCATTATCGGACGATGTACGTCAACAGGACGAGCCTGATCGAAGATCCGGAGTTCAGGTTCTACTCCCTTCTGGTGGGCGCCGTCATCCTCATCGTCGTTCTCATCGGCGGGGTCGACGGCAGCTTCCTGGGGGATAGCCCCGAGGCTGAGGGGGTGGGGCTAGCGGGCCAGCGGCTGAGGGCCGCCGCCTTCCAGACCGTCTCCATCGTCACCAGCACCGGCTTTGCCACCGCCGACTACGACCTCTGGTCCAGCCCCGCGAAGCTGATCCTCCTGTTCTTGATGTTCACCGGAGCCTGCGCCGGGTCTACCTCGGGGGGGATGAAGCTCGTCAGGATCCTCCTCTCGGTGAGGTACTGCCGCCGGGAGCTCTTCCGGACCCTTCACCCCAAGGCGGTGATGGCGGTGAAGCTGAAGGCCTCCCCCGTCCGGGAGGACGTCCTCCACTCGATCATGGTATTCATGGCCCTTTACATCCTGATCTTCGCCGTAGGGTCGGTCCTCTTCGCCTCGGTAACCTCTCTTCCGGGGGTGGCGGCGACGTCTGAGGAGCTCGTCTGCTTCGTCTCCGGCGATGGCGAGAAGGTCGTATGCTTCGGTCCGGATGGCTGGAACGGCTCCAGGGAGCTCTTCGGCTCGGACCCTAAGACCTCCGGAGGTGTCGCCTGCTTCTTACCCACCGAGAACGGCACCAGGAGGATAGAGGTGGACCGAAGGCCCATCAACCTCTCGGAGGTCTACTCGAAGGGTCCGGTCTCGGGTGATCTCGGGTCAGGCTTCAGCAGCGATATGGACGTGATCAGCGCCGCCTCCGCCGTCGCCTCGGCCCTCGGAAACGTCGGACCCGCCTTCCACCGGTTCGGGCCGACGGACAACTATTCCGAGGTTCCAGGGATCGGCAAGCTGATCCTGATCGTCTGCATGTGGATAGGGAGGCTTGAGATCCTGACGGTCCTCGTCCTCCTCGTCCCCGACTTCTGGAAGGATTGAGATGATGCTGGAAGTATCTTTGAGGAATGGGGGGTCGTGAAGCTGAAGGGCGAGATGAGGCTCGTCACCCTCGCCGAGAACTCGGCGGGGCTCCGGCGGGGCGTCCTCGCCGAGCACGGCTTCTCCGCTTACCTGGAGTTGGGGGATTCCAGGGTGATCTTCGATGCGGGGCAGACCACCACCGCCGTCTCCAACGCCCGGGCTCTGGGGATAGATCTGGAGGGAGTTCCCATCGCCCTCAGCCACGGCCATTACGACCATACAGGAGGGCTGGCCAGCCTCCTAGAGAAAACCGGCCCTGTCCCGGTTTACGCCCATCCCGACGTCTTCGTCTCCCGGTACACCCGGCGGGGCGGGGCCCTCAGGCAGATCGGGATCCCCTTCAGGAGAGGTGATCTGGAGGCGGCCGGCGCCCGGTTCCAGCTTTCCCGGAGGGCAGAAGAGATATTCCCGGGGCTCTGGCTCACAGGTGAGGTCCCAAGGATCGCCGGGTTTGAGGGGCGAAGCGAGGATCTGGTCGTCGTCTCGGAGGGGGGCGAGATCGTCGTCGATCCGATCCTCGACGACCAGGCCCTCATCGCCGTCCTGGAGAGGGGGATCTTCGTCCTCCTGGGGTGCGCCCACTCGGGGATGATCAGCACCCTCCTCCACGCTCAAAGGGTGGCGGGGGTCGAGAGGATCCTGGGGGTCGCCGGGGGGACCCACCTCGGCTTCGGCGGCGGGGATAAGCTTCCAAGGACGATCGAGGCGCTCCGGTCCCTCGACCTCGAGGTCCTGGCCCCCTCCCACTGCACCGGCTTTGCCGCCGCCTCGGCCCTGGCGGCGGCCTTCCCCGACCGGTTCGTCGAAAACAGCGTGGGGACGGAGATCATCCTCTGACGGCTCCCGTCCAAAAAAGGGCGATGGAAGGGGGAACGGGGGTTTGGCGTAGTCTAAGGCTCATGGTCCTGATGGGTGTTGGTTCCGGCCTTCGGCTCAGCCGGGGGTGCCGAACCGGGGGCACCTCCCCCGCGCCACCACCAGGGAGACCCCGGGCTTCGCCAGCTCTTCGGCCAGGACCTCCTCGATATCACCCCGATCCTCCGGAAGGTCGATCGTCCTGGCATCAGGGACTATCGTCCTCAGCACCGGGGAGAGGTCGGGGACGCCCTGGCCTCCCGTCATCGCCGCGACGCCGTTATCGAGGAGGAGGACCAGCACCTCTCTTCTGTTATTAACGGCGTCTATCAACCCCAAAAGGCCGGAGTGGGCGATGGCGTAGTCGCCGATGAGGGCGACCCCCTTCTCCCCGAAGCCGGAGGCGACGGCCACCGAGGATCCGAGGCCGTAGACGACGTCCACCGCCGGGGGGTCCCGGACCGCCCGGATGCTGCACCCGGCGTCCCCCGCCACCGGGACCCGAAGGCCAAAAACCGCCTCATAGAGGGGTCGGTAGGGGCAGTCGTCGCAGACCTTCTTTGAGGCGGCCCGATCCTCGGACCTCTCGGGCTTTTGGGCGGGGCCCGGCTCCTCCCCCGAGCCGATCATCTCGATCGCCCTCGCCAGGTCCCCCGCCGCCATCCTCCCCCAGGGGAGGTGGCAGGTCAGTTTCCCGAAGATACCGCCGCAGACCATGAGCCTCGCCTCGATAAAGGGGGTCGGCTCCTCTGCCACCAGGATCTTATCGTGCTCCGATACGAACTCCCGGATCGCCTCTAGCGGGAGGGGGTGAGAGAAGCCGACGACCAGGAGGGGAAGGTCGGTCTTGGATGCATATCCCGCGGGCCTCCCGGAGGCTATGATCCCGATATCCCCCCCGCCTCCCCTCAGGAGGTTGAGGGAGGACCCCTCCGAGGCGGACCTCATCGCCGGGAGGGCTTCGGTCCTGTACCTCTGGTGGCGCCCCTTCGCCGTCAGATCCCAGATCGACCGGTCGAAGGTCGGAGACCTCCTCACCTCCCTCGGAGGTGGAGGGACCCGGAACCCGGCGGGGTCGCGGCTCGATACACCACCCCCTCCTCCGAACTCGAAGGTCGTCCTCACCATCGCCGGCGCCCTGACCTCTTCGGATAAGGCGTAGGCCTCCCGGAGGGCGGACCCGAGGAGGATGGGGCTCGCCGGGTCCAGGACGGGGACCTCGCAGAGGGGGCCGTAGTTCCTCACGTCCATCTCCGCCTGAGACCCCCGGGGGCCCACGTCCTCCCCGGCGAGGACCACCAGCCCCGCCCCTATGGTGTGGGTCGGGGCGATGGCGAGGGGGTCGGCGAGGAGGTTTATGCCCAGGTGCTTCACCAGGACGATCGCCCTCCTCCCGGAGGCGGAGCTCCCCAGGGCCACCTCCAGGGCCACCTTCTCGTTCGTCGCCATCTCGGCGCCCTCGCCCAGGGCGGGGACGGCTTCGGTGATGGGGTAGCCAGGAACGTAGATCCGGACCTGGACGTTCAGCTCCTCCAGGCATCCCTTCAGGACCTCCACGGCTGCGGGCCCCCCAATCCCGGAGCCCTCCCCTCCGGCGATCTCTCTTTCTCCATTCATGCCGACGACTCCCGTCTCCTCAGAGGAGGGCCCCTCTCGGGGCTTCAGCCCCTCCATCCTTTCCAGGATCTCACCCTTTCCCTCATTCTCCGGGCCTCACCGACGCGAGGGGCCTTCCGCAGAAGGGGATCGCCGCAAGAGCCCCTATCAGACCCCGGCCGGCGATGACGACCTCCGTCCCGGTCCGCGCCGCCGTCTCGATCGCGAGGTCGTAGGCGATCCGCTCGGTCCTGCAGAGTTGGGAGTACTCCATCAGGGGCGAGGGGTCAAACCCCCGGTAGACCGCCATCCCCGTCTCTTCGGAGAC
>Ga0334883_1002864_pt1 | contig 19861 bp, 16 predicted proteins | sample GraSluR1_MG_6_FD_207230 | JGI IMG/M metagenome (GOLD analysis project Ga0334883, IMG submission 207230) | Sludge microbial communities from methane-producing bioreactor in Wageningen University, Netherlands - Granular Sludge_09_05-R1 | ecosystem: Engineered > Bioreactor > Anaerobic >...
CCGGCAATGCTGTGCGGCGCCGAGATGCCCCGCGCCTCGGGCGACGGCATTGGACTGCGCGTGCCGAGGGGAGCGCGTCGCGTATTGCGACCGCGCTCCCCCGACCAGCGGCGAGCCGTGTGGGCGCCGGGGGCCACCTGGCCAGCGCCGCGGCCCGCGCATTCCGGGCGTCAGGCCGCCTGGAGCACGCCGGGGAACTCGCATCGACATCCGGGGCCCCCGGCGCGCCGCTACTCGGCTCTACCCGCCGCCCGCCGTTGACGTCCCCGCCATCGGATGACTCGACACCGCCTCTCTCAGCCTCCCCAGGTCGACGTGGAGGTACGTGGTCGTCGACTGGATCGAGGCGTGGCCTAGGAGCTTCTGGAGAGTGAACAGGTCCACCTGACTGTGCAGTAGCATGGTCGCGAAGGAGTGGCGGAGGGTGTGGAGGCTCACTCCGGGGCGGTCGAGGCCTGAGGCCTGCTTTGCGCGCTGGAACAGGTCGTGGACGCCATGGGCGCAGAGGCGCCGGCCGTCGCGGCCGACGAACAGGTACTCGTGCTCCGTCTGGGGTCGCACCTCCAGCCAGACCTCGATCGCTCCCAGCACCTGCGGCACCAGCGGCACCATGCGCGACCGGCCTCCCTTGCCCTTGACCACCTGAAGCGTTGCTTCGGAGAGCGTGATGTCGGAGACCTTCAGGTTCAGTAGCTCCTGGCGGCGCAGGCCACAGAAGATGAGCACGGAGAGGGCGGCGCGATCGCGGGTGGCGAGGAGGGAGTAGTGCTGTTCCTCCGTGGCGTCGAGGAGGGCCTGGCACTCCTCGGGCAGCAGGTAGGCGGGCACGCGGCCGTCGACCTTGGGGAGGCTCAGGCGGGCGCAGGGGCTTTTGGTTGCGTACTCGGCGTCCATCAGGAACTGCCAGAAGGACTTGAGGGCGTGGAGGCGGCGGGCACGGGTCGCGGGGGCGAGGCCGCGCTGGGTGAGGTGGACCATGTACTGCCGCAGGATGCCGGACGTGATGGCCTCGATCTCCGGCTCGATCTGGCTCTCGTCGAGGAAGCGCAGCAGGTCACGGATGTCCGAACGGTACGAGGAGATGGTCAGGGGACTGGCGGCCTTCTCGGCTTCGAGGTGGAGGTAGAACTGGTCGGCGAGGTCTGCGATACGCATGGCTTGGGCGTCCTTTCCGCGTCGTCAGACGCGGCACGGACAGGCCCCGAACGACCCCCAGATGACGGGCACGCTAAGTTCGCGTTATCGCCTCCGTCCGAGCCAATAACCGGTAGTTTCTGGCCCAAAATATGGCGGAGAGTGGGCCTATAAGCCGGATTCTGTGCCCTTTCGGGCGGCGGTCATGTATCTGGGACGCCTGTTGCCAGGCGCCTCTAGCGCCCTACCCGGGAGCCTGGGCGGGCCACCCTTTGCGCTCCCCTATGTGGGCTTGCTCCGGACGGGGTTTGGCAGGCCGATATGTCACCATATCGCCGGTGCGCTCTTACCGCACCTTTTCACCCTTACCGGCCACCGAACACTACAGCACCGCGCCTCTTGAGCACGAGCCATTCGTGCCGATGTCGCTTACGCTGCCGGCGGTGTCTTTTCTGTGCCACTTTCCGTAGGGTCGCCCCTCCTGGCATTTCGCCAGCGTCCTGCCCTGTGGAGTCCGGACTTTCCTCGAAGCAACCCGCGAAGGTCGCCCCGCGACCGCCCGGCCCACTCTCCGCAACCTATTATACCCCATTAGCCCCCAAACGTTGAGGGCCCCGCGCGATACCCGTACCACTCGCGGCGCCGACTGCGCAGCAGGTAGCCGCGGCGGAACCGGTGCGGAAGCTGTGCAAGAGCGGGCTTCCCGTACTGGCCAGCGGGACCAGAGCCGCGCTTTGCCAGTACGCTACAGCCCCGAACACGCCGCCGTGCAGCTCAGCTCGCCGTGCTTGACCCCACGAATGCTCATCAGCGCCTCGGCCACGGTGCGGACCTCGGCCGCCTTGCCCGAAAGGACGATGACCTCCAGGCAGTTGTGGTGATCCAGGTGCACGTGGGTGCTGCAGCGGATCATCTCGTGGTGCTCGTGCTGGGCCTCCAGCAGCTTGTCCTCCAGCAGGCGGGTGTGATGGTCATAGACCAACGTCACCGTCCCGATGACCTCCGAATCGCCGGTGGCCCATTCGTCTTTCACCAGATAGCCACGTACCACGTCTCGGATCGCCTCCGAGCGGTTTGTGTAGCCGGCCGCCGCGATGCGCGTGTCGAAGCGAGCCAACAGCTCGGCATCCATGGACACCCCGAAGCGTTCGATGGACAGCTCAATCACCTCTGCAGACGAAAGGCGGTTCAGGCAAAGACCCCGGCAGGCTTCCTCTTTCACATCATAGACGACGCGGGCAGATGCCACAAGAAGGCGCCTCTCGCCCCCTGTCGTGCGGCGCCGGGCTCGGCCGGACGCGTAGGTCGCCGCCGGCCGACAGGGATGCAGAACGTGGACCGCGGCACGCCCTCTGTGGGGTGCCGCGGACCTGAGATGGAGACTACTCGACGCCGCCGGCGTAGCCGCCCGGCCAAGAGCGCTAAGCCGCAGATCTCACTCCCTGTGAGCTCCCTATGAAACCATGACGTCGAGGTGGCTGCCGAAGCGGGTGAGGTGGTGGCGAGCCCCGCTGCTGACGTAGGTGCTCGTGACCCGCTCGTCGGCGGTCATTGCCGTCGTCCGTGGCCGAGACGCCCGGAGGTGGGTGTGGCGCTCGTCGCGCCGGGGCATCTGCACGTTGGCCGTGTACGCGGCGATCCTGGTTGCCATCTCGTCTTCGTCTCTCCACGTTGTCCGTCGGGTGTGCTGTGGCTGCCTGAGTGAGAGCATGATAGCAGAAACTTGAGGCCCTGTGTGCAACGGGGGGGTACCGGTGTGTGACGGGGAAGTAACGAGGCGCGGTGCCGTACGGGCACGGCATCCGGCAACGGCAGAGGACCGTCCGTCGGCAGTGAGGGCGGTGGCGACCGGTGCCTCCGGGTGCAGAACCGTACTGGTCGGCTGCACCCGGCGGAGACCGTCCGGCGGCGGGCTCGGGCCGTGTCTGAAGGCCGGCCAAGCCGACGGCCGTTGGGTCGCCTCAACGCATGTGCGGTTGTGGGGCTATCCGGGACCGACTCCCCAGGCCATCTTGTCCAGGAACCTCTCGCTTTTGAGTTCCACACCCATGTGGAAGCGGATGTGTCGGCGCAGCAGCTCCCTTAGTTGGCGCCGGACGAGGGGAGTGGGGCGGACCCGGTCGAGTCTGTCCAGAGGCATGGTCTGCAGCGTGGCGAGGGCGGCTCGCGTGGCGGCGGAGAGCACCAGACCGCCCTCGGCGCCGCAGGAGCGGCAGACGCAGCCTCCCAGCGGGGTAGCGAAGCTCGCGTCCCCGCTGAGTGCGGCGCCACAGCTCACGCACTGGGAGACCACCGGGCCGATACCGTGGGCCGACAGGTAGCGCAGGACGAAGCTCCACATCACCAGCTCCGGCTGGGACGTGGCGGCGATGGCGGTCAGTGCCGCGACGAAGGCGTCGAAGAGCTCGGGTTCCGGATGGCCGGGTTCGGTAGTCGTGTGCAGAAGCTCGGCGACGTACGAGGCCATCGCCAGTCTCTGCAGGTCGTTGCGCAGATCGTAGTTGGCGTCGAGGACCTCGCACTGGGTGAGTCGGTCCATATTGCGCCCCTCGGCGAAGTAGAGCTTCGAGAGTGTGAGGGGCTCAACGGCGGGCGCCAGCTTGCTGCCCGGCTTCCCGACACCGCTCACGGTGGCCTCGATCTTGCCGCGCTCGCGGGTGTAGAACCCGGCGAGGCGTTGTGTTCCCTTGTACTTGTGGACCACCAGAGTGACTCCGGTGGCGTGGTAGGTCGCCATTGTGGGGCCTTCTGCGAGCGTGCGCCGCTGCGTATGCCGGACTGTCACGACGAGTGCCGGACCGTTCCCGAGCCGTGCAGGCGCGCCCGTCGTTGTTTGGGTCGCGACGCTTCGCCCCAAACCGATGAGCACGTCGCAGAGGTTCGCCCCGGGCCGATGCCGCGGGGAGGCGGCGAGCCGCCGGGCTGGGAAGTCCGATCTCGCACTGCGGAACGCCTGCGAACGGCGGGGACGACCCGCGGAGCCTGCTTCAGGCGTCAATGAGTGTGCCCATATGGACGTCTAGTCGCCGGCGAGCTGTTCCGCCAGCCAGCGGCGGAGGAGGTCGGCGGCGGGGGCGTCGTCCTCGGCCGGGCGCACGATGTAGCCGATATCTTGCCCGCGGATGATGCGCAGCGCAAAGGCCTCGGTGGCGCGGTCCGTCTCTGACAGATCGATGTCCGTCACGGAGGGCGCGATGGCCACGCAGTCCCACTCAGAGAGGCCGAAGCTCAGGGACCAGTTGAGCACCCAGCTATAGGAGCGAACGAACTTCTCGTCGTCGGGCGCCGAGGCGGATGCGGGGACGGCGACCAGCACCAGATCGGGCTTCTGCTCGCGGATGCCCTTGGCGGCCGCCTCGATCTGCGCCAGGTCCTGCCCGGCAACAGGCCAGGGCGTGACGTTCACCTGCGCACCGGGCACGATGGCCTGCAGGGCGGGAGCAATCAGGGCATCGTAGGGCTCCATGGCGATGACGTTCACCGGCTCTCCCGCGCTCAGCAGGGCCTTGAGATGGGGGATCGCCAGGGCGGGTGGGGGCTCGTCGGCAAGGGATATCGGCTCGCCGCCGATCGCGGTAACGATCTGCTCGGCGAACAGCTTGTGGCCGTTCATCCCCGGGTGGATGGTTTCGCTCATCAGGAGCTTCCATTCCAGATCGTCCTCGGCCCGGATGTCCTCGTAGGCCTTGTAGCAGTCCACCAGCGGCACATCGGTGGCGGCGGCGAGATCGCGCACGATCTGGGCGTACTGAGCCAGTTTGTCCACCGGGCGGCGGTCGTCCTCGGCGTAGATGGAGTTGGGGGTGCACAGGATCACTTCGGCCCCGATGTCACGGCACCTGCTGACGATCGTGTGCAGGTTGTCGCGGTACTGCTCAGGCGGCACGCCGGTGACGTCGTTCATGCCGAACATCACGGTCACCAGATGCGGCCGCTTTTCCAGGACATCGCGGTCGATGCGGGCGAGGGCGGCGACGGTGGTATTGCCGCTGATCCCGGCGTTGAGCATGGTAAGCTGGGCCTGCGGGTAGAGCCTGCGCAGGCCGATGCCCACCATGTCGCAGTAGGCGCGGTGGCCGCCGGTATGGTAGTACACGCCGGTGATGCTATCGCCGAAACAGACGATGCGCACGGGCTCCTGTCCTTCTTGAAGGAGGGCGGCCGTTCTGGGTGTCGCCGGTGCCGCGTGTGCGCAGCCGACGAGGAGTGTGCCGAGCGCACCGATAGTGAAGCAGGTGTGAAGCATGTCCGCGGTCTCCCTTGTATGGGCCTATGACATCAGGAACTGGCTCAGGTGCTTCTTGCTCAGTAGCAGCATCTTCTCCCGCAGAGGCGGCCGGGCCCACAGGGGACCGTGGGGCTCGAACGAGAGGTAGCCTTCGTAGTTGTGCTCGTAGAGGAAGGCCATCACCTTGCCCCAGGCGATATCGCCCATTCCGGCGGCGGGCTGGGAGACGAGCTCGCCGTCGAAGTACAGGTGCTCTTTGATGTGCACGTGGGTGATCTTGTCCCCATGGTTGTGCAGGATGGACAGGTAGTCATCGCCGTGGTGGCACCAGTTGGCGGGGTCGAGCTTGATGCCGATCTGGGGGAACTGCTCCCAGACGCGCTCATAGGCTTCGATGGAGGTGAAGAAGCTGTTGCCGTGGACGGCGTACATGGCGGGCTTGAGGCCTGCCTGCTGAATGCGGTCGAGGAAGGGCGGGAAGACCTTGGCGAACTCGGCGGCGTTCTGCTCGATGGTGGCGTCCGGCAACTGACCGCCGCCGACGATGATGACTTCGGCCGCGAGCGTCTGGGCGAAGTCGATGGCACGGCTCAGCATCTCGTGGGCGCGCTCTCGCTCCTGAGCGTCCGGGGCCAGGTGGTTCCAGCCCCAGAGACCCAATGCGCAGGCGGCCACTCCGTGGGCGTCCAGGCGCTCTCGCATGGCGGACACCGTCTGGGCGGTGAGCTGCTCGAAATCGCCCCAGTAGTTGTACTCCAATCCGCAGAAGCCGTGCTGCTGAGCGAAGGCGGCGTCCGCCTCGACGCCGGACAGGTCGTTTTGGCCGATGAATCCCAATCTCATGAGTGGGGGCTCCTTGTGTGCCATGCCCGGTCGTCACCGGGCGGTTGTGCGCTACTTCGGGCCGCGGTCCAGCCTGACTTCCTTGCCCGTCTGGGCGCTCTTGAGCATCGCTTCCATCATCCGCTGCACGATCAGGCCGTGGCGCAGCGGGGCCTCGCAGGGCACGTTATCGAGGATGCAGTCGATGAAGTGGCCGGCGATGGCATCCCAGACCTCGTAACCCCTGGGGTGGCTCACGGCGATGTCCTGTGGGGCGCCGTGCCGGGTGCGGAAGATGGTGGTGGGGGAGAGGCGGGCGCCGGCCTCGGTGCCGAAGAGCTCGATCTGGAGCTCCTCGGGCTGATGGGAGGCCCAGAAGCTCTCGACCTGGAGCCCGATGTCGCCCTCGAAACGGATGAAGCCGCCGGCGTAGTCATCGGCCGCGTACTGGGAGTAGACCTTCTTCTCCGGAGGCTTGAAGTCCCAGTAGCCCAGACCTCGGGGGCCGAAGCGGGCGCCGGCGACGCCGGTGACGCTGATGGGTGTGGGGAGGCCGAGAAGCCACCAGGCGGCGTCGAGCACGTGGACGCCCATGTCGCGGAAGGCGCCGCCGCCCTTCTGGATGAACCCCAGGTTCCAGGCCGGGATGCCGCTGCGACGGATACTGCGGGCGCGGGCATAGTACAGGTCGCCGAAGTCGCCCTGATCTCTGACCTCGCCCAGGTAGCGGCACGCCTGGCCGAAGCGGGTACTGAGAGACATCATGTTCACGACTCCGGCCGCCTCGGCGGCCTCCACCAGCTTTTGGGCCGCCTTCTCCGAGTCCGCCAGGGGTTTGGTCACCATCACATGCTTGTCGTGCCTGACGGCTTCCAGGGCGATGGGTACGTGCCACTGGTTGGGGGTGCCCACGAAGACGGCGTCGATCTGCTTGTCGCGGCACATCTGGGTGTAGAGCTTCACGGGCTCGGGAAGGTCGCGGGCGAAGCTCTCCATGCGGGGAGTCTCGAGGTCACACAGCGCCACCACTTGTCCCCGGGGGTTCCGCGACATCCCCAGGGCGTTGGGTCTGCCGATGCCCATGCCGACGATGCCCACTCGAACTTGCTTCATGGCGTCCTCTTCGATCTGAGGTGAGGCGGCAGGGCGGTATTTCGGCCCCGGTGGGGGGCTCCCCTCCTATGATGAGTAGAATCGCGCGAGCCCCGCACCGGTAGGTGGCGGGGCTCGCAGTGACTGGCGTGGGTGGTGCCGTCTATGCGGACATGCGCTCGAACTCGTCATCGGCGGTGTCATCGGCCAGGTGGAGGTCGAGGCCGTCGCTGGCAGGCGCGACGCGGACCGGCCTGCGCGGCGCGGCGGCGGGACGTGCCGCTCTGGGGCTTTTGCCGGCCCGGGAGCTGCTGAACTTGAAGAAGCCAACCGCCTCGCGCAGGTCCCCGGCCTGTGAGGAGAGTTGCTCGCTGGTGCCGGCCAGCTCCTCGGATGCGGCGGCATTGCGCTGGATGACGCCGTCGAGCTCCTCGACGGCCGTGGTGATCTGCTGCACGCCGTGGGACTGCTCGCCACTGGCGGCGTTGATCTCGGCGATGAGCTCGGCGGTGCGCTTGATGCCTGGCACGATCTGGTCCAGGAGCTCTCCGGCCTGGCGGGAGATCTGAACACTCCCGGTGGAGAGGGTTCCGATCTCCTTGGCGGCGGCGGCGCTGCGCTCGGCGAGCTTGCGGACCTCGGCGGCGACGACGGCGAAGCCCTTGCCGTGCTCTCCGGCCCTGGCGGCCTCGATGGCGGCGTTGAGGGCCAGCATGTTGGTCTGGCGAGAGATCTCCTCGATGATCCCGATCTTCTCGGCGATGTCGGTCATGGCGGAGACGGTCTGGGCCACGGCCCTGCCGCCCTCTTCGGCATCGGTCGCCACCTTCTCGGCGATCTGAGTGGTCTGGAGGGCATTGTCCGCGTTCTGCTGGACGGAGCTGTTCATCTCCTCCATGGAGCTGGAGACCTCTTCGACGTTGGCGGCCTGCTCGGTGGCGCCTTCGGAGAGGCTCTGGGCGGCGACGTTGACCGCGTCGCTGCCGGAGCCGACCTCATCGGTCGCGAGCTGGACGCGTCCCACTACGTCTCGCAGGTTTGTCACCAAGACCCGGAATGACTCCGCCAGCTTGCCGATCTCGTCGCCGGACTGGTAGCCGATGTCCTGGTCGATGTAGCCCTGGGCGATCCCCTCGGCGGCCTGGGCGACCTGGCCGACAGGACCGGCGATGGCGCGGCTCAGGGCCCATGAGAGCAGCGCCGCGAGGCCGAGGATGAGCAGGCCGCCCACGCATACGGCGGTGACGATGGCCGCCATCGACTTCTGGACATCATCGGCGTAGACGCCCGAGGAGATGACCCAGCCCCATTCCGGGTGAAGCTTGGCGTAGGTGACCTTGGGCACGGGGGCCCTGGCGCCCTCTTTGTCCCAGACGTACTCCACGAAGCCTCCGCCGTCCTTGTCACAGACGGTCAGCATCTCCTTGATGAAGAGCTTGCCCCTGGGGTCGGTCTTCTCCGCCATTTCCGTGCCGACCAGTTCCTCCTGGGCGGCGTGCATGAGCATCTTGCCCGTCTGGTCCATGATGAAGAAGTAGTCGCCCTGACCGTACTGCATGTCCTTGACGATGCTCATCGCGGAGGCCTGGGCCTTCTGGTCGGTCGTGGCGCCGCTCTTGGCCAGCGCCGCCTGGTTCTCCACGGCCGTGTAGGCGAGCTGCACGATCTCCCTGGTCATTGTCCGCTTGGCTTCCCACATCGACTTGGCCGTCTGTGAGTAGACGTACCCAAGCAGGACCGCGAACAGCAGCGAGATCGCCAGCCCGAAGGCCATGATCTTCGTGGACAGCTTGATGTTGCTGAATACCCGAGTCATCTCGGCACGTTCTCCGTTCATGAGTTGTCTTCCGCGGCCCGGACCCGATATCGCAGCCTCGGGAGAAAGGAGGCCGAGACCGGGGTGGCGCACATGGCCCTGGGGCGGTCTTCCGGCAGCGGGAAGTCCCGAGAGCCGGAGCGTCGGAAGGGGATGTTGCCTGCTTGATGTTCGGCACATTACGGCACAGCCGCATGGTGACTTGATGCGATGGTGGGGGAGGCGCTTGCCTAGTCTTGTCGGCCCCGGGCCGACGGGGCATGGGGGAAAGGCCGACTCGGCAAGGCAGAGTTACCCTCGGGGGGAAGCGTCCGGAGACGGGGGCGGACGGTGCGCGTGCCGGTGGCGGGGTCTGGTGGGGTTCCGAGCTATTGCACGGCCCCGGTCGGTGCACGCGTGCGATGCCCGCATGGCGAGGTCCTGACCGGGGCCGAGCAATCCGCAGAGTCTGGATGTGTGGCCGAGAAGTCTGATAGGCCCGGTTGCTGTCACTCTGAGCGTCCATCTCGCGCAGCGAGATAGCGATGAGTCTCGTTGCATCTCGCGGGATTCCTCGAGCTACTCCCTGCGGGAGCGGACGCTCTCAGAATGACATTTCCGGCGAGGGCGGGCTTCTCGGCCGCGACTCTATGCCGACATCCTCTCGAACTCGTCATCCGACGTCTCATCGCTCAGACGCAGGTCGAGACCGGAGGCAGGGGGCGCGGTGACCGTCTGCCTGCGGGGGGCGACGGCAGGGCGGCGGCCGCTCTTGCGTGTCGCGGCAGGTGAGCTGTTGAACTTGAAGAAGCTCACCGCTTCGCGCAGATCACCCGCCTGTGAGGACAGTTGCTCGCTGGTGCCCGCCAGCTCCTCGGATGCGGCGGCATTGCGCTGGATGACGCCGTCGAGCTCCTCGACGGCCGTGGTGATCTGCTGCACTCCGTGGGACTGCTCGCCACTGGCGGCGTTGATCTCGGCGATGAGCTCGGCGGTGCGCTTGATGCCGGGGACGATCTGGTCCAGGAGCTCTCCGGCCTGGCGGGAGATTCCCACGCTCTCGGTGGAGAGGCTGCCGATCTCCTTGGCCGCGGCGGCACTGCGCTCTGCCAGCTTGCGGACCTCGGCGGCGACGACGGCGAAGCCCTTGCCGTGCTCGCCGGCTCTGGCTGCCTCGATGGCGGCATTCAGAGCGAGCATGTTGGTCTGGCGGGAGATCTCCTCGATGATCGAGATCTTCTCGGCGATCTGGGTCATTGCGTTCACGGTCTCGGCCACGGCGCGGCCGCCCTCTTCGGCATCGACGGCGACCTTCTCGGCGATCTGGCTGGTCTGCAGGGCATTGTCGGCGTTCTGCTGGACGGAGCTGTTCATCTCCTCCATGGAGCTGGAGACCTCTTCGACATTGGCGGCCTGCTCGGTGGCGCCTTCGGAGAGGCTCTGGGCGGCGATATTGACGGCCTCGCTACCGGAACCGACCTCGTCGGTCGCGAGCTGGACGCGTCCCACCACATCGCGCAGGTTGTTGACCAGGACCCGGAACGACTCCGCCAGCTTGCCCACCTCATCGCCGGAGTCATAGGTGATGTCCTGGTCGATGTAGCCCTGGGCGATCCCCTCGGCGGCCACCGCGACCTGACCCACGGGTCCCGCGATCGCGCGGCTGAGAGCCCAGGAGAGCAGACCGGCGAGGGCGAGGATGACCAGACCGCCCACGCAGACGGCGGTGACGATGGATGCCATGGCCTTCTGAACGTCGTCGACGTAGATACCCGAACCTATGATCCAGCCCCAGTCGGGGAAGAGCATCACGTAGGTGACTTTGGGTACCGGCGAGGCGGCGCCCTCCTTCTCCCACACGTACTCGACGAATCCTGCCCCGTCGTTCTTGCAGACGTCGGCCATCTCCTTGAAGAGCTTCTTGCCCGTGGGATCGGCCCTGCTCTCCACGCTGGTGCCGTTGAGCTCTTCCTGGATGGGGTGCATGATCATGTTGCAGTCCCCATCCATGACGAAGTAGTAATCGTTTTGGTTGTAGCGCATGGCGGCCAGGACGGCCTTGGCCGCCTCCTGGGCCTGCTCGACCGAGACGGCCCCGCTCTTTGCCAGGGCGGCCTGGTGCTCCACTGCGGTATAGGCAACCTCCACGATCTCGCGGGTCTTCATCCGCTTGGACTCCCACATGCTGCGGGCCGTCTGTGTGTAGACGTATCCCAGCAAGAGCCCGAACAGCGCGGCGATGGCGAGGCCGAACGCCATGACCTTCGTCGCCAGCTTCGTGTTCTTGAATAGGCGGTTCATCTCGGCGCACTCTCCGTTCATTCGTTCGTCGGTGGTCCTCCGGCTACCGGTCCGCCGGCCCCGGTGCACGTTGCGGGCCGTGACACCGAAGGCGGGCACCGCGGAGTCGGGCGTCTGTTGGCGAGCCGATCCATGGCGTCGGGCATGCCGGATCGCCTGCCGACTGCCGGGGCACCCTGATGATCGGCAACATGTCTCATCCGCGTATGAGGAAGTGGCGGAGTGGCAGGTGAGGTCCTGGCCATCGGCCATCGGCCCGGGGCCTACAGTATGTCGGGCAGATGCCGACACGCGACGTGTAGGCAGACGGAGGACACGGGGTGAGGTAATGCCGGCGGGGGGAGGGCGGGAGCTCCGGCCATGCAGAAAGAGCCATCGACGCCGGTGGCGGCGATGGCTCTGGGGGGCTCAGCAACGGGGCGGGCGGCGGGACGGCGGGGAGCTACTCCAGCACGGGTGCGTCGCCGATGATGATGTCGCCACCGGCGCCGCGCCGCAGGACAATGTGCTTGCGCCAGGCGTCCAGGGGAGCGGTGAAGTCCTCTCGATAGTGGGCTCCGCGGCTCTCTTCCCTGGCGAGAGCCGCTTCGGCGATGAGCCGGGCGGCCTGCACCATCGCGGCGGCCTCGACGGCCTCGCCGGAGGCCTCCGGAGCCGTCTGTATTGCGCGGCACATGGCGCGGAGGCTGTGGGCGGCGTGGCGGAGGCCATCGCCGTGGCGCAGGATGCCTACGTGGTCCCACATGAGATCGCGCACTTCCTGCCGCACTTCGGGGTCGGTGGCCGAGAGAGGACGCAGAGGCAAGGAGGCGGCGGACGACACCTCGCCGTCGGTCATGTCCGGCGCGGCCGCCATCGCTCTGGCCGACCTGACGCCGAACACGAGCCCGTCCAGGAGTGAGTTGGAGGCCAGGCGGTTGGCGCCGTGCACGCCGCAGGAGGCCGCTTCGCCGCAGGCGAACAGGCCGGGGATTGATGTCTGGCCGTTGACGTCGGAGCGCACGCCGCCCATCATGTAGTGCGCGGCGGGGGTGACGGGGATGCTCATGCGTCCGTCCTGCCACAGACCGCGCTCCCGGAGCTCACCTGTGATCCCCGGGAAGCGCCGCTCGACGGCGGTGGTGTCACCGATGGGGGTCAAGTCCAGGGTGACGTGGTCGGCCCCATCGCGCTTCATCTCGGAGAGTACCGCCCGGGAGACCTCATCCCGTGGGGCGAGGTCGAGCTGCCGGGGTGAGTAGCGGACCATGAAGGCCTCCCCGGCGGCATTGCGCAGCACGGCCCCCTCGCCGCGGACGGCCTCGGAGATGAGGAATCGCGGGTAGCTGGCATCGGCCAGCGCGGTGGGGTGGAACTGGACGAACTCCACATCCTGCAGGGCCGCCCCGGCCCGCCAGGCCACCGCGAACCCGTCTCCGGTGGCTACAGGAGGGTTGGTGGTGACGCGGTAGAGGTTGCCGGAGCCGCCGGTGGCGAGGAGTGTGGAACCCGCCAGGACGCGTATTCGCTCACCGGAGACGGCGTCGAGGGCCTCGATGCCCACGCACTTGCCGTGGAGGAGGACCAGGTCGGTCAGCATGGTGTTGCGCAGGATGCGGATGTTGGGGGAGGCCTCGGCGGCTTCTGAAGCGGCCCTCTGAACCTCGGCGCCCGTGGCATCGCCGTGGGCGTGGATGATGCGGCTGCGGCCGTGGGCGGCCTCCCGCCCCACGATCAACTGCCCGTCGCGGCTGTCGAACTGGGCGCCGATGTCGATGAGCTCTCGGACCGCGTCCGGCCCCTCGCGGGTGAGAATCGCCACGGCGGGCACGTCGCAGAGCCCGTCGCCGGCCGCCAGGGTGTCCTGCTTGTGCAGCTCCGGCGAGTCCGCCGGTAGCAGCGCCACCGCGATCCCGCCCTGGGCATAGCCGGTATTGCTCTCATCCAGGCGGGTCTTGGTGACCAGAGCCACCTGACCGTGCCGACTGAGATGCAGAGCCGTCCACAGACCGGCGATCCCCGACCCGACTACGGCGAAACGGCAGTGAATGACGTTCTGTCCGGCGCTGGCTTCAGATGACCTCATTCGTCAGTCCTCTTGTCTCGCGCTTGCGGGGTGCTCTTCGTGCGCCCGGGTACTGTCCCGGGGCGTCTGGGAGAGCACCGCGTTCATACTTCCGGAGCGGAAGCCCTCCAGGTCCAGCGTGACATAGGTGTAGCCCGCCGCTTTGACGCCCGCAACGACTTTCTGTCTCCAATCCGGGTCTGCGGCGTGGTGCAGCTCGGCGACGGGGACTTCCACGCGCGCCAGGTCGCCGTGATGCCTGACGCGAACCTGCGTCGCTCCCGTCCGGGCCACGGCCTGCTCCGCGGCCGCTACCTGCGCCAGCAGCTCGACGCTCAGGGCGGTGCCGTACGGGACGCGGGATGCCAGGCAGGCCATGGAGGGCCTGTCCCACCCTTCCAGCCCCATCGAGCGGGAGAGCTCCCGCACATCCGCCTTGTCCAGCCCCGCCTCGGCCAGGGGCGCACGGACGCCCAGCTCACGAGCGGCCAGGCCGCCCGGTCGCCAATCCTCGAGATCGCCGGCGTGCTCGCCGTGGATGACGTGCGCGAGCCCCTGGCGATCCGCCCATTGGCGCAGCTCAAGGAGCATGGCACGCTTGCAGTGATAGCACCGATCCGGCGGGTTGGCGGAGACCGGCGCACCGTTCAGAACATCAATGTCGAGGACCACGTGGCGCGCGCCCAGGGTGATGGCGGCGCTTCGGGCCAGGGACAGCTCGCCGGGTGGGTTCAGCGGCGAGCGGATCGAGACCGCCACCGCCCGGTCTCCCAGTCTTGCGATGGCTCTGGCCAGCAGTAGGGTGCTGTCCACGCCGCCGGAGAAGGCCACCGCAGCACTGCCCAAGTCCAGCAGGATGTCATCCAGTGCCCGGGTCTTCTCCCGTAGCGACATCAGGCGGCTCCTTAGTCCAGGGACAGCACTGTGGGGAGGAAGACGACCACGCCCACGGCGATGCCGAGGGCCCCGCCGAAGACCACCTCGAGGGGCGAATGGATGCGGGATTGGACGCGGCTTTGGGCCACCAGGAGTGCCAGGGCGAGAGCGAGGCAGGTGATGGCAGGATTCCGGGTGATAATGGTGATACTGGTGGCGACCAGGAAGCCGAGGGCCGTGTGTCCGGAGATGATTCCGGTGCCCCAGAGGCTTCGCGGCGAGGTCCTGCGCTTGATCCAGGTGATGATGATGGCCACGAGTATCGAGCCGATGAGCACCGTCTGCACCGGCCCCATCTGCGGATCGGGGTGTGGTTGCGGGATGCGGTGGACTGCGTTCCAGAACGTCTCGCTGGAGGCGATCCCGACGGTTCCCACGGCCACGGCGTATGCGGCGGCGATCATGACGGCGCCGGCCGCCACGTCCTTGGCCACCTTCGCCCGCGGATCATATGTCTTGACCGTCAGGTCGATCGTCTGCTCGATGGCGGTATTGACCATCTCCGTGATCAGCACGAGGGCGAAGGCCGTCAGCAGGTGGAGCAGCTCGTAGGTCGTGACTTCCAGGCCCCAGGCGGCGATGAGCAGCAGCGTGACGATGTACACGTGGACGCGCATGTGGCGCTGGGTGTTGAATACGAAGGACAGGCCTTCCCACGCGAAGCGGAAGCTGCGCAAGACGCTCTTGCTTCGCCGCGGGGTAGGCGTACCTCCCGGCGGCCCTGGGGATTCGTCGCTCACCGGCTTGGTCACCTTGGGTGCAGTCCTAGTTGCGTTAGTATGATGCGCTGCAGATGGAGCATGTCCTCTAGCTGCTCCGGGGTGGAATCGTCCATGCCCGCGACGTGGAGCATGCCGTGGGCCACGAGCCAGGCCAGCTCGGTGTCAAGGTCGTGTCCGGCCGCCTCGGCCTGGCGCCGGGCGGTCTGCACAGAGACGATGATCTCGCCCACGAGATCCGGGCCTTCCTCCTCGGCCTCGAAGGAGATCACGTCTGTCGGACCGTCGAGCCCCCGGAACCTCTGGTTCAGCTCGGCGATCCTCTCATCGTCCACCAGGACCAGCCCCACCACGTCAACCGGTGCCCGGACGTGGGTGGCTGTGGCGTGGATAACCCGGCGCAGGGCCTCCATGGACACAGGGGTCGCCTGCAGGTTGCGCGGCTCGATCTTCATTGCCCGGCCCCCGGCCGGTCGGAATCCGTGCGGACGGTACCTCGAGCCGTCGCTGCGTCCACGGGGCCGGAACCGTCGCCGTCGCCGCCGGGCGGCGGTCGTGGCGTGCTCAAGGTCCCGTGGGCGGCGCCGCTCTCGGCCTCGCGCATTAGTTGGTCGGGGTACTTGATGCGTTGGTGGAACATGCCGGAGATCGTGGCGACAAAGGAGCGCTTCACGGTGGCGAGATCGCGGAACGACAGCGGCGATTCGTCCAGTTGGCCTTCGGTGACCTTCTCGCCCACGAGGCGATCGACGATCTCGACGATGGCGGCGTGGGAGGGCTTCTCCAGAGTGCGCGCGGCGGCCTCGACGGTGTCGGCCAGCATGAGCAGAGCGGTCTCGCGCGTCTGGGGCCGGGGGCCGGGATAGCGGAAGCCGGCCTCCTGCACGGACTTGGGGTCCTCGGCCTGATCCAGGGCGCGGCTGTGGAAGTACTTCACCAGTGTGGTGCCGTGGTGCTGGGCGATGAAGTCCTTGATCTCGGCCGGGAGACGGTGCTCTTCCGCCAGCTCCAGACCGTCCTTGACGTGGGATGTGATGATCAGGGCGCTAAGGTGGGGCGATAGCCGGTCGTGGGGATTGTCGCCCCCGAACTGGTTCTCCACGAAGAAGTACGGACGCCGGACCTTGCCGATGTCGTGGTACATGGCGGCGGTGCGGACCAGGAGGGTGTTGGCTCCGATGGCCTCCGCGGCCGGCTCGGCCAGATTGCCGACCATCACGCTGGATTGGTAGCTGCCGGGGGCCTCGGCCAGCAGGCGCTGCAGGATGGGCTCTGTGGGGTTGCCCAGCTCCATGAGACGGAAGTCGGTGGTGATGCCCAGCAGGCGTTCCAGAACCACCGAGGCGCCCATTGCCAGCAGCGGTGCGCCCAGGCCGCCGATGAAGGCGATCACCACGCTGCGCACGTCCACCCCGGCGGAGAACAACTCCGCCCCCACCATCATCATCGTCGCGTTGAAGGCCGCCGTGATCGGCGCCGCGGTGCCGATGATGCTGCTCTTGTTGCCCCGCCGCGAGACGCAGAATACCGCCATCAGATTGCAGCAGATCCCGATCATGGCCAGTCGCGCGTCGCTGCCCGAGGCGATGATGGGGAGCAGCAGCCCCAGGAACACGCCGGTTGCCAGGCCCAGCGGCGCATCTGCCATGAGGGCGATGAGCATCGAGACGGCGACACCGAGGGTCACCGCGCCGGGCTCGAACCACGAGGTGGGCTCGATCGTGCGGTAGGCGAAGGCCACAAGTACCAGGAGGCCGGCGATGGTGGTCAGGTGGGTGAAGCGGTCGTAGGCGGCGCGACTGAAGGACGCAGCGAAGACCCCGTACAGGAGGGTGAGCACGGTGAAGGTGAGCAGCAGGCCAACCGCCTGATAGTAGTCGACCTTTGTCTGCATCAGCCCGACGGCCTGGAAGGCGGCGATGTGGCCCCGGCGCACCTCCTCACCCGGCCGGATCAGCACCTCTCCGGCCTTGATCGGGTAGGATTCGTTCTTGACCGCCGCGCGTGCCTCCTCCCGGGCCCGCATGGTCTGCTGCGCGTTGTAGATCCGGTTGGCTTTCAGCACCGCCTTGCCGATCTCCGCCACCATGCTGGTGAACCGGCTGGTCAGGCCCAGCTCCTTGGCCGCGTCCGCCAGGCTCTCCCTGGCCTGGCGCAGATCGGTGGTGTTGTCCCGTATCTCCTTGGACATCTCCCGGCGTATCAGGCCGGCGATGCTGTCGCGGATTCGCACCAGGACGGCGTCCGCCGTCTTGGTCTGGACGGCGAGCTCAAGGGTCTCGACACTGAGCCAGATGGCCATCTGGCTGCGCAGGGCGTTGATGCGTTCGGCGTCCGTGGTGAGTGCCGGGTCGGCGCGCACCTCCGCGAAGTCCGCGAAGATGTCATCCAGCGTGTTTAGCGCGCTCTGCGCGGCGTCGGGAGCCACGTCGTAGATGTCGCCGACGGTGTCGGCGGCCTTCTCACGCAGCTTGTCCATCTGGTCTTCGTCGACGTACTGGCCACCGCGCGGGGCGCGGATGGTCTGTGTGGCGATGTCGCCGACCTCGAGGGTGAGCTTGGGGGGAATGAGACGTGCCCAGGAGGCCAGGAAAAGACACCCGGAAGTCGCCAGCAGCAGCAGGACGCGGCGCAGCGTGCCCGGAGGCATGTGGCGCCGAGCTGTGTCCTTGCTACGCGGTCGTCGCCACTTGCTGCGCCTATTCATTCACCTGACCCGCTTCGGACGCGTGCATGTCGTAGGCAGAGACGATGCGCTGAACCAGGCCATGGCGGACGATGTCGTCACCGGTCAGGCGACAGACGGCGATGCCCTCGATGTGCTGCAGGATGCCGAGTGCGTGCGTGAGGCCCACCGATTGGCCCGGCGGGAGGTCGGTCTGTGTCACATCGCCGGTGACCACCATCGTGGAGCCAAAGCCCAGGCGCGTCAGCGCCATCTTCATCTGGGATGGGGTGGTGTTCTGCGCCTCGTCCAGGACGATGAACGAGTCGTTGAGGGTACGGCCCCGCATGTAGGCCAGAGGGATGACCTCGATCGAGCCCCGCGCCAGATGCCGCTGGAACTTCTGCAGCCCCATGATATCGTGCAGCGCATCATGTAGCGGTCGCAGGTAAGGGTCCACTTTGTCCATCATGTCGCCCGGCAAGAAGCCCAGCGCCTCGCCGGCCTCGACGATCGGTCTCGTCAGGACGATCCGGCTGACCGTCTCGTCACGGAGCGCCGCGACGGCCATTGCCATGGCCAGGTAGGTCTTTCCGGTCCCCGCCGGACCCGTACAGAAGGTGAGGTCGTGCTGTGCCATGGCCTCCACGTACCGCAACTGGCCGGCCGTCTTGGGTGTGAGGGGCTTGCCTCGATGCGTCACCACGATCTGGCGCTTGAGTAGCTCGCCCACGTTCTCGAGGTTACCCCGGCGCGCCTGCGTCACGGCGTACCGCACATCCGCGGTCGATACGCCGCGGCCGCCGCGTATTGCCGCCAGTAGGCCCTCCAGCGCGGCCACGGCGACATCCGCTTCCTCCCCGGCCTCCTGCACCCACAAGGCACCGTCCCGTACCGAGACCCGCACGCCCAGCAGGCTCTCCACCAGGCGGCGATTGGCGTCTCCCGGCCCGATCAGCGCGGACAACTCCTCCGCGTCGGCCTCGATGCCCAGGGCACCGGAAGATGACGGCCGAGGTTGGGTCTCCGACGTGTCCAAAGCTACCTCCGTGGGCGGTGGCGAGCGGGTGTCTGCTCCCGTATTACGCAAGGGATTATAGTCAGCCTCCGAAGCTGAAGTCAAACACCAGCGTGCACGCCGGCGTCCGTACATGGCCCACGGCGCCCGATGCTCCCTACTCGATCACCAAACTGGAGACGTCCACCTTCGGCTCCGGCCACTGTGGGTCCATCTGCCGCAGGGCACCGGCGATGATGTCGGCGACCACCATGTTCCGGTACCACTTGCGGTCCGCCGGGATGATGTACCACGGGGCCCATTTGGTACTACAGCGGCTGAGTGCGTCCTCGTACGCCCGCTGGTAGTCGTCCCACAGGAGCCTCTCCTTGGCGTCGGCTTCCGACAGCTTCCAGTGCTTCTCCGGATCGGCGATACGCGCCTGCAGGCGCTCTTTTTGCTCCTCCTTGGAAATGTGCAGGAAGAACTTGAGTATCCGCGTTCCGCTGTCGGAGAGCAGCTTCTCGAAGGCATTGATCTGCTCGTACCGGGCCTGCCAGACCGTCTCGGGCACGAGGCCATGCACTCGCACCACCAACACGTCTTCATAGTGCGAACGGTTGAACACGCCGATGTGCCCGCGCGCCGGGGTGCGGCGATGGATGCGCCACAGGAAGTCGTGGGCCAGCTCCTCGGCCGTCGGCACCTTGAAGCAGCTCACCTCGCAGCCCTGGGGGTTCAGCCCGCCCATCACGTGGCGAATTGTGCCGTCCTTGCCCCCGGCATCCATGGCCTGCAGCACCACCAGCAGCGCGCGCTGCCCCTCGGCGTAGAGCTTCTCCTGCAGGGCGCGCATCTCGTCAAGGTCCTCCTGCAGCTTCGTCTTGACCTCCGGGTCCTTCTTGCTGTAGCCCTCGCAGAAGGAAGGGTCATACTGGGAGAGACTGATGTTGGTTCCCGGCTTGGCCTGCATCTTCTGTGACATGAACCTTCCCCCTGCTCTGGTGGTGGTACTGCGGCCCCATCATTCGTCCTGCCCGACCGGCCCGAGTAGCACCTCGGCGCTTCCGGTGCGGTAGCCGAGCCTGGCCACCTGCAACCGCCCCTCCCTGTGCGAGGCGTTGGGCC